>Ga0208544_10000122_pt1 | contig 61837 bp, 39 predicted proteins | sample DEB08_DNA_9_FD_184526 | JGI IMG/M metagenome (GOLD analysis project Ga0208544, IMG submission 184526) | Aqueous microbial communities from the Delaware River and Bay under freshwater to marine salinity gradient to study organic matter... | ecosystem: Environmental > Aquatic > Marine > Coastal ...
GATTTCATAATCAAATTGATTTTAGATACTTATTTTTCTTAGGACAGTTGCTGGACGGTGGGTACTCGATAAATCTTATTGAAAACCGCTTTCCTGACTTATTAGTGGTAAGACGGGAGAATGCCAATAAGTCACCAGGAAACAAGGGAAGTCGATTATTGAAGTAGACACGGCGTTAGCAAAAATAACAAAGTTCCGAAAAAATAGGAGCCTAAACTATTTTTTCTTTGAACCGATCAAATATTTTCAATAAACTTTTGCTGGTAGCTCCTGCTATTTTCTACTGATTTTTAAAAATTACCTATCTTACTCCACTAAAAAAATAAAATCTTCTCGGCCCATTTTTGTGGTGGAACAAAAATGGGCCAAGAACCAAAATAAATGTTTTATGGCTATACTTACGGTTGTAATTGGGATCATCTTTGTCTTGTTGTTGCTCAGCCTGTTGGCTACTACCATTATGGAGTTAATAGCTTCGCTTTTTCATTTACGCGGCCGCAACCTGACCACTGCCCTTCATAATATGCTGGCCAGTTCGGATAAATCGGCCGTATTACTGACCGAATTTAAAAGCAACTCCCTCTACCGACACCTTTCTCAGCAGTACAGCAAGGGCACGCAGGGCCCCCCTTCCTATATCGATTCGGCGACCTTTCAGAGTATTCTTTTTGATATTATTCTTAAAGGAGAGGGCATTGATCAGCTGAAGGATAAAATTGATACTTTGCCAGATGAGGATTTGAAAAATGTACTCAATCAGTTGTTGCGCGATGCGGACAATGAGTTGGATCACTTCAAAGAGAAGATCGAAAAGTGGTACAATGATGTCATGGACCGGGCTTCGGGCTGGTACAAGCGCTATATCCAGAAAATTTTGCTGGGAGTTGGAATTGCCATTGCGCTGGTCTTCAACGCCGACACCTTCGCCATTTACCAGCGGCTGGAAAGTGATCCGCAGACGTTGCAGCAAGTTGTTGCCCTGGCGGAAGACTTTACCCAGACCCAGGAAAACACCCTGGTGCGGGCCGTTGATCCGTCCTTTGAGCAGTCGTTGGAATCCTTGCAGGTGCTCGTCAATAACCAGATCAATACCGTCAAGTCACCACTGGGCCTGGGGTGGTCGAATATGGATTTCAGCGGGTACGGGGTTTACGATTGGTTGGCCAAAGCATTGGGTTACCTGGTTACCGCCCTGGCCATTTCGCTGGGCGCGCCGTTTTGGTTTGATTTGTTGCGCAAATTCGTCAATATCCGATCTTCTGGTGCCAAACCCTAACCTCCCTTCCCGCTACTGAAGACCATAGTAACCGGCCATCATGCGTTCGAAGAGCCTACCCGGCAAGAAGCGCTTAACCAAAGGCGATATTATTTGCAACCAACTCCCTACGGGGTAGCGAATATTAGGGTGTTCCTGCAGGACCGTCCGAAATATCGCTGCGGCCACCTGTTCTGGTGGAATGCCTTGGTCGACATTGTCGCGCATAGCCAGATCGGCTTTGGTGTAGTTTTTTTGGTAAAAAATAGGGAGTTCGTCCGTTTGGGCACGGTACTGGTTGCCCATGATGGGGGTTGCGGTATCTCCGGGGCAAATGCTCACCGCCCGGACACCCGTGCCGGTCAATTCTAACCTCAGGCTTTCGATCAGCCCTTCTACGGCGAATTTACTGGCGCTGTAAAGGCCATGAAAAGGAACCCCGAGTAGCCCGGCAATAGAACTGATGGCGACAAAAGTACCCCGCCCGTTTTCGCGCATCAAGGGCAGCGTGGCCTGCAGCACCAGCAGGGTGCCGAAGAAGTTGGTTTCCATAATTTTTCTGGCTTCCGCCACCGGAAAGGTTTCCAGCACCCCGGCACCACCAATGCCGGCAGCATTGATGACGGCGTCCAGGCGGCCCGTTTCTTTTACCAATTCTTTTACCGCTTGAGCCAGCGAAGATTCATCCGTAATGTCAACTACCAACGGAAGAACACCCGCGGGTACTTTGCCGCTTCGGGAAAGGCCGTAAACGCGCCAGCCTTTTGTCAAAAAAAAAGCAGCAGTCGCATAACCAATACCTGAAGAAGCACCGGTGATTAAAGCACAGGGAGAGTTGCTAAGCATAGAGGGATTCGCTAAGGGTAATTAGAAGATGTAATAACATCGTTTTTTATCACACAAATTTATCAAAAAGGAGTGGAAGCGAACCATTTCCTGGGTTACCTTGTATAACAAGCTACTAAAATAGTAAGTTTTGACTTATGACGGATAATCTCAATAAACCAACTTTTGAAAAAATAGCGCCGGGTTTTGGTAGTTCTTTTTTCTTGCGCAAATTCGAACACGAATCCTGGCACGAAAAACCTCAATGGCACTTCCACCCGGAATATGAGATCGTTTATATTCCCCAGGGCAGTGGCAAGCGCCACGTTGGCGATCACATTGGCAGGTACCAGGGAGGGGAGCTTATTTTTTTGGGTCCCAACCTGCCGCATCTCAGTTATTCCCAGAAGTACGTGGAAGTCGTTTTGCAAATGAAGGAAGACTTCCTCGGACCTGCTTTTTTGGATATTCCTGAATTTCAAGCGATTAAGCACCTGTTTGAACGGGCTAAAAAGGGCATTGTGTTTTTGGGAACCGCAAAACATGCCATTGGGGACCAGTTGTTGGCCATGACGGAACGAGAACCATTCGATCGATTATTAACGTTGTTGGACATCCTCCAGGCCATGGCGACCACCGAAGAATTCCAATCGCTACAGGCGAATGGTTTTGCCGTGGAGGTGAATCCGCAGGACCAAAAACGCATGGAGGAAATCTACGCTTTCGTCGAGGAACATTTTCAACGAACCATTCCCCTGGAAGAGATTGCCAGCCTGGTCAGTATGACGGTGCCCGCCTTCTGCCGCTACTTTAAAAAGCTGACGAGCCGCACCTTCACCCAATTGGTGAACGAGTTTCGCATTGTCTACGCTTCGCGTTTACTGCGCAATGACCACTTGAGTATTTCAGCCATCAGCTTTGAGAGTGGCTTCAACAACCTGTCCCATTTCAATAAACAGTTTCGGCAAATTACCGGAGTTAGCCCCCGCGAATTTCGCCAAAACCTGCGTCAGGTGGTGAGCTGAGAATGGCTGCCGCTCCGCTCGCCTAATGCTGGCCAACCAGGGGTTAACTGGTTTCTTCTACGGTATTTTCTTTTTCGATAGATTCCAGGTAGCGGTTCAGGCGCTCCATGGGTTTTACGATCGCCACCCGGCCCGACCGGACAAAGCCGTACAGATCACCGAGCGCTTTGAGTTCCTGGAGGAGGGCTTCCGTTTCGCGCTCGTGACCTGATTTTTCAATCACGACGTATTCCGGTTCGATGACCAGAATCCGGGCATTGTGGGTACGCAACATGCGTTCTACCGAAGTGCCGTCGGAAAACATGGAAAAAGGAACCTTGTACAGCGCAATTTCCTGGTAGACAATTTCTGCCGAATCATAGTAAAAAGCCTTGAGTATATCTACCTGTTTGTCCAGCTGGGCGACCAGTTTCTGGACCATGTCTTCGGTCACCAATACCACAATAGTAAAGCGGTGGATACCTTCGATGGAGGATTGGCTGGTGGTGAGGCTTTCCACGTTGACGTGGCGGCGGGTAAAAATAGAGACTACCCGCGACAAAATGCCGGTTCGGTGTTCTGAAAAAACCGTGATGGTATAATCCTTGGTTTCCATAACTATTGCTTAATCTCTTCGGGTGTAAGAATAATTTCGTCGACGGCTGCTCCGGAAGGGACCATGGGAAAGACATTGTCTTCTTTGGCTACTTTCACGTGCAATAAAAACGGACCGGGGTAAGCCAGCATCTCGGCAATAGCCGCGTCCAGGTCGGCAGGATCCTCAATCATCTTGCCCGCCACGCCGAATCCATCAGCGATCTTGACAAAATCGGGATTTTGAAGTTCCACCACCGAGTAGCGACGGTCGTTGAAGAGTTGTTGCCACTGGCGAACCATACCCAGGAAGTTGTTGTCCAGCAGCACGATCTTCACCCCTACGTTCCACTGGGCGCACATGCCGAGTTCTTGAATGGTCATCTGGAAGCCGCCGTCGCCGATGAAGGCAACCACTTCGCGTTCGGGTTGGGCCAGCTTGGCGCCGAAGGCTGCCGGCAAGCCGAAACCCATGGTGCCCGCACCACCGGACGATACCCACTGGTTGGTGCTTTGGTAGGAATAATACCGGGCGGCCATCATCTGGTGTTGGCCCACATCGGTGGCTACGATGGCCTGGCCGTTGGTTTGGTCACTGACTTTTTTTACCACCATACCCATGCGGATTTCGTTGTTCTCGGTGGGCAGCATGGCCTTGCGAATGACCTTTTCTTCTTCGATGGCGTAACAAGCACGGAAGGAATCGGCCCATTCCGGATAGGATTTCTTATCCATCAGGGGCAGGAGTGCATCGAGGGCCTGTTTGGCGTCGGCGAGTACAGGATAAGCGACTTTGACGTTCTTGTTGATCTCTGAGGGGTCGATCTCAATGTGCACGACTTTGGCCTGGCGGGCGTAACCACTTAGTCGGCCGGTCACCCGGTCGTCGAAGCGCATCCCGATGGCAATGAGCACATCGCATTCGTTCTGCTTCATGTTGGGGCCGTAATTGCCGTGCATCCCGAGCATCCCCATGTGGAGCGGATGTTCGGAAGAAATACTCGACAAACCGTGGATGGTGCAAGCCAGGGGGATACCCGTTTTTTCTACAAAAGCCAGGAATACTTCCTGTGCACCCGCAATCTGGATGCCGTGTCCGGCCAGAATCATGGGCTTTTTAGCGCTGTTGATGACCGCAGCAGCCGCTTCGATGGCAGCGGTGTCTACCTTGGGTAAAGGATGGTAGGACCGAATGTAGGGCTGCTTGTGGTAGGAAAAGTCCAGTTGGCTCAACTGGGCATCTTTGGTGATATCAATGACCACGGGGCCTGGGCGCCCGGAGTTGGCAATGTAAAAGGCTTTGGCAAACACGTAGGGGATTTCCTCCGCCTTGGTGATCTGGTAATTCCACTTGGTAAGGGGGATGGTACAATTCACAACGTCCGTTTCCTGAAAGGCGTCGCTTCCCAGTAAATGGCTGGCTACCTGTCCGGTAATGCATACCAATGGTGTAGAATCAAGCATGGCGTCGGCCAGTCCGGTGACGAGGTTCATGGCTCCGGGGCCAGAAGTCGCCATACAGACACCGGTCCGTCGGGTGACCCTGGCATAACCTTCGGCGGCATGAATAGCTCCTTGTTCGTGGCGGGGCAGGATGTGGCGGAGTTTATCCTGGTAGTCGTAAAGGGCATCATACACGGGCATGATGGCTCCTCCGGGGTATCCGAAAATGGTATCTACGCCTTCGGCCAGCAGACAACACAGCACTGCTTCAGCGCCGTTCATTTTTTGCCTGCTTGGTGCAGGTTCGGGAGTAGCAGTGATGACTGCTTCTGTAGGTTGCTTCATGACAATTGTTTTGCGCTTGCTGGTGTGGAAACCTGTTCGTATTCATCCGTTACGCATCCTTCACTGGCGCTACTGACCAGCTGGGCGTATTTGCGCAACGTGCCAGTGGTAGCCGCCAGCGGACGCGGGGTCCAGTTGGCCCGGCGACGGGCAATCTCTGCTTCACTTATTGCTACGTGCAGGACGTTGCTGACGGCATCGATGGTAATGATATCGCCATTTTCCACCAAGGCCAATAAGCCGCCAACCTGTGCTTCGGGCGTGATGTGCCCTACCACGAAGCCGTGGGTACCTCCCGAAAAGCGGCCATCGGTGATGAGGGCTACTTCCTGCCCCAGGCCTTCGCCCATGATGGCGCTGGTGGGCTTAAGCATTTCGGGCATCCCTGGTCCGCCTTTGGGGCCGCAATAGCGAATAACGATGACGTCACCCGCTTTGATCTCCTTGTTGCCGATAGCGGCATTGGTAGCCGCTTCGCCATCGTATACCCGTGCCGGGCCTATGAATTTTTCACCTTCTTTACCGGTTATTTTGGCGACTGCTCCGGCTTCGGCGAGGTTGCCGTAAAGGATGCGGATGTGGCCGCTGGTCTTGATGGGTTGATCGAAGGGGTGGATGATGTCCTGTCCGGCTTTCAGTTCCGGTACTTCCGCCAGGTTTTCGGCGATGGTTTTTCCGGTGACGGTCAGGCAGTCGCCGTGTAACATGCCCGCTGCCAGGAGCATTTTCATCACGGCGGGTACCCCACCGACGTGGTAGAGGTCTTCCATGACGTACTTGCCACTGGGCTTGAGGTCGGCGAGGAAGGGGGTCTTGTCTGCGATGTGTTGAAAATCGTCAATACAAAGTTCCACGTCGGCTGCCTTGGCCATGGCGATCAGGTGGAGCACCGCATTGGTGGATCCACCCAGCACGGTGATGACAGTGATCGCATTTTCGAAGGCCTCGCGGGTCATGATGTCACGAGGTTTGATGTCTTGCTCGAGCAGGTGACGCAGGGCAGCGCCTACGCGCAGGCAGTCGTCCTGTTTTTCCGCTACGTTGGCAGGGTAACTGGAGTTGAAGGGCAGACTCATGCCCATCGCTTCGATGGCCGAAGCCATGGTGTTGGCCGTGTACATGCCGCCGCAAGCACCGGCACCCGGGCAAGCGTTCTGGACGACACCGGCGTAGGTGGCTTCGTCCATGTTGCCAGCCAGGCGTTGTCCGAGCGCTTCGAAGGCCGAGACAATATCGAGTTTTTTGCCCGCGTAACAACCCGGGCTGATGGTGCCACCGTAGACCAGGATAGCCGGCCGGTTGAGGCGCGCCAGGGCCATCATGGCGCCAGGCATGTTTTTATCGCAACCCACCACGGCTGCCACACCATCGTACCACTGGGCCCCCACCACCGTTTCGATGCTATCGGTAATCAAATCCCGGCTGGGCAGGCTGTAACGCATGCCATCGGTACCCATACTGATACCGTCGGATACCCCAATGGTGTGAAAAATGAGGCCAATGAGATTAGCCGATTGAACCCCTTGCTTGACTACTTTGGCCAGGTCATTGAGGTGCATATTACAGGTGTTGCCTTCCCAGCCGGTACTGACAATGCCGATCTGGGCTTTGGTCATATCCTCTTTGGTCAGGCCAATGCCGTGCAACATCGCCTGGGCGGCTGGCTGGGTGACATCCTGCGTGATGACCTTGCTGTATTTATTGAGTTCTTTCATGGTTGTGGTAGTTCTATAATCATTTAATTGCTAGAGAAAGGTTGTATTTTAATCAATCCGATAAAATTAATCGCTCTGCAGCGCACCAACGAATGAATAAAGCGAACTGCTACGATGTAGTAAAAGGTATTAAATCTACGTAAATCATTGTTTTTTAGTAGCTTGTGTGGCTTTAACTTACAGTGCTAAAGGCTTTTTTGGTGAAGCAAAAAAGCCGTCGGATGTCGGTAAGAACGTCTTTTTGATCCTGCTAAGCCGGAATTTATTAATTTTGAACCAGCGTTGGTTCAGGTCGGCAAAATGGTAAGGCTTACCAGCCCAACCCGTCAACACGGTGGTACACACCATTTATTCTTTGAGCAAAAAACAAAAACTATGCGTTGGCAAGGCAGACAAAAAAGTTCGAACGTAGAAGATCGCCGCGGTGGTGGTTCTACGGCGGGAAAAGTAGGTGGAAGTTTTGGTATTGGCACCATCCTCATTGTAATCTTTGCCCTGATTATGGGCAAGAACCCCGCTGATTTGTTGCAACTATTCGGTGGTGGAGGTGGTGCTGCTTCGGTACCTACCGAAGATACCCGCGGACCCATCACGACGGGTAACGCGGCGGAAGACGAACTGGCCGCGTTTGTGTCGGTTGTGCTACAGGATACCGAAGATGTATGGACCGATCTCTTTCCGAAAGCATTTGGCAAGGCCTACCGCAAGCCTACGTTGGTGCTCTTCTCGGGGCAGACGCGGTCAGGTTGTGGTATGGCCAATTCGGCTACCGGACCTTTCTATTGTCCGGCCGACCAAAAGCTCTACATTGACCTCGCGTTCTATCGCGAGCTCAAGACGCGCTTCAAGGCGCCCGGAGATTTTGCGATGGCCTACGTGTTGGCCCACGAGGTGGGGCACCACGTCCAGTACTTGTTGGGTATCACCAGCCAGGTCGACCAGTTGCGTGGCCGGGTTTCTAAGGCGGAATACAACGACAAGTCGGTGCGCCTGGAATTGATGGCCGATTTTTTTGCCGGCGTTTGGGCCAACCACGCCCAGAAAGCCAAAAATATCCTGGAGGAAGGTGATATCGAGGAAGCCATGGGGGCCGCTGCTGCCGTAGGTGATGACCGCATCCAGCAGCAGGCGCAGGGCTACGTGGTACCCGAGTCGTTTACGCACGGCACTTCGGAGCAGCGCGTGCGCTGGTTCGTCAAGGGGCTAAAGACCGGAGATGTGTCGCAAGGGGATACCTTTGGGGCCAATCCGCTTTAAGTTCATTCGCTGGTCGACGGAGTCGATCGGGATCGACTAAAAAAGGGGACTGATTACGGTTTAACGTAATCAGTCCCCTTTTTTAGTCAGCAAACAAGTCTATTGATTACTCCACCAAATACCCACTTTTGCGCAGGGCATCGAGGCGACGCTGGAGGTCGGCATCGATTTCGGCCTTCTTGATTTTGATGTCGGCTCTGGTCTGATGCAACCCTACTTCGGTGTGTTCGCGCAGGCGGCTGAGAACTTCGTGGCTGCGGAGGTCCATTTTTTCTTTGGCCGTCAGTTCAAACTGTTGCTCCAGTTCGGCCAGCAGGTGATCGTAGGGGCTGCGCGGCGAGATGAGCTTCACCAGGATGGGTGAGGTTTCGACCATGACGAAGAGGAGCATGACGAACAAGCTGGCCCATTTGATGGCTTTGCTACCGACAGCTAAGCGAGACAAGGCTTCGGCGCGCGCTGCCAGTCCACCAAAAGCAGTCCGCCCCATGGTGGTAATGTCGGTTTTGACCTGTTCGTCGAGTGCTTTAATAGTTTGGCTGGTTTCGGTGATGAGGGGCAGGTTGCGGGCCAGGGTGGCGTCCAGTTCCAGTTGGGCCTGGTCGGCAGCCGCTTGCTTGGCCCGGTAGATGGGACCCATGTTGCGGATATTGGATCCGCCGCTGCCATCGGCTTCCTGTAGAGCAGCCCGGGCATTGCCATCGCGGGTAGCCGTTCTTTGGGTGATTTCGGTTTGCAACTGCTCCAGGGTCTGTTGGTAGCTGGCGAGTTGAACGGCGTAGCGCTCCTTGATCAGGTCTTCCTGCTCCTTGAACTTTTCTTGCTCCATGACGAGCACTTCGGCGTTGATTTCTTTTTCAAAGATCTTGAGCTCCAGGGGCTTGGAAATGACGAGCGCCAGCATCACGGCCAGCACAATGCGGGGCAGGGCCATAAAGAAGTTGCCAAAAAAGCCGCCCTTGCTTTTCATGCTGGATACAATGTAACGGTCGAGGTTGAAGATCATCAGTCCCCAGACGAGACCAAAAGTAGCGGCGGCTACCCAGTTGTCGAAGACGGTGTACAAGGCATAGGCCGAAGAAAAGAAAGCCAGCACGCCCGTGAAGAAGATTGTCCCGCCAATACCGAGGTACTTGTTGTCATCGGTAGGGCACTGCTGGAGAATGCTTTGATCGATTCCGGAACAAAAAAGAAAAAAACGCTTCATGCTACTCATAACTTGTCGGATATTTGAAAACCAGGACAAATAGCGTAATTTTTTCCCTGGTAAACAACAAAAAAAAGATCAATGTGCGAAAAAAAGAGACGAATAGTTGCAAAAAGAGTCCAAACCTTTAGCGGTCAATTCGAAAGCCAAGCCGGAGACCCAGGTTGTACTGCAGGAGTTGACTTTTCGCCTCCACACCCAGAGGGAAAGTTAGGCCGGGTTCGCCGCTCAGGCTGGCCCATTTTGCCGTCGGATAATAGCGTATCCCGAGCTGGGGCGTAAGGGTCAGGAAATCGGAAAGGCCGAGGTCAAAGCCCAGGCCCAGACCCAGACTGAAGGCGGTGTCATTGGCCGTAAAAGTGGTTTTCGTATCGGTGGCACGGTCGGTGATGGCATAATCGAAGTAGCTTACCCCGGGAGAAATTTGGAGGAAAATGCCCTTCTGAAGCGTTGGCCCTTCTTTGGACCAGGTGGGGCAATCGCAGTCGCCGGCGAGGTCCAGAAAGTAGATGTGGGTCGTGAAAAAGAAATGGTAACCCTGCGTGCGCGTGTCCAGCGCTAAGCGGTCTGGCGTAATGGTTTGCTCCTGGCGGCTGTAGGCAAGGGTAGGCAGGAACTCGATGCGGGCATTCTTGAGTCGGAACCAGTAGTCGATACCTGCTCGCCAGCCGGTTCCCGGCAGGTCGATGGATGCCTGACTACTGCTACCAGCGGTATACTGCCACTGCTCTGCCTGGCCACTGAGATAGTGACCGGAAAGGCCTACCTGCGCCTGGGCAATAAACAAACCAAAGACAAAAATTGAACCAAGGAAAAATCGGAGCATAGGAGGAAGGATTGTACGTGTGGTAAAACGTTGTTTTTACTGAATTATTGGCTGGGATTTTTTCGTGCGACTACGCAACAAGAAATGCTTAGGTTTCGTAGAATAAGCCAGCAAAAAGACAAAGGGTTAGCTTTTTCAATTTTTATACGCTAAAAATGTTGTATTTTTCAAAAAAATAGACTTTTATGAAAAAATCATTACTCTTTTCCTTTTCTGCCTTGCTCACGCTCTTCGCTACGGGCCAAAATGTTCCAGTAGATTTTGAGCCCGGAGGCTTCGGTGCAACCTGGACCTGGACGGTCTTCGAAAATGCAACGAACCCTGCAGTGGAGATTATTGCGAATCCCGACCCTACCGGGATCAACACCTCGGCGACGGTGGCTAAATTTACAGCCCTCCAGGGGGGGCAGCCGTACGCCGGTTGCGAAACCATGCACGGCGCTGACATTGGTATGTTTACTATCAATGACAACAACAAGATCATCAAGATCATGGTGTGGAAATCCGTCATCAGTGACGTAGGAATCAAACTGGTACGCGCGGACAACTGGTCGTTGGGTGAAATTAAAGTAGCCAATACGATGGTCAACCAATGGGAAGAACTGACGTTCGACTTCTCGGCGCATCTGGGGAATGTATACGACCAGATCGTGGTCTTTCCCGACTTCACCTCCCGGGCCGCGGATCGGATCATTTATTTTGACAACATCTTTGGGGGTGTTGTCAGTAGCGTAGCGGAAGTAGCTCCTTCGGCGCTCAAAATGTTCCCTAACCCGGTCAAGGAAGAACTCACCCTGCAGGCGGATCAACCTTTGGAATCTTTAGCTATCTACAGCGCTGCCGGTGCTTTGCTGTGGAACCAGGCACGCCCTGGATACGGCGCCACCGTGGATGTGTCGCTGTGGCCACGAGGCATGTACCTTACCAAAGCCAGTATCAATGGTCAGGTTGTCGTGAGCAAGTTTGTGAAAAACTAACAGCCATCCCTTATTCAGGAAACTGAATTAGCGCCTGGTGATATGCCCAGGGGTACCCGAAAGTACCCCTGGGCATTTTTTATTTTATCTTGTTATTCCGTTTTTCTACGAAAGCGGAAACAGCCCACTTCCGTCCAATTTTTACCGTAGCCGGCTAAGCGTGAGAACATCAGGGTAGTTTTTTTGTTTTTTTTATAAAAGCTTCGTCATGAAAACTGCCCTTATTGTCCTGGCCATCCTCGCCGGGGTTTTTCTCATCTTTCAAATTTACCTGAGCATGGCTACCAACCAAACCGAAACGCAGCCCTACGAGGTGGTGCGTACCGAAGAAGGGTTCGAAATCCGCCACTATCCGGCGGCTACGCTGGCCGTGATTACTTCCGCCGCGACCTCCTACAAGACCCTCGGTTCTTCCGGATTCCGCAAACTGGCGGGCTATATTTTTGGCGGCAATGCCGACCAGCAAAAGATTGCGATGACGGCGCCGGTACACATGGCCATTACCGATACGACGGCGTCGATGGCTTTCGTGATGCCAGCCGCTTTTGATCCGGACAACCTGCCCCGTCCCAACGATGCCGACGTGAAAATTGAGACCGCACCGGCGGAATACGTGGCCGCCCTGACTTTCGGCGGTTTTGCTACCGATGCGAAGGTGGCGGCACAGACCGAAAAACTGCGGCAACTGCTCCAGGCCAGGGGCATTCCTTACACCGGCAACTTTCGCTTGCTGGCCTACAATCCGCCCTACCAGTTGTTTGGCCGCAGGAATGAAATCATCGTGCAGGTAGCACTTAAAGCCTAAAAAATGCCCGTAAATCAGCAATATCCGCTTATTTTGATCTTGCATAACCATACCACTAAAAACAGATTAAAATGAGCCAAGTAAACTTTCCGCTTTTATTCAATTTATGCACCAGCCTGGCCTTGTTGTTCGCAACGGCTTGCCAGCCCACTGCTACGCCGCCACCTCTTGTGGCTGCCACCTCCGGCAGCATCGACCTGGAAGAAACAGACATTACCCAAATTCAAAAGGACTACGCCGCCGGCACGTACACCAGCGTGGAACTGGTGCAGGCTTACCTGGACCGCATTGCGACAATTGATGACAGTGGGCCCATGCTGAATGCCATCATCCAGGTCAATCCCGAGGCGCTGCAGATTGCCGCTGCGCTGGATCAGGAGCGGGCTGCCGGCAACGTTCGGGGCCCCTTGCACGGCATCCCCGTGGTACTCAAAGACAACATCGAGACCCACGACCAGATGGCCACCACGGCCGGATCGCGGGCCCTGCTGAACTCCCACCCGCTACAAGACAGCTACCTGGCCGAAAAATTGCGGGCTGCTGGCGCCATCATCCTCGGGAAGGCCAACCTCAGTGAATGGGCCAACTTCCGGGGCGAGTTGTCGACCAGTGGCTGGAGTGGGGTAGGGGGCCAAACCCACAACCCCTACGTGCTGAGCCGGAATCCCTGTGGTTCCAGCTCTGGTTCGGCGGCGGCGGTGGCCGCTAACCTGACGGTGCTCGCCATCGGTACGGAGACCAACGGCTCCATTGTTTGCCCGTCGCACAGCAACGGCATCGTAGGCATCAAACCCACCGTGGGCCTGGTCAGTCGCTCGGGCGTCATTCCCATCTCCTTCACCCAGGACACCCCTGGCCCCATGGCCCGCACCGTTAGGGACGCCGCCATCGGTCTGGGTGGTTTGGTAGGAGTCGATTCGGCCGACACGAAGACGCTGGCCAGCCTCGGACATTTTTACACGGATTACACCCAATTTCTCAAAGCCGATGGCCTGCGCGGCAAGCGCATTGGCTTGTACACGGCGCCCTTTGGTACCCACTATAAGGTCGACACCCTCATGCGGCAGGCCGTTGCCCTGCTGAAAAGCCAGGGCGCAACAATCGTGGAGCTGGATAAAATTGAAGAGGGGCAGGTCGGCGGCTATTCCTTCAACGTCATGTTGTACGAATACAAGGACGGACTGAATAAATACTTCCAGTCGCTGGGCCCCGATGCGCCGATCAAGAGCCTCGCCGAGCTGATCGCTTTCAACGAGCAGGATACCCTCGAGTTGCAGTATTTCAACCAGCAGTACCTGAAGATGGCCCAGGAGAAGGGAGACCTGACGACCCCGGAATACCAGGAGGCGCTGGCCAAGATGCTACAGGGGAGTCGGGCCGAAGGGATTGACAAAGTGATGAACGCCAACCGCCTGGACGCTATCATTGCACCTACCGGTGGCCCGGCCTGGCTCACCGACTTGGTTAACGGTGACAGCTACCAACTCGGTAGCTCTTCGTTTGCGGCTCACGCCGGCTATCCCAATATTACCGTCCCGATGGGTTACGTAGACGAGTTGCCCGTGGGCATCTCTTTCTTTGGCCGGGCCTGGAGCGAACCCCTGCTGCTGGAAATAGCCTACGGCTACGAAAACGCGACCAAATTCCGCCGGGCACCCCGCTTCCTGGCGGGCGATGAGTAGCCTGGCGCTACGGCCTGGGGGTCTAAATTGACATAAAAAAAGGGCGTTGTCGTTTTCAGGAATTCACCTAAACGACAACGCCCTGGCTATTTATGGGCCTAACATAAAAAATTGGCAGCGCCTGAATCGTGCTACGACTTGCCACCCGTGACCTTTGGGTCCGTTTTGACCACAATGGCCTGCTCACCGTTCTTGCCTTCCGATTTGTAGGACGACTGTTTCTTACCGGTGCCGGGCACTTTTTCGGCTTTCTTCTTTTTGATGTTTTTACTTCCGCGATCTTGACTCATGGTCTTTGCTTTTGGTTGCCATAAAGGTAGTCATTTAAAGTGAATTGTCGGTATTGGAGGTTGGTGGATGGGGCTGGTCCTGGTGCAGGGTTTTGGTCAATTTCCCGGGCTGAACAGCAGCTGGATTATGCTAGATCAGTTCTGCTTTTAGTATTACAATGGTGATAAAAATCACCAATTCTTTAAGTTGAAAACCGTTAATTTAATTTGTATTATTTTGAAAATTAAATTTACAAATTATCTCTTTTGATATTTAAAGGGATAGTTGGCTGTTTGGCTATATGTTTTATTAATATACTTAATGAGGAATTAGTTGGGCGGTAACTGCTCTGGTTAAAACAGGCTCTTAGCCGACTAAAGATGCCGTCCCATACATACACACACACACACAAAGGGGGGACTGTCATTCGCGATCAAAAATGACTACATTTTCTGTTGTTGGCCTAAATTCTGTACCATCAAAGTGTCTACAGGAATCTGATAATTAGAACCTGTTTTGACGCTTTTAGCGTAACGGAATGCTACAAAATGGAGCAATTCATCTCTCGGCTTTGATGACGATGATCCCTTTTGCCAGGAATAATATACGCTCACAGGTACCACGGAGGGAATCCTACCATTCAACTTCTTTTACAGGTTAGCCGACGATGAAGAACACCGCTCAAAAAACCATTTGCACGCTAGAGATTCGAAATTTTTGTCTGGCGCAAAACAAAAAATTTCCACTGCTGCTCGACGTGCTGGAGCAAGGTGGGGTTACGTGTTATGAGTCTGGACAAAAGAGCACCAGTTTGTTGTTGGCCTTCGATGAAAAATCATGTCATCAGCTTATTTTGGATTTGGTCATTGAGGAGTCACAAGCGGGTAGAAGGATTTTATTGTTGTATTTGGGTAGTGAAAAGCTGCCATTTTACAGGTCCTGGGAATTGCTTAATTGCGGCGTAGAAGACATTTTATTTGAGGATCCCAAACCAAGGCTTGCAGAACTAATTGTGCTGCGGGTAGAACGTTGGTTAACAGTAGAAAATATAATCCAATCGGATCGGATTAAAAAAGCGGCAATCGGTAGCAGTAAAGTCTGGATCGACTTGTTGCGTCAAGTGATTGATACCGCTTGTTTTTCACAAAATAGTGTATTGCTACTGGGCGAAACCGGTATCGGTAAAGAGTTAATCGCTCGCTTGATCCACGACTTGGATCAAAGGCCTGAAAAAGGGAATTTGATGCTGTTGGATTGTACGACAGTAGTGCCTTCCCTTTCCGGGAGTGAATTTTTTGGCCACGAAAAAGGAGCCTACACCGATGCTGTTTCCATTCGGGAAGGTGTATTTTCACTGGCAGATGGCGGAACTTTGTTTCTGGATGAAATCGGGGAATTACCTTTGGCCCTACAAGCCGAATTGTTGCGCGTTATTCAGGAAGGTGCCTACAAACGCGTTGGGAGCAACCAATGGCTTCAGACTGATTTTCGCCTGATCTGCGCAACTAACCGGGATCTGAAACAGGAAGTAGCAGCGGGAAGGTTTCGGCAAGATTTATACTATCGCATCTCTACCAGCACTTGTACGCTTCCGGCACTGCGCGATCGGCGGGAGGACATTCCGGAATTAACGGAATATTTTTTGCAGGAAGTACTCCGGCTCGATTACGCACCTACACTGGACAATGTGCTGCGCAATTTCCTTGCGTTATATGCCTACCCCGGCAACATTCGGGAATTGCGTCAACTGATCCACCGGATTTCCAGCCGTTACCCAGGAGCGGGTGTCGTTACGTTGGGTTGCCTGCCATTCGCTGATCGGGAGTTGCTCGAAAACCCAGCAGTCTGGCAGGAAAAAGGCCTACAAGAAGCCATTCGGTTGGCGCTGGCTAATGGGATTAGTTTAAAAGAGATCAAGCGTATAACAGCAGAAACGGCTTTGGATATTGCGCTGGAAGAAAACAGTGGAAACATCCAGGCCGTAGCCAAATACCTGGATGTTTCCGACCGGACGGTACAACTGCATCAGGCCACCAGGCGCAGTGGCAAATGAGGGTTTCTTATCCATTGCAACCAATTTTTGCTTTAGCTTGGCTACAGAAATAGGCTGCGCAGATTTTCTGCTTCATTGGCTTTTCGGGCTATTCCTGGTAGCTCAAAATTTCGTCAAGTAAAGTTTCCCGCTTAATAGGCCCCCCTGGTCTTCTGGAAGGATGAGGGCGTCCGGGGCGTTTGCGGCGGGGGCGGTAAACGGGCGGCAGGGGAGGCACAGGCCTTTGCTGGCGTCGGGGCGCTTCGGCCTTCAGCCAAATTTCAACCCGCCGATTTTTTGCGTCCACGTTAGAAATTGGCGTGAGTTCTCCTTCTGAATTGAGGGTTACGGGAACGGGGAATTTCAGCTGACTGCGATACTTGCGGTGCAGTAAGTTCAAGAGGTAAATGGCTGCTGAACAAGCTCGTTTAAGGCCTAATAAGTGGTTGTAGGTCACCGACCCGGCTTTATCCGCATGCCCTACCAGTACAATTTCCAAAACGGGTTGAGCCGTCTGGTGGGTGTCAGCAATTAACTTGGCCAGATTGTCGAGCGCCCGCTTGTGGTTGCCGGATAGCTCTGACCTGTTGTAGCTGAAATGGTCAAGCACAAATTGCTGTGGAACCCCTGTCTGGACGCGCGCCCGAGGAGAGGTGGAAGAAGCTGGAGAAATTGAATACTCGTTCATGATGTTATTGAATTTTAAGGATTAAGAATGGTTAGAGAACCGAATTACTTCGTATATTTTTGAATAAAAGCCTGGACGCTTTTATTCAAAAAAACAGCTCTGTTTTTTCCAGCGCCTCCTCCTCCACTATGAATTCCTATTAGGACCCTTCTGCGGGTTCCTTTTCGGTAAAAAACAGGCGCGCCACTTTGGCCCGCCGCGGTATCATTTTGATAAAAGAGGATTTTTCCGTCATTCCTGATTACTTTGTCAAAATCCCAATAGGCAAAATTATTCCCTTTGTCTCCGGGATATCCGGCCACGTTTACATTGATTTTGGAAAGGGCATACGCAGATGACCACATACTCGTACCAATTGGATCGTCTTTCCAGATTTTGTGCGCGAAACTCCAATAACCGTATTTTACACCGATCCGGTCTTTGAGATGAAGAATGGCATAATCCAAATGCCACTTACTTTTATCATTATTATAATCCCAGCCTTTTACGGGGTCTATCAATCCACTGGGGAAAACAACCTTTTCTACTTCAGATTGCTGGAGTTGATCGGGTCCGTTTTTGCCCTGTAGTACGTTGATTCTTGGATGGGACGTTTTGGTTTTGATATCCCAGGCTACGTGTGCAGCGGTCAGGACTGTTTTTGGCCCAATCAAAGTGCCCGTTCCATGACCGACCCCAATGACGTTTATCTGGCAGATATACCGCCAGGGGGCAAAATAGGTGACCGGTTTTCGATCATCCACGTCGAGGACTACTTCCCGGTCTTCCAGGGCCGAATATTCATAGTCATCCATTTCCAATATTTCATCAATGAGATCTCTCATGGTAAATAATTTTTGCTCCCGGGGCTTTGGCGTCCGGGAAGTAAAAGAATTTGGTTTGGTCCAGGTGCAATTAAACGGGGGGCTGTGCTGTCGGCTTACCACCACTTGCTTTGCATCAGGGGGGGCGTAAGCAATGCACCAATATTAACTTGTTGATCCGCCTGATAAGTTGAAAAACTACTGTGTACGCCTACCAGGTACTTATGGCCTTGCTGGTTTTCTATCCACACCGGACTGCCACTCATCCCGGCACTGGTATCGGCCTGGTACAACAGCAGATCAAGCCTGCGCCCGCTAATTGTAGGGGCAGCGGTCAGGATGGCGCCGCGGGAGGTATAGGGCACGCTGCAGGGTAACGGGCCTTTGTCTCCTGGAAAGCCTCCAATATGGGCGAGATACCGGGTAAGTGTTTTTTGTCGTTGTGCCGAAACGGGGAGGATCCGGAATGCCGGATCCTTGCCCCACCAGCCGATTTTGTCACCCAGCTGAAGACGTCGATTTGAATGCCTGGTGATCTTGGCCTTCAGTTCGACCATACCCACATCAAAGGGTAAAGCTGCCAGCACGCTGTTTTTCGTGATCGCCTCAGGACTACCGCTGAGTCGTTTTTTGAAAATCGGATTTACGTGTACCTTATGGGCTGTCCAAACGCCAAAAGGAGGTGGGGCGGCATGGTGGTGGTCATTTCTGCCCGGAATCACCCGTACCCGACTTGCCAATACGGGTTGAAGCATTTGTTCGCCGGACTTTCTTCCAGGCACAATTTTAAATCCCATTAGCACATGGCTGGCCGTCAGTACCTTTTTAGAAGAAATGAGCAGTCCACTCCCGCAGCCTTTATCGCCAGTTGGCAGTTCCTCCCATCTTTTGTCACGGTGCTCCAGCACGCCAAGGGCGTTGATAACCGGTTCGGGGAATTCTACTTCCAGGGAGCAGATCCAGCGAAAAGGCGGCTTTTGGGTCGTATTCACCCTTCTTCGCTCGTCTGTACCTAAGACAATTTCGTGGTCAGGGCCGGTTGTTTTAGTAGGTGCAAAGTCTGTCATCGCCTGGGGTTTGTGATCGTTTTTTGCGAATGGGTTTCAGTAATTTTCCGAGCAAATGCGTTGCCCAACGGATATCATCGCTGCTGTGGTCGGCCCGCAGGATAAAACACGCTGCTGGCTCACGGTAATGATTATTTACCACGATCGCCTTGACTGCGCTTTCCGCCAGGCGATCGACCAGGCAGACCGCTTCTTCCTGGTCCAGACCTTTGAGCAATTGCACCGGAAAAAAATTGCCGGACGTCGCAATGCCCTGTGCCTGTAGTGCCTGTTTGAACAAGCGCACATTGGCGTATAAGCGGTGCCGAAGTTCGTCGCCTCGCCTGGCATTGCTGGCCAGGGCATGTTGAGTGGCCCGGAAATCTGCCTTTGACGGCGGGCTGCAATGCACCCGGGTAAGACTTTTGCTTTGGATTTTCCTGACCAAAGTGTGGCTGCCAGCCAGTACTGCCATTGGCACACCAAACCCTTTTGCCAAAGAACTCCCGACAACAATATCCGGGTGGCGCAAGCCCAGCCAGGGCAACATACCTCCACCACCAAAACCATAGGGCATCTGCCGGGTAGGATTTTTACCGAGTACACCCAGTGCCTGGGTATCATCCAGTACCAGCAATCCATTGGCCAGCAAGAGCAACGACTGGTAGGCTCGTAAGGGTAATGGCCCGCCACACTGGGGGCACCATCCATCGGTGACCATTACGGGCCGTTGACCTGCCCGCAAGTTCGTTTTCAGCAGCTGGGCCAGCATCCGAATATTTCCGTGTGGAAAGCGGAAGACATTCGACCTGTTTTGGAGGGTCGCCTCCAACCCCCAGGTACTGATCGGATACGCCTGGTCGTCGAAGAAGAAAAGCGAATCCTGTGCTACCAGGTGATCAAACAAGTCTCGGAAAAGATGAAGGGTAGAAGGAAAAGCCAGACCCTCTTCTAATCCCATCATCCTGGCCAGTTGTCGGGGTATCCGGTGCGCCATGCCTGGTTCCTGCAAGGCTGCGGGCGCACCGGTAGTCAAGCTGTCCCAGGGCAAAAGGCTTTGGCTATTGTGCCGAAAACCTAAGTACAGGGCGGAGGTAAAATCCAGTCGCGGGTGCCCGCCATCAGTAAAGTTCACTTTTGGATTGTTTCCGTGGTGTGACCTGCCCGTTTTGCTTTACCCTGTTGCCATTCAGTTGTTCCTGCAGCCTGCGCAGCAAGTGTTGTGAAGGTGGAATGCTGTCCACCTTGTTTCCTACCACCGTAGCCGTCAGATCGACGCCCGTGGCTGCTTTGTAGGAGTGGATATAGCCCTGGATCTGGGCGCGGAAGAAAAGTGCCCACTGGGCAGCGTCATCTTGCGTGCGGGTCTGCTCACTCCAGTCGCCAAAGCGGATAGACAGTAGAATCTGTTCGCCAAATACGGCGAGGTTGTTGAAGTGCATGGGAGAGGTATCCGTCCATCCCTGCAGCTTATTCATGGAAGCAATCCGATCCATCCAGGGTTCGGTGTAAGGCACGGCAGCCCGGCCCGGCAGGAATTCGCGCAATTCAGGGCGTGCCAGAATCCACTGCTGCATCAACATTTCGATGCGGGCGGTAGTGGGCAGGTCACCGTACTGGTTGTGCATGCCTTCGGCAATGATGAAATGTATTTCCCGCAGTGCATTCAGCATCGGGAAAGCATCGGGTTCTACCAGCTTGTTGGAGGAATCCGCATAGTATTTCGCCGCCAGATAGAGGACACCGTGGAACGCATCAAGAAATCGGGTGCGACTATCGGCACTTCGCAACTCCGCGACAGCCTTACCTTTTAAGGAAATGCCATAGTGATGGTCGTACTCATGGTTGCGACGCACCACACTTAGCAAATGTTGTTGGTCCTGGGTCAGGCCCCACAGCAGGTTGTTCAAGGGGAGCAAATGGGATATTTCCATTTCCGCCAGGGGATCCCGGCTGCTATTGGTCCGCATGTTCTGAAAACGCAGCAAGATCGCATTAAGCGCTTGCACCAACATGGCTTCCTCGTGCCAGTAAGACCAGATCAGCTCGATCAGAATAGGACAGCTAAGTCGTTGGTGAATGAGGCCGATGCATTGTTCGTCGGTATTCACCGGCAAGGACTTGTCCGAAAGCTCACTTTCAATCACATTGTCCAGCCAGTTTTTCTTGATCCCCATTTCGCTGAACTTCCGCCGGATCGTGTAAAGAAAGGGTAGGATAGCTACATTGCTGTCTCCACCAACCAACTTGTGCTGTGGTACATTTAAGTACTTGCTCCACAGTTGGTTGAAGCCTTGCTTGTTGCTGGCAAAAAAGCTTAACCCTTTCTCATTGATGAAAAAATTATCCAGATCCTGGTCTGAAATGTTTTTTAAATCCAAATGAACGCCCACATTGGTCATCAAAAAGGTTTCGGTAGCCACTTTGAGGATACGGTAGCTATCGGTGTCATTAAAGGGGAGAAACCTTCTTCGGAAAAGTCCATTATCTGCATCGTTTTTGTTGTTCCCCGGTCCTTCACAGAAAAACTTGTCCATAAAGCTTTTGTAGCTGTTGAAGGATATTCGGTCACTGCTATCCACAATGGACTTGAAGAGCACCAACAGCGGACTGCGCGGGAAAGCAGGCTGCTGGACATTTATGTCCAATTCGGATTTATCGGCGATGTTTTTCACTCCAAATGCCAGTGCTTCCGTTGCATTCTCTGCAATTACCCGTTGATCCTGGACAATGGTTTTGTTGTCGACTTGAAAGTCTAAGTCCACTATTGCCGAATCCAGGAATGGCGTTAAAGCGCCCTTGGGGATTTGGAAAAAGAATTCTGTTCCTTTTCGCTTGGTGGGAGAAATTGGGGCTAACGTATTACTTTCGTCGGTAATGATGAGTGCTAACTTCTGGCGGTATTCCTCGAGCTCATTGTCGCTCAGCGGCCGGTCAAAGTCAAGTTTCATGCTTATCAGGTTGGTTTTGTCCGTCCTGAGTTGGTTGAAATTTGAAATTATTTCCTTGCTGAGGATATTGGGTTTAATTGTTTTGACTGGCGTCACTACAGGGTTTACTGGTGTAACGGGTTTGTTTGGCGTAACGGGGTTGGTTGGTTTTTTTCTCCTGGTTGCCATGATGGTTGAATTTAAAAGTTAAGAAATAGACCGGCGCAGTGCCCAGGAAACGAGTACCTTGCCCAGGATTTCATTTTCCTTTTCCGGGGTCAATAGGTTGTCAGCTCGGGCCTGGCCAATGGCGGCGAAAACCAGTGCCGGGCGAAATGATTTCATCCGCAGCGGGTCGTTTCTCCACGATTGAAAAAGTTTTCGCAGCCTTCCTGGTTGCCGGGCGCGGTAGGGGAAAATCTCCTGCAGGGGGTGTTCCTGCAAGGCCTCCGAATGATGCTGCAGGATGAGCCTGCTAAACTCAGGCAACAATGCGGCTAACCTTTCGTAGGTCTTTCTTCTGGCATCACTGATCAAACTTAGGGGATAGAGCCTATCCCAGAGGCTGCTCAGTTGCTTCCACTGCGGGTCGGGAAACAAGGCTTCGCCAAAAGCAAGGCTGAGTTTTACTCTGATCCATGGCGGTGGATGGGGATCGTCGGTGTTGAGCCGGAAAACAAAGTAGCTGGGTACACTCACGACGTTTATCAATCCGGTAGTAGCTCCGATGCCCAGGTGAGCCACCGACCACAGATCTGAGAGTATTTCTGAAATCCAGCGTTCGTACCATTGCCAAAGGTCCTGGTTGGGGCGGTCGGTTCTGGTTTTTTGTTGCAGCTGAACCTTTAAAGAACGAACCAGGTGCAAGGAGGTCGCTCCCTGGTGTCCTACTTCGTGGATCAAGGAGGAGGCGATACCATTGGAGATCATTCGCTCTCGTGGCACCCGGATGACCGCCACCGGGTTCGACTTTCCGCTCGGTAGCCGGGTGCGGGCCCGACGAATAGCCGCGCCATGCCCCCGGTCCAGGTAGGTAATCAGTGGAGGGGGAGCGAACAGATTGCCCTTTATCCGCAAGGCATCTTCGGCCAGCGCATCCAATCCTGCCAACCAGGTTCCCGTTTCGTGCTCACTGCGTTGGGACAACACATCGGCAAAGATGTCCTGGCTGTCGAGGAGCCAGTTGAACTGCAATTTGATAAAGGCAAAAGATCCCTGGGCATCTTCCGCTGACTGGACCACTCCCTTTTTCAGCGCAGCCATGAGCAACTGAATTTTTACCTTCAACTCTTGGTAGTTATCCCCCAATAGCTGATGAATACCCTGCTGAGCTGCCGGTGAAATGTTAGCCGCAACAACCATTGGCATACTCAGCAGAAATGGTTTTACTTGCCGCAAACGGGTGAGCAAAGCCCTGGATTCATTGACCAGGAATAGGCGGTAATCCTCCAGATGTCCTTCTTGCTTTGGGCGGTACTGGCGGTTGCTGCTACCCTGCCGTTGCCGAACCGGCAGCCCGTTTCCAATGTGTAACCCATTGTCCGTACGCATAGCACTTGTATTTACTGTTGGTGATCAAGGACGCCAGCGCCGGCCGTAGACCCCGGATAGCACAATACGGCTGCCTACGCGCCGCCAGGTGCCCTCTCCTGAACGGGTACTTTGGCGTGGTTTCAGCATCCCCGGCGCGTGGGTGGCAGCGGCTTGTTTGAGTGCCAGATTTGCTGCTTGTGCAGGGGGCATACGCTGGGACAGGTTGGCCGCATTTTGCATGGCCTGGTTGCCGTAACGAATGACGCGTTTGGCTACTTCGAATTCCTGGTCTTCCGGGCTGAGCCCTTCCAGCTCAATTTCAAAAAGGTTGGAGGCGGCATTGGCCAGTTTTCCGCCTACCATGCCGCCTACCGGACCACCAAAAAAGGTCCCCACCGCTGGAAGGGCAACTTTTGCCAACCCCTTGAGTCCTTTTTTCAGAAATCGGCCCACGCCAGGTGCCACTTTTTTAATGCCTCGCCAGGCTTTTTTAAGCCATTTGCCCAGGAATTCCTCCAATTCTTCGTCGCTGTTCACCGAAAGCAATTCAAACGCCAGTTCGGATTCCATCTCTTCGGAAAAAGGACTGCCCATTTCCGTATCGTATTCGTCATCCAGTTCGTAGTCCGTGCCGTATTCATCGGCTTCGTAGTCTGTGGTGTATTCGTCATCGTATTCGTTTTCGTAGTCGAATTCACCATTGTCACTGTATTCTTCTTCGTAATCGAATTCGCGGTCGTAGTCATAGCCGCGTTCCCGCATGGTTCTATCCAGATCGTGCATAATGAAAGGATTTAAATTTTGAATAATTAGATTCAATTTTCCTGCCCGGCAGGATTTGCTATGGCTAGCAAAAGGCAAGATGTGTGCCAAATGGAAAAACAAGGCTTTTTAGCTGTTTTTGCGAATTTTTTTTCAGCTAAGTACCATTGAGGGACTGATCGCCGAAAAAAAATTCGGCATTGTGAGGGAAATTGTTTTTTGCCAGTCTGGTGATATTGATCTAAAAGTATAGTGGTGATTTAACTATATACCACCGAATAGAAATCACCTTGGCCCCATGATCAAAATCAGAAGCATCCGGTCCTTTCTCAACGAACTTTATGATTCAGCTATTCGGTATTTCCAGGTAAAAACAAGGGGGGAGACCCTTTCTTTTGTTGAACTGCCGGCGTAGGAGATGCTTGAATCGACCAATGATTTCGCAAAACCCTAACTTTAAAAACATGAGCACACCACCCACCTCCCCCCTGAGAAAAGTCCTGGTTTATTTCCTCTCCACCTTACTGCTCTTCCAGACCACCAGTTGTCGCTATTTTAAATACCGGGAAGTCGCCAGCGATTTTGCGCCAAGCATCAACCACATCGGGAAAATTCATAAGTACTTCATCGTACACGAGGGAGAAACCTTGTACCAGCTGACCGAGATTACCGCCGACTCGACCAGCCTGTCGGGCAACCTGGCAGACACTACCCGTACCGTATACTACACCCCAGACCGGCGACGGCGGTTTAAAAAAGAAGAAAAAGACATCCTGCAGGAGGTTCATATTTACCTCAAAAACGATGCTGCCGCGTTGCAAACGGGCCCCGTAGCAATCCCTTTAACTGATCTTAAAGAACTGCGGATCATTGAACTGGATTCAGGGGCCACCATCGCTTCCTATGTGTTTTCTACTTTTGGTATCATTACGGGTGTTTTTGCCATTCTTTTAATTATTGTGGCCTTAACCAAAAGTTCCTGTCCTTACGTGTACGTCAATACGGGCGATGCCTTTCTCTTCGCCGGGGAAACTTTTGGCGGGGCTATTGCCCCCAACCTGTCCCGGGATGATTACCTGCCCCTACCAGCTATTCAGCCCGTGCGGGGTACTTACCAATTGCGCATCAGCAATGAATTGAAGGAACGGCAGTACACCGACCTGGCCGAACTCGTAGTGGTCAATCATGCGCCCACGCAAACCGTCCTTTTGGACAAATACGGCGAGGTGCAACTCCTGAAAAATTCGCAACTCCCGGTTCGGGCCAATTCCTACCAGGGCGACGACTTATTGCCCACCCTGGCCGGGAAGGATAAGGCCGTTTTTCTCTTCAACGACGAGGGCTATTCCAAAAACGGGATCAACCTGGTGTTTGACAAACCCGCCGCTGCCACCAGCGGCAAACTGGTGCTGAAGGGGAAAAATACCCTCTGGTTTGATTATTTGTTCGGTGAATTTCTTGGCAAATTTGGCACTTCCTACGCGCATTTCATGGACAAGCAAAGCCGGATTCCCAGCGCTGAACGCCTGCAAAAGGTGCGCGAAAATGATTTCCCCCTCTCGATCTACATCCAACAAGCTGGCGAATGGCAGCTGGCTGATGAGGTGATGACGGTGGGCCCCCTGGCCGACCGGGAATTGGTCATTCCCCTGGACTTGTCCAGTATCGCGGGTGAAACCGTGGCCATTAAAATAGAAACGGGATTTATGTTTTGGGAATTGGATTACGCTGCCCTGGATTTTACGGATAACCAGGCCCTGGAAGTTACCCATTGGCAACCCCTCCGGGCCTTTGGGACGGGCCAGCAAGATTGGACCACCGCTCTGGCCGCAACGGACGAGCAATACATGGCCCAGGAACAGGTGGGTGAAGTGACGGAGTTGGTCTTTCCTGTTCCCCCGGTACCTGCGGGGCAAGTGCAAACGGTGTTCCTGCACACCCGTGGCTATTATGAACTCATTCGCGAATTTTCGGGCTTACCCAAAATTGCCGAATTGAATAAATTTAAAACCCCTGGCTATTTTTCAGATTTTTCCCGGGCCAGCTACTTGCGGGTACTCGACCAAGAGGAACGTCTGGCTAAGGTTCAATAGCTATCTGGCAAATCGGGCATGACCAATCTGCTTAAATTACCCATTGTCACCAGGCGCCACAAACCGCCAAAAACGAAGTCCATGATTACACCTGCGTCAACTGCACTTCAGCGCGAAAATATTACACCACAGCCCACGACCATTGTCAGGAGGCAAGGAGAGAAAAGGTGGCTCAAGCTGAAGGTGGTCCGCCAGCTGTTTGGCGTATTGTACCGCAAAACGGGTAACCTGGTTACCACCTTCAACCTGATCCGGCAGATCCGGGAGAAATACGAGACGACTTTCGGCGAACCCCTGCTCACGAAAGTGGCTAAAGTAGATGGACGATATTTCTGGCGGTTGGCAGCCCCTGGGTTTCCATCCGTGGCATCCGTCAAGATGCACGAACACGAAGCCAGTCGCCTGCTGCCCGGGCAAGCACGCACCGGGTTGCGGAGCCTGCTGTTTGCGATCACCAAGAAGTGCCCCATGAATTGCGAACATTGTTTTGAATGGGATCACCTCAACCAGCAAGGAGACCTCCCGGTTGCCGACCTCATCCAGCTCGTCCATAAGTACCAGGATTTTGGCACCACCCAAATGATGTTCAGCGGTGGCGAACCGATGCTGAGGGTCAATGACCTTTATGAGGTACTGAAAGCAGCCCGGCTGGGTACCGATTTTTGGATCATCACCTCCGGCCTGGGATTGAACCGGGAACGAGCCCAGCGATTGAAAGCAGCGGGCTTAACGGGCGCAATGGTTAGCCTCGACCATTATGAGGCCCGCCAGCACGACCAGTTTCGGGGCTTTGCCGGCGCTTACGACGCGGCAATTCAGGCCGTGCTAAACGCTCAGGCAGCTGGCTTGGTTACCACCCTGTCGCTTTGCGCTACCCAAGCTTTCACGACCCCCGAAAATCTGGCGGCTTACCTGGAGCTGGCCAAGACCTTAGGCGTGTCTTTTGTGCAGATCGTAGAGCCCCGCGCCACGGGCCGGTACGCCGGTAAACTGGTGGAATTGGACGCCACCGCTATCGCTTTATTGGAAAAAGCGTATTTGGCATACAACACCTCCAAGGCTTACCAGGATTATCCCATTATCAACTACCTGGGGTATCACCAACGGAAAGTGGGCTGTTTTGGGTCTGGCGACCGCTTCTTCTACATCGACACCGACGGCGATGCCCACCGCTGTCCGTTTTGTGCACACAAGGTAGCCAGCGCACTGGCCTTTCCGGCCGAGGACATAATCCGTTTGCTGGGGCAACAGGCCTGTTTGGGGTTTGCACCAAGTAGCCTTTAAGGTGTCTTCACCACCAGCATCCCTGCCTGGCCAAATTCATCCATGCGGGGTAATTCCGTTAGAATAGCTGCCAGGTCAATGGTGCGGCTCACCAGCAATTGGGGCTGCAGGCGCCCCTGGAGGATCATCTCCAGCATGGCGGGATACCGGTGGGCCTGCATGCCGTGGCTGCCCAGGATCTCCAGTTCGTAGGCGATGACCCGATCCACCGGGAAGGGGGCTGGAATTTGCTCCGGGGCCAGCAGGCCTACCTGCACGTGGCGTCCGCGGCGCCGCAGGCACGTAATAGAATGGAAGAGGGTAGTGGGGTGGCCCAGCGCATCCAGCGACAGGTGCACCCCGCCCTGGGTAAGCTCCCGAATCGCTTCGACCACCGGCGTCGCGGCAGCATTGACGACGAAATCAGCACCCACCTGGCGGGCCAGCGCCAAGGCCTCCGCCTTGATGTCGATGGCAATGACCTGCGCTCCGCAGGCTTTGGCGATCATGATGGCCGACAGCCCCACGCCACCACAGCCGTGCACCGCCACCCACTCGCCGCCGCGCACGCGCCCCTGATCCACCACGGCCCGGAAAGAGGTGGCAAAGCGGCAGCCGAGGCTGGCGGCGGTCACGTCGTCGATAGCGGCGGGCAGGCGAACCAGGTTGGTGTCGGCATAATCGATGGCGACGTAATCGGCAAAGGAACCCCAGTGCGTGAAGCCCGGCTGGAATTGGTTGGGGCACACCTGCTGGTCGCCCGCCCGGCATTCCGCACAGTGGCCACAGCCGCCCACGAAGGGAACCGTTACGCGGTCTCCCATCTTCCACTGTTGCACCCCACTACCCACGGCTACCACCACACCCGCCAGTTCGTGGCCCGGCACGTGGGGCAGGGTAATGTCGGCATCGTGGCCCATCCAGCCGTGCCAGTCGCTGCGGCACAGCCCGGTGGCTTTGACTTCCACCACCACGCCCTGCGGCGTAGGGCTGGGATCGGGAACGCGCTCCAGGGTCAGCGGAGCCTGGAAGCGGTGGTAGAGGATAGCTTGCATAGCAGGAAGAAAGGATTAGTTGGTGGTAAATATATCAGTATGGGTTGGGTTGGGGTGGAAAAGTTTATAGTATTTTTGTCCAATTACCTAATACGCGCTCATGTACACCCTACTATCCACCCACGGCGATTCGGCCGTCCTTTTTAAAACACGGTTCATTTTACTGCTGTTACTCTTCAGTCGTATTACCACCTCGCTGTCGGGCCAGGCCTTCGAACCCCTGGAATGGGGCCAGGTGCCCTACGCCGACCGGGCCCTTCAGGTGTACGCTCCCGACAGCAGCGCCCAGGCCGTGGTGCTTGGCGAAGAGGGCTACCTGCACGTTAGTCGGGCCACCGATGGTGGTTTTGAATGGGAACTGAACTACCACCAGCGGGTCAAGATCCTGCAAGAAGCAGCGATCAATGAGTACGGCAACGTGGAAATCTACTACTACCACCATAATGGGTCGGATCAATTGCGCCAGGTCAAGGCCCAGACCGTCGCGCCCGATGGCAGCATCACCGAGGTGGCCGAAAAGGAGATGTTTCGCGAAAAAATCAACGAATACTGGACCAAACTTACCTTCGGTTTTTCCAATGTAGCAGTGGGTAGCGCCCTGGAATACCGCTACCTGCACTTCAGCGAACGGGTCCTCGCGCCCGACGAGTGGGTCTTTCGCCGGGCGATCCCCGTGCGTTCCTCCTTCTTTCATTTTACCAATAGTGCGCCCATCAGTTACAGCTACCTCCTGCGGGGAGCCGAGTACATGCCCACCACCCAGCTGCCAGGGAACGTGCAACAAATCACCCAGGGCGATATGTCGATACGGGTCGATGGGACCGAGTTTTGGATGCAAAATGGGGCGGCCGTGGTGGAGGAGCCTTATCTGACCACCGTGGCCGACTACCAGCTCAAAATCCGCTTCCAGGCCAGCGAATTCTTTCGCCTCGACGGCACCTCTTCTTCGGTGCACGGAAGCTGGGAAGAAACTAACAAAAAGCTACTGGACGATGACCACCTGGGCGCTACTTTCCAAAAAGGACGCACGTTTAAAAACTTGCTGGTAGCCAGCGAAAGCGTCATTGACCCTACCGGTACCCAGGAAGAATTGTTGGACCAAATCCAGGACTTTGTCACCCAACAGATTAAATGGTCCGGTCGGGTGGGCATCTACACCGACCAGTCGCTCGATGATGCTTTTAGCAAGCACGAAGCCGATCTGCCCGAGGTGCAGTACGCCGGGCTGGCCTTGTTGCGACACTACGGCATCGACGCCAACCCAGTGTTGCTGTCCACCCGCGACCACGGCAGCATGATCACCGAATATCCCTTCCTGGACCAATTCAACTACGTCATCATCCTGGCGCAGATCGACGGGCGTCCCGTACTTGTCGACCTCAGTTCGCCCCTCCTGAAGCCGGGAACCATCCGCATGCGCGCCCTCAACGGAGTCGGCTATCTGCTCCACGAGGATACACCGGGCTGGATTATGCTGGACGTACCCGTTTTTCAGGACCTGCTCACCTGCCAGGGCCAGATTGCTGCCGATGGTTCCCTGACGGGTACCCTCAAGTGTGTCCTACGCGCCTACAGCGCCAGTAACGACCGTGCCCTCCTGGAGGAAAAATCGCTCCTGGACATCTGGCGCGGGCGCCTGCCAGCCGGTAGCGAACTTACCGACCTGACCGCCGAACACGAAAAAGCGGTGCGCGAAGACCTGATCGTCAACGGCCAGTACCACATCCCCGATGCGGGCTTCGCCAACGAAGACTTTCTCTACGTTTCCCCGCTCGTCTACTCCAACTTCCGCGAGAACCCCTTCGTGCGCGAAACCCGTAGCTATCCCATCGATTTTCCCTATCCCTTCGAAGAAAAATCCATCTACCGCTACGACTTGCCCGCGGGCTACCAAGTCGACGCCTTGCCGGAAAATAAAAGCATGACCCTGCCCAATGGCGACGCCAGTTTCAGCTACCTGGCCCAGGAAAAACTGGGTAAGATTACCATCATCATGGTGCTGAAAGTGAAAGCTACCAAGTATACACCCCTGCAGTACGAAGCCCTGCGCACCCTCTTCGAAACCGCCGCCCAGAAGATGCAGGATCAAATTGTCCTCAAAAAAATAAATTAAACCTATGCGTGCTATTTTAGGATTGATAGGATGCTTTCTGGCGCTGCCGCTGGTACTGCCCGCGCAACTTGCCGACCAGTCTTTCCTGGCCGACGCCTACGAAATTGCCGAAACCGAAGGGCGCCTGGAAATTCTCAACGAGACGGAAGCCCGATATTTCGAACGCCGCCGCATCACCATCCTCCACGAGAAAAGCCAAGCCAACAGCTTCGGCATCGGTTACGACTCGGATAACAAGATCGAACAATTCGACGCCGACATCTACGACTTATCCGGTACCGCCATCCGCAAAGTCCGCAAGTCAGAGATCAGGGATGCGTCGGCCGTCAGCGGAGGCACCATGTACGACGATAGCCGCGTTCGCTACCTGGAACTCAACCACGCCACCTATCCCTATATCCTGGAGTTTACCTACACCCAACGACTTAAAGGTATTGCCTTTGCAGCCTTCCCCAACTGGTATTTTCAAAGCCGTGGGAGCACCGCTGTCCAGACTTCTACCTTTACCATAGTGGTGCCCCAAAATATGGACATCCAGTACCAGACGTACAATATCGACCTCGAGCCTACCATCCAAACCGCAGGTACCTCCACAACCTACACCTGGACGGTGAAGGACCTGCCGGCCATCAAATACGAACCCCTGCACCCGCCCCTGCACCAGGTACTGCCGCTGCTGCGCATTACCCCCCGTCGGTTCAAAATCGACAACTATCCCGGCAGCATGGCGAGTTGGCAGGCCTACGGCGATTTTCTCTACCGCCTTTGGCGCGGCCGCGATGCCGTTCCCGCAGCCCTGCAAGAGCGGCTCAATCAGCTCGTTGCCGACGCCGGAAGCGACCGCGAAAAAATTGACCGCCTCTACCACTTCCTCCAGGAAAACAAGCGCTACGTGAGTGTCCAGCTCGGCATTGGCGGCTGGCAACCCTACGACGTCAACTACGTGGAAGAACGGGGCTACGGCGATTGCAAAGCCCTGAGCAATTACCTGAAGGCGATCCTCCACGCCCAGGGGATCGAAAGCTACCCCGTCATCCTCAGTGCGGGTTCGGACCACCCATACGAAGTAGAAGACGACTTCGTGGACCCCGATTTCAACCACGCCCTCCTCTACGTGCCCCAGGAAGAACTGTGGTTGGAATGCACCAGCAAGAACAACCCCGCCGGTTACCTCGGACGATTCTGCAACGACCGCAGAGTCCTGCTGGTGACACCGGAAGGCGGCCAACTGGCACGTACCCCCCGGCTGGGGATAGCCGAAAATCAGGCCCTGGAAACAGTGCTCCTGACCATTGCGCCCGACGGCAGCGCCACACTCGACTACAAGGGTGAACTGCACGGGATCTTGTCTGAAGAGTGGCGCGACTATTCGTTTTACCACACCCCGCAAGAGATCGAAAACAAGGTGCGCCAAAAGGGCAAGCTTCCCAACCTGCAACTGGCGACGGTAGCCATCGACAATGCCCCCGCGGCTCCCACCAGTACCCTCACCTTCACGGCCGCCGCCGCGCGCTACGCCACCCGTGCGGGGAAACGCCTTTTTGTGCCCATCAACCTCGTCTCCCCGTTTACCGAGGTGCCGGAGCCCGTAGCCGAACGCCACCTGCCAGTAGTCATTCCCTATGGCTACAGCCAGGAAGCGACGTTCGAGTATATCCTCCCCGCCGGGTTTCGGGCCGAAAGCCTCCCGTCAGACACCGACCTGGAAACGCCCTACGGCAAGTACCTCCTGACCGTCAGCAGCACCCCCAAAAAAGTAACCATCGCCCGGCGATTTCAGCTGTCCGACGCGACCTGCCCGCCCACCGAATACGCTGCCTTTCGCGAATTTCTGCTCGAGGTAGCCCGGCTGGATGGCAGCAAATTAGTACTCGTTCAGGAGTAAGGGTAATTTGGCCAAAATACCTATCTTTGCGCCGCAAAATACCAGGCAAACCATGAAGACCAAGACACTGAAGCGCGATAAGGTCAATGTAATCACCCTCGGCTGTTCGAAGAATCTCGTAGATTCCGAAGACCTCATCACCCAACTGACGGCCAACGACTTTGCTGTCGTCCACGATAGTGAAGAGCAGGATGCCAATATCGTGATCATCAATACCTGTGGCTTCATCGACCTGGCGAAGGAAGAGTCGGTCAACACGATCCTGCAGTACGCCGAGATCAAGGCGGCTGGCGATATCGACAAGCTCTACGTCACGGGTTGCTTGTCCCAGCGCTACAAGGACGACCTGGAGAAGGAAATTCCCGAAGTGGATGCCTACTTCGGTACCCTGGAACTGCCCGGCCTGCTGGCCAAGCTGAACGCCGACTACAAGCACGAACTCATCGGCGAGCGGGTGCTCACCACGCCCCAGCATTTTGCCTACCTCAAGATCAGCGAAGGGTGCAACCGCACCTGCTCCTTCTGTGCCATCCCCCTGATGCGGGGCAAGCACGTGAGCAAAACCATCGAAGCCCTGGTGAAGGAAGCCCAGAACCTGGCCCGCATGGGCGTCAAGGAACTCATGCTCATCGCCCAGGAACTGACCTATTACGGGCTCGATATCTACAAGGAACGCGAACTGCCCCGCCTGCTGCGGGCCCTGGCGGCGGTGGAAGGGATCGAATGGATCCGCCTCCACTACGCGTACCCCAGCAAATTTCCCCGTGACATTTTCGACGCCATGGCCGAACTTCCCCAGGTATGCAACTACCTGGACATGCCCCTGCAACACGCCAACGACGCCGTACTGGAACGCATGCGCCGCCAGATTACCCAGGCCGAGACCCGCGAACTCATCGCCTACGCCCGCGAGCGCGTGCCCGGCATCGCCATCCGCACCACCATGCTGGTTGGCTTCCCCGGTGAGACCGAGGAAGAATTCGAGCAACTCTGCGATTTCGTGCGCGACATGCGCTTCGACCGCCTCGGGGTGTTCCAGTACAGCCACGAAGAAGATACCCGCGCCTACGACCTCGCCGACGACGTGCCAGCCGAGGTGAAAGCCGCCCGCGCCAGCCGCCTGATGGAAGTGCAGCAGAGCATCTCTCTGGCCTACAACGAAGCCAAGATCGGGCAGGTGTGCCGCGTCCTGTTCGACCGCAAAGAGGGCGAATACTTTGTCGGGCGAACCGAGTGGGACTCCCCGGAGGTCGACAACGAAGTACTCGTCGCTGCCCAGGACCAATACGTCCGCCTGGGCGATTTCGCGCAGGTTCGCATCACCGATGCCACGGATTACGACTTGTACGGGGAAGTGGTGGTTTAGCCGTTTACCGGTTCCGTTACTTAAACCCGTCTTCCAGGATACACCCCACCACCAATAGTTTCAGTACGTTGGGTGGTCCTTCGTAGCCGCGTTTTTCCCAGGCATCGACTACCGCTACCCGGTTTTCGTAGGGGCTCTTAAAGACGCCCAGGGCACGGGTCGCCAGGGCCAGGTCGTACTTGCCGAAGGTGTGGGTAAGGATGTTTTTTTGCCGTTGTCCTTGCCCTTGCCCAGCGGCCTGCGCCACCAGTCGGTGCTTGCTCACGACTTCCTTGCCCGAATAGTCATTCATCACCTTTTCGTTGGCGCTGCTAAAACGGTAGGTCGTTTCGCCCACCTGGTAGGGTAGGGGGTAGAACTGGGTGCCATTGCCCAGGTGGATCCCGTGCTCGTCCAGCAGTTGCTGGTAGGCAGATCGGTTGGCCTTCCACACGCTGCTGACGGTCCACTGGTCATTATCTTCGGTATAGCCTTTCTGGTCGCTGGCCTTGAAAATTTTCTCCACCACCAGCTGGTCGGTATTCGTATTCTGGATTATTAAGTGGAGCGTAAAGTTGGTTACGGCCTCATTGGCCCGCTCAATGAGGTAGGCAAACCGGCCATCCTCCGACCACCCCAGGGGATAGAGCTTGTCCTGTAGGCAGCCGTATTTGTTGCTGCACAAATCCCCCAGCACGGCGGGAGTGAATTCGACCCACTCGCCGGCCGGAAAGTCGGCCGACCTGCTCTGCGCATAAGCTACCGTCGCTGCTGTCAGGGGCAGGCTGTCACCAGCCGCTACGGCTAGCTGATTTGCCACGGCTGCCGTATCGGCGGCGGCCGCTACCGGCGAATCTGCTTCCACCGCGGGGCGGGGTTGACAGGCAAAAGCAGCAATGGATATTCCCAACAAAACCAATAAAATACGCATACCTTCCGTTTTTCTTTGAAAGGTAGGAATTATTTCAAACTTCAGAAAAGCACGGCTCCCCGCTGCCACCAAAGTGCGCACAAAAACCCTTACCTTCGCGCCCGAACCAAACCAACGGCTTATGTCTGCGCAAGCGATTTCCGGCACCGACTTCCACCTGCCCGGCCAAACGGCTTTCTACCGGGGAAAAGTTCGTGATGTATACACCCTCGGCGACCGGCTGGTCATGATCGCTACCGATCGTATTTCTGCCTTCGATTTCATCCTGCCCCGCGCCATTCCCTACAAAGGGCAGGTACTCAATCAGGTGGCGATACACTTTTTGACGGCCACCCGCGATATCTGCCCCAACTGGTTGCTGGCTTCCCCCGATCCCAACGTTGCCATCGGTATTGCCTGCCAGCCGTTTCCGGTAGAGATGGTCATCCGCGGCTACCTGGTTGGCCACGCCTGGCGCGAGTACCAGGCGGGTAAGCGCCTGCTGTGTGGCGTTCCCCTGCCCGATGGCATGCAGGAAAACCAGGCTTTCCCTACGCCCATCATCACGCCTGCTACCAAAGCGGAAGAAGGCCACGACGAAGACATCAGCCGCGCCGACATCATCGCCCAGGGTATTGTTTCCGCTGCCGACTACGCCGTGTTGGAACAATACACCCGGGCGCTCTTTCAGCGCGGCACTGACCTGGCTGCCCAGCGGGGCCTTATCCTGGTCGACACCAAGTACGAATTCGGAAAGAAAGCTGGCGAAATTTACCTCATCGACGAAATCCATACCCCCGACAGCTCCCGCTACTTCTACGCCGATGGCTATGCCGAACGCCTGGCCCGCGGCGAAAAGCAGAAACACCTGTCCAAGGAGTTTGTCCGCGAGTGGCTCATTGCCAACGGTTTTCAGGGCCTTCCCGGCCAGACCATGCCCGTTATGCCCGATGCTTTTGTTGCCGAAATCAGCAACCGCTACATCGAGTTGTTCGAGCAGATCACCGGTCAGGAATTTCACAAAGCAGCTACCGACAACGTCCTCGATCGGGTAGAAAAAAACATCCTGGCGGCGCTCTAGGCTACCCGTTCACAAAATCGTATAAATAGCCAAACTGTTGCCCCAGGCGGCCTTGGCGTGCGATCGTCGCCCGCTCCACCATGGCGCTGTTGGGTGCCAGCATGTGGGGCAGCACCTGTTCGATGTACATCTTGCCGAAGGCCGTCGACGCGTCGCGGGGCAGTTCGCTGGGTAGGTTGTCGATCGTCATCATGTCGATGACGCCTGCCTGGTAAGGCGCTGTTTCCTGCCCCGTGTGCGGGTCAAATCCAAAGACCGGATCGGCAATCGTCGAGGCTCTCACCGTGGACGGAATGGACGAAAGTGGCGCAATATCGCAGGTGATGTCCGCAATGACCTGGATCTTGAAATCCGGATCAGCCATTTCTTCCACCGTAAAGAAAGCCGGCGCCCGGTTGTCCCAGAAGATGCCGTTGATCATGATGTCCGCCGTCTTGGCAAAGCGCATGAAGGTCGATTCGTAGTCTTCCGGATGCTGGTAAAAGTGGAGCTTGTCGAAGGACTGTCCCTCTTTGTGGCGCAAATAGTCCCTGCTGAACAGTTGGGTGTAGACCGGTTCGTTGTAGGTTTCCCGCAGAAAATCACCCGGCGACACTTCGCGAATGCCCAGGTCTTCCAGTACCTGATCCGCACCGGTAGCTACCCGCCCGGTGCCGGTAAGTACGATCTTGAGGGGCGGCAGTTGCAGTTGGCGGTAAATCTCCTTGGCCGCGGCGTAGTCGTAGAGGTCCTTCATGCGGGGCAGGGCAAAGGCGCCGGTCCGCTGGGCGTAAGTCCAGAAGGCATTGTGGGCGCCCACCACGCCGGCAAAGTAGCCAAAGGCGATCACCCGCCGGCCGAGGTTATCGGTCAGTACTTCGTAATCGATCAGGTGCACGTGTTTTTTCAGGATATGCTGCAGCAGGTCGCGGTTGTAGACCTGCTGTTTGTGGGTGTGCGAAAAGAAGCTGTACGTCTTGCCGGGAATCAGTTGATCCTTAGGCACTTCTTTGACGCCCAGCAGCAGGTCGCAGTCGCCCAGGTATTCCTCCAGGGGTACGCCGAGCGCAGCGTATTCTTCGTCTTTGAAAATCCGGATAGGGGAAGGTTGCACCACTACGTCCAGGCCAAATTCTGAGCGCAGGTAGGCACATTGTTGTGGATCGAGCGCCACCCGCGTATCAGGGGGCACTTTGCCTTCGCGAATGATTCCTATTTTCATGGTGGTTTTTGGTTAGTGGCGAAAAAAAAACAACTTCCGTCAAATTACGGAGTACGGTTAAAGTGAGCAAAGATAACAAGCCACTGCTGAAAACCAATTTCGAAAAAAAGCGCTGCGCATTCATGCACTAATTTTCCTGGAGTTAGGTTAATTTCACCCCCGCTTCACCCTACCTGGTGAACCTGTCAACTATGAAAAAAATTGGCCTTTTTCTCGGATTATCCATTTTTGCAGTCCTGTTGCTCTTACCGCCGCTGGGCGGATTGTCTGTCGAAGCCTGGCGGGTGCTCGCCATTGCTGCCGTCATGCTCGTCTGGTGGGTTAGCGAGGCTGTTCCTATTCCCGTCACTGCGCTGTTGCCCATGGTATTGCTGCCTGCTTTGCAGGTCTACGACATGAAAACCGCCGCTGCTCCCTACGCCAGCCCCATTGTCTTCCTCTTCATGGGGGGCTTTATGCTGGCGCTGGCCATGGAGAAGTGGAACCTTCACCGCCGCATCGCCCTCACTATCGTGCGGCTCACGGGCACCAACGCCAACGGCATCATCCTGGGTTTCATGCTCGCCACCGGCTTCCTCAGCATGTGGATCAGCAATACCGCTACGGCCGTCATGATGCTGCCCATTGCCGTCTCGGTGGTCGATCTGCTCAGTCCCCGCCAGACGGATGAGCCCCTCACGCCCGGCGTGCGCGCCTTCGGCATCAGCATCATGCTCGGCATCGCCTACGCCGCCAACATCGGGGGCACCGCTACCCTGGTAGGTACCCCACCCAACGTCGTCTTCAGTGGCTTCATCAAGAACACTTACGGCATCGAAGTCAGCTTTGCTACCTGGCTGTCTTTTGCCTTTCCTTTCGCCCTTGCGCTCTTGCTCATCACCTACCTGCTGCTCACGCGCTTCCTCTTCCCCAACGGGCTGGGACGTTTCAGTGGCGGCACAGCCCTCATCGAGGAGGAGCTACAGCAGTTGGGCCCCATCACGTTTTCCGAGCAGCGCACCCTGGTGGTGTTTGCCCTCACGGCCCTGGCCTGGATCTTCCGCTCTCCCCTCAACGGCCTGCTCGGTCTTACGGGGGAAGCCATTCAGCTGTCCGACGAGATGATCGCCATCTTTGCTACCGTTGCACTCTTCCTTCTGCCCAGCAACTGGCAGCAAGGCGACTTCCTCCTCAGCTGGTCCGATACCAGCCGGCTGCCCTGGGGCATCCTGTTGCTCTTCGGCGGCGGCCTCAGCCTGGCCGATGCCCTCAAAGCCGTTGGCCTCATCGACCTCATCGGCAACCAGTTCACCGGGCTCGACACCACGGGTTTCTGGGTCATCATCGGCCTCACCACCGTCAGCCTCTTCCTCACCGAAGTCATGTCCAACGTGGCCCTGGTCACCGTCTTCCTGCCCGTCGTGGGCGCCGTAGCCGTTGGTATGGGCCTCGACCCCATTCTGCTTTGCATTCCCGTCACACTAGCTGCCAGTTGCGCTTTCATGTTGCCCATGAGCACGCCCCCCAACGCCATTGTCTTCGCCAGCGGCAAACTGCAGATTACCGACATGGCCCGGGCGGGCATCTGGCTCAACCTCGTCGCCATCATCCTCATCGGCATCCTCGCCCAGTGGGTGCTGCCTTGGGTGCTGGGTTAGGGGTGGTGTTCCGCTATTTGGGCGCCCCGCCGGGTGCGGTCTCCATCCTTTTCCCAATCGCAGGCCCTCACCCCCACACCGCACCCGGCGGCGGGCTGTCCGTGGCTCCCTACCGGTCGGCCCTGCCTGCTGGCAGGGCGCAGCCTGCGGCTGCCCACTACCATCCCTGGCGCGGCAGATCGTCCGGAATTGGCTTTTTTACCTCAAGCAGTGGGACAAAACGTATTCGCATTTTTATTTCAGGTGGATGCGTTTAAGGTATTGATTGTCAGGTTTTTATTTGTTTTCTATTGATGTTGTTAAAGAATGGACTTTTGACCGTCTGCGCTAGGTTCACCATGCTTCAGCGTGGGGAGAATCTTTTTAGTTAGCCGAGCAAAAAAATAGCGCCATAAATGACTGCGGTTGGGACACATCTTTCCAACCCCCGCTGGGGTCGGGTAATCATACTGCTGCGAATTGCACACACGTACTTAGACCTCTCTGAGGTCTGGGTAAATGAAAGCAACATGGCCAATTTACGTGAATACAGAGATGTGTCCCAACCGCAGTCATTCATGGCGCGGGGGTGGCCTAACTTTTACACTTGCCTAACGTTTCCACCTTTCCACGTTCCACCTTTCCACCTTTCCACCTCAAAAAAAAAAGCAGCCAAACCACACATCTTCGTGCGGTTCGGCTGCTTTTGCGATTTTCTAAGTTCTCCAGCTATCGGGGCTGTCTACCCGGTGCTGCTGTAGGTTACTGCTTAATAAACCGGGTCAGGATGACCTGCGCACCGTCCGACCAGCGGAGGAGGTACATACCCGTTTGCAGTTGGCTGATGTCCAGCTGCATGGTACCTACGCCCGCTACGGGGGTCAGGTTGCGCTGCAGCACGCTCATGCCGTTCAGGTTGAAGACCTCCACCATTTGCTGGTTGGTCAGCGCTGCTTCGGGCATTTGTAGCTGCACCTGCAACTGATCGATCGCTGGATTCGGGTACAGGGTCAACGTCACTACAGGTGCTGTTCCCAGCAGGCTGCCATTGCCATTGCCTGGTACCAGGTTGCCATCGCTGGTTCGGTTCACGGTCACGAAGTTGCCCGACAGGTCGTAGCAATCATCGGTGAGGGCGACTTCGTCGGCATCATCGCCAATGTTGGCGGTGATGTTGCCCGTATAGGACAAGCCCCATACGCGGCATACGCCTTCGCCTGCTCCTTCAAAGTCGATGATTCCGTCTGCCGAAATACCCAGGATGACGTTATCGGTATTGGTGATAACGTACACGTATGGGGTCAGCGGAGCCGTCGTACTGCGCGTCATGGTCACCACGTCGGGCAAGCCATCACCAACGGTAATGTCCAGGGTGGTTTCACCGGTAGAAGTACTCACGGTTCCGCCCACCGGATTTTGGCGAATCAGGGTAATGTAGTTGTCCGACAGGGCCCAGCAATCGCTGGATAAAGCCGCCGTGGTGGCATCAAACATAAAGGGCGCCATGAATTCACCGGTATAGGATACGCCGTAAATGCGGCAAATACCGGGCGTAGCCACGTCGAAGTCAATGATATTGGACTCAATGTCGCCGAACAGGATCCGGTTTTGGTCGTCGGTGATGATGTAGCGATAGTTATCATCGTCGCTGGTGGTCGACAGGATGACGATGTCGGGTACGTTGTCACCAATGCAGACGTAGATGACATCCAGTTCGCGCATCGTGGCAATTTGTCCGGCATCCAGGCTCTCCGTCCGCTCAATGGTCAGGAAGTTGTCCGACAATTCGAAACAGCTACTGGCCAGGGCCACCACGCTGGCGGTGTCACCAGCTTCTACCAGCAGGTTGCCAGCGTAAGAAACCGCCCAGACGCGGTAAGTGCCAGGCACTACGTTGTCGAAACTAACGACATCATCAGCAGGCTCACTTACTTCCAACACCACATTGGCCGTGTCGGTGAGCAGGTAGGCGTAGCCCAGGTTCGAGGTACTCGTCGTATTGACGTGGACACCGGGCATAAAGTTGCTGTGACACAGGCGCAGGCTATCGTCGCCATTGTCCAGGCTCAGCGTACCCCCGTCGGGTTGACCCAGGAAGACATCCACGTAGTTCTCCGAGAGGACATTACAGCCGGTTGACAATGCTACCTGCGTAATATTGTTGCCGATTGACAGCGTCAGGTTTCCGGTGAAAGATACCCCCCAAATGCGCAGGGCACTGAGTCCCGCCGCGGCTTCGAAGTCGATGGAATTACCCGTCAATACCTGCAGGACAATATTGCCCTGGTTCGTCAGTACGTAGCGGTAGGTTGCTTCCGTTGAGGCGCTGCTGTTTACGAAGTTGATGATATCAGGAACGCCGTCCATACAGGTATAAACGACCTGGCGGCCATCGTCGGTGAAAATTTCACCACCGTCTACTTCTGTTTTATCAACGAAAACGTAGTTGCTCGTCAGGTTGTAACAACCGCTCGCCAGTTGATCCGTAAAAATATTGGCACCGGGTAAGACGCTCAGCGATCCGGTGTAGGAGAGGCCGTAAATCCGCCAGTCGCCGGGTGCCGCAGCTTCAAAGTTGAAGGTTGGGTCGTTGAGGGTACCCACCAGGGTGCTGTCTTCCTCCACAATCAGGTAAGTGTAGGCCGCCGCGCTGGCACCCGTAACTACTACGCTGAAAGGATCGGCAATGCCATCACCAATACAAATGGCCACGGCTTCGGCGCCATCGCTGGTGGTAATGGTACCGGCAACTGGTGCGACGTTGATTACCGTGATGAAATTATCCGATAAATCGTAGCAATCCGTCGCCAGGGTCTCCGTACCGGCATCGGTGCCGATGGTGGCTAGTAAATCGCCGGTAAAGACAAAGCCCCACAAACGGTAGATGCCTTGCGGTAGTGTCTCAAAATCCACGGCATCGGTAGCGGGGAACGCCACAATGCTATTTTGATCATCGGTCAGCACGTAGGCATAAGTACCGGAACCTACGCCGAGGCTATCGAAACGAATGACATCGGGCATGCCATCACCCGGACAGGTAAAGCGATCGCCCGTGCCCAGGACCGTACTTACGGTGCCGGCATTCAGCTCGCCCCGTACGACGGTGACGTAGTTGCTGGTCAGGTTGTAACAGTCGTCAGACAAGGTAGCGGTAGCCGCATTGTCGCCAACTTGCGCCAGCAAGGTACCCGTAAAGGCGAGACCCCAAACCCGGCAGGTGCCGTTGGGTGCACCTTCAAAATTGGTGGTATTGGTATTGGTCAGCAGATCGAGGATGTTGTTGTTGTCATCGGTAATGACGAAAACATAGTCCGTATTACTGGCGCCGCTGGCTGCGAAGCTGTAAATATCGTCCAGGCCATCGTCGGTACAGAGATACAGGCTCGTCTGTCCGGCGGTGGTGGCCACCGTTCCACCTGCGGGTGCTTCGCGAATAATGGTCACGAAATTGGTAGACAGGTCGTAACAGCGGTTACTCACCGCCGAGACATTGATGTTACCCGCGGAGATGGATGCGAGGCCGGAATAAGCCAGTCCCCAAACCCGTACTTCAGCCGGTGCAATGATGTCGTCAAAATCGAGCGTTCCGGCTGCAAAAGCACTCAGTACGTTGTTGTTGACGTCCGTCAGAATGTAGGTGTAGTTACCCGTGGTCATGCCGGTGTTGATAAAGCTCAACTCGTCGGGGTTGCCATCGTTCGGACAGATATTGATAATGGAATTGCCATCGGCGAGGCTGACGGTACCACCCACGACCCGGTCGCGCTGGATCGTTACGAAATTGGTTGACAGTTCGTAACAGCCATCCGTTAGCGCAACCGTAGCCGCATTGTCGCCGGTTTCGGCGGTAATGTTGCCCGTGTAGGAGAATCCCCAAACACGGCTTTGGCCGGCTGCCGCCTGGTCAAGATCTACACTGTTACCCGCCAGGACACCCAGGATATTGTTTTGAGCGTCTGTGACGATGTAGCCATAGGAAATAGCCGCAGCGGTGGAAGTCGTAATAAAGGTAAAGAAGTCGGGAATGCCATCCCCACTACAGGCAAAGCTAGCCGTTGTGCCGTCTTCCAGGCTCACGGTACCTCCATCTACAAAGGTGCGTACCACCACGATGAAATTGTCTGATAGGTCAAAGCACTCACTGGCCAGTTCGGTGGCTGCTGCATCGTCACCCACAACCGCCTGGAGGGTTCCGCGGTAAGCAAGGCCCCAAATGCGGCAGGTACCGGCTGGCGCCGTTTCAAAATCGATTTCCGCACTGCTGCTGGTGTTGAGGATGATGTTGTTTTCATCAGTAATCACGTAGATGTATGCGGTGCCACCAGCGCTGGTCGTTTGCACGTTCACCAGGTCGGCTACGCCATCACTTACACAGACACCCGTTTCGGTACTGCCGTCAGCCAAACTCAAGGTGCCGCCGTCCGGGCCGCGCAAATCGACCAGCAGAAAGTTGTCTGACAGGTCAAAACACTCGTCCGAAATTTGCGTGCCGGCTACAATCGTCTCACCTGTTTGCAAGAGGAAGTTGCCACTGAAGGCTACTGCCCACACCCGCACGAAATCACCGGAATAGGCTGAGAAGTCGGTGCTGGTGCCAGCAAGAATCTGGATGATGGTATTATCGGTGGTGGTCACCAGGTAGGCGACATTTTCACTTCCGGTGTAATCGGTCGTAAAGTTGAGGATGTTACCGACGCTAGCGTCAGGACAAATAGCGGCCAGGGTACTGCCGTCGGTAAACGTAATTTCGTTCACCGCCACGTTCCGGTTGACCAGGCGAATGCTGTTGTCCGACAGGTCGAAACAAACGTCCGCCAGTTGAGCGCCACTAAAATTATCACCTACTGCTACACTGAGGTTGTTTAGGTAAGAAAGCCCATACACGTCGTAGGTACCTAGCGGTAAGGTGCTCAAGTCGAGGCTGGGTTCAGTAAGAATAGCTACAATTTCATCAGTTGAAGTATTGACAACCAGGTACGTATAGGCCAGGTTGGCAACGGCACCGGTGGCCGTAAAAGCCAAAACGGTATTAGCGCCGCCCAGGCATTCGGTGTAGCTGGTGGCCCCGCCTTCCAGACTGATGTTGCCTGCATTGGGCCCGTTGCGGTTGACGATGACGAAGTTGTCAGAGAGGTCGTAGCACTCGTCGGCCAGGTCCTGGCCATCATTCAGGTTGTCGCCCTCCGCGAAGGTCAGGTTGCCGCTGTACACCAGGCCCCAGACCCGGCAGATACCGGCGTCGGCACCTTCGAAGTCGATTATACCAGTGGTGGAGGTGCCCAGCACAAAATTGCCAGGGTTGGTGATGACGTAAATGAAGTTGTCATCGCCCACGTAGGTACTCGTGAAAGTCAGTTCGTCGGGTATTCCGTCGCCTACGCAGATGGTTATTTCCCGGGTGCCGTCTGCGAGAGAGACATCGTCCGCATTCTGGATGCGTTTGATGAGCTGAAGCGTATTGGCTGAAAGGTCGAAACAGCTGGTGCCTACGGCGGTAGGATCAAAGGCGCTGCCGACAGCAACTTGCAGCCCCAGGGTGTAAGAAACGCCGTAGATGGTGTAGGTGCCATTGGCTACGTTGGCCAGGTCTACGGTGCCGTCGGCTAAAATTGCCGCGACGGTATTATCGGCGTCGTTGACGACGATGAAGGCAAAAGGTGAATTCGGGTCATTGCCGGTAACTGCTGCCGTGATGCTTCCGGTGGGAGGCAGTGCCGTACAGGAAACGAAGCTCGTACTGCCGTCGTTGAAGCGAATGCTACCGCCGTCGGGGCCGTTGCGATTGACGCGCACGAAACCGTCCGACAGGTCGAAACATTCATCCGACAGCAGGGTAGGTGCACCGATATTTTCTCCGATGGTAACACTGAGGTTGCCACTGTAGGCCAGGCCCCAAACCCGGCAAACGCCTACACCTGCACCCTCGAAATCGATGGTTGCCGTGGCGGAAATGCCCAGCAGGAAGTTGCTTTCGTCGGTAATCAGGTAGGTGAATGAATCGTTGCCCGTGTAGGTAGAGGTAAAAGTGAGGGGATCAGGAATACCATCACCGACACAGATGGTCACGTCGCTACTGCCATCAGCCAGGCGCACGTCATCCGCATTTTGTACCCGCTTAATGAGGGTGAGGGCGTTCGAAAGATCAGCGCACTCGTCACTTAAAGCATCCGCATCGAAAGCGGAACCTACGCCGAAGCTGAGGTTCCCGGTATAGGCGAGGTGGTAAATGGTGTAAGAACCGGTAGCCAGCGTAGCCAGGTCGAGGGTCGGATCAGTAAAAACGGCCGCTACTGTCTGGGTTGCATTATCCACCAACAGGTAAGTGCTGGCGGTACCGGGGTTGTTGCCACTCAGGAGGACATTCACCTCTCCTGTAGGTTCCAGTACACTACAAGACACAAAAGTGTCTGAACCGTCGTCAAAAGCCAGGGTGCCGGCTTCGGGAAACAGGCGGGTAACTTCTACGTAGCCAGCAGACAGATCATAACAGGCATCGCTTAGGTTACCTTCCATAATGTTGTCCCCCACTTGCCCCGTATAGTTGCCCAGGTAGGCCAGGCCCCATACGCGGCAAATGCCAATACCGGCATTGGTAAAGTCGACGGTGCCATCAGCTGAGGTGCCTAAAATGAAGTTTTCTTCGTCCGTAATGACAAAGAGGTAGGGCTCAAAGTTGCTGTCGGTGATGAAGTCTACGACATTGTTTACTCCTTCGTTGATACAAATGGTGATCTCCGCTTCGCCAGCAGCAGTCGTAACTTGTCCGGCCGCCGGTGTCAGGTTGGAGATGGTAATGAAATTGCTGCTGGGACGGGAGCAATAACTGCCCAGCAGGGTTTCCCGGTAGTTGTCACCTACTTCCCCGATGACCAGCCCAATAAAGGAAACGGAAAACACGCGTAGTGTTCCTTCGGGTAAGCTTTCGAAATCAATGGTACTGCTGGTCCCGATGTGGACAATGATGTCATTTAGATCTACCACAATGTACGCATTGGGGGTTGCCAATGGCCGTGTTCGGAACCGAATTTGGTCATTTTCGCCATCCCCCCGGCACAATACCGTTTCGGGAGAGCCAACGACGGAGATAGTCGTTTCCACACAGGTGTGAAAAGACTGACCCTGCACCTGACTGCCCAAAAGCAGTAAGCAGAGCATAAAGCATGTTTTTAGGATATTCATAATCATAAGCGGATAGTTTCAGATTTAATCCCCAAAATAAGAAATATTTTCGTGTAAGATATTAAGGCTTTGTATATATGTGAAGTTTTTTCGCGATCATTTTTGCAATGGTCGTTTCTTTCCGGTTATGGGTAGAAATATAAATAAAACAAGACCTTATTTTCTTATTACGTATACTGAGTTATTGTAATTTATGTTACTCCTTTGGGGCAATAATTTTGTTCAACAGCCGCTTTTTTTTTAATAATAAGGGAATAGTGTTAAAATTTCCGAATGGTCAGTCATTTCCTAGTATCTTTATTCTTAAGGTAAAAGTAAGCGCAAGGGCTAAAAGCCTTATATCTGCTATCGTTTTAAAAACCATTTAATATCCTGGCTAACTTCATTCGGTGGAAGAGATGAAATATTGGTGCACCATTCTTCTTTTAGGGAGCGTAACGCTTTACCTGCAAGGTCAGGATGGGATTGTTACGCACAATGCATTTACAGCTCAAACCCTCGTTAAAGACATTTTTGCGAGTGGAGCCTGCGATAATATCGATTTAATCGCGCCGATTGGTCACCCCGACGGGCTGGGATATTTTGAAAATGGCACTTCAGCTATTGGTTTGGACAAAGGGATCATCCTGGCAACGGGCCCTACCTGGCATGCTGCTGGCCCGAATAATGCGACGGATACCAGTGGTGATTTGCCTGGTGGCGGCGGTGATTCCAATCTTGCCCGCCTGGCCAGTGGGCAAGTTTTGGATGCGGTGGGGCTTGAATTTGATTTTATTCCTTTGGATTCCTTTGTTCGTTTTCGCTATGTTTTTGCTTCGGAGGAATACTGTGAATTTGTGGGCAGCGAATACAATGATGTCTTTGGTTTCTTTGTCAGTGGTCCGGGTATTGCCGGCCCTTTCCCCAATCAGGCCGAAAATGTAGCGCTTATTCCTGGCACCACCGATTTCGTGGCGATCAATTCCGTTAATTTTGATCGAAACCCTGCTTACTACATCCATAACGAACGCAGCCAGGACCAGGAACACTGCGGTCTTACCAGCATCAATACCCCGCACTTACAGCAGTTGGAGTACGATGGCTTTACGACCGTGCTAACGGCCGAACTCAAATTAGAACCCTGCCAGACCTACCACATTCGCCTGGTGGTCGGAGATGTTGCTGATGCGTTCTTTGATTCGGCTGTTTTTCTGGAAGCTGGTAGTTTTAACCTGGGTGGAAAGATCAGTGTGGAGGCCTTGGGTAATACCGCTGGGCCAGGGCAGCTGTTCGAAGGTTGTGAAGATGCGTTTTTTCGGTTTTCCCGCACGACCGACAGCCCGCTCGATCATCCGCTGACGGTGAACTACTACCTCAGTTCTGCTTCTACAGCTACTGCCGGTGTTGATTTTGAGGTGTTCCCCGACCAGGTTACCATTCCTGCTGGCGCCACCTACGTGGATCTTCCCGTTCATAGTTGGCCAGATACGTTGGTGGAAGAAGCGGAATTGATTCGCCTGGTATTGGATATTCCCTGCGCCTGTTACGCAGATTCTGCCGATCTCGTCTTGGTGCCTGCTCCCGCCCTGGAGGTAGAAATAGTTGATGTTTTTGCCTGTCCTGGTGCCACGGCCAACCTCCGGGCGTTGCCCAGCGGTGGCGTTCCGCCATATGGGTTCACCTGGTCCGACGGCGGTCAGCAAGTTAATCAGGTCGTAATTGCCCGGCCCGACGAATGGCATACCCTCACGGTTACCGACGCCTGTGGCCAGGAGGCTACTGCTACCGAAACGGTGCAATTGAGTACGCCCCCAATGGCGGTATTGAGCGGCGAAGCCGAGGTTTGTGCCGCTGATACGGCCTGGCTACCTTTGGTACTGACGGGTATTCCGCCCTTTCAGCTGTCCTACCGAATAAACGAAGGAGATGTGGAGGAACTGATGTTGGCCGATACCCTTGCTTTTCCGGCGTGGCGAACGGGCCAGTACGAACTGCTAGCGGTGAAAGATGCCGCCTGCGCAGGCCTGGCCAGTGGGATGGGTCAGGTTCGGGTTTCGGAAATCAGCGCACGGGGAACACTGCAACTTATTCGTTGCGCTGGCGGCCAGGACGGATCCATTTCCGTTGAGGTGGAACAGCCCGCGTCTGCTTACCAGTTTTTCTGGCTCCACAACGGTAGTGACTCTTCCTCTCTGGATAGTCTACCGGCCGGTAATTACGAGGTAGTAGTTACGGATACCCTGGGGTGTCAACAACTTTTTTCCTGGTTGCTGGCAGATCCGGCACCCTTGCAACGGCCGCAGGTCGATTGTGCCGCGTTGTTGGCCGGGCAGGTGATGACCACTACCCTGGGGGGAACGCCACCTTATCGCTACAGCATCGACAATCAGCAATGGTGGACGGGCGACGAATGGCTGCCAGCGTTGGAAGGCGGCGTGGCGTATACTTTGCAAATCCGGGACGCCCAGGATTGTTTAGCCACTTTCTCCTGGCAACAGCCCGTAGCTTATCCTCAGGGGATGGCCAATTTGTCGGGTACGCAGGAAGTGCTTCTGGGCATTGCTGCTCCGATTGATGTTACGTATAACCTGTCGCCTGATCTGCTGGCTTTTATCAACTGGCAACCGGCTACCCAGTTGTCGTGCGCGGATTGCCTGTTTCCAGCAATTACCGGTCTTCAGTCCGGGGTGCTGACCCTGGAACTCACCGATGTCTTTGGCTGCCGGGAGGAACAATCGCTGCAACTTCGCGTATCGGATGACCTGGCGGTTTTTCTGCCCACTGCTTTTTCCCCTAATGGCGATGACCACAATGATGTCTGGCACATCTACGGCAATGCTGCCCAGATAGCGCGCATCGAACAACTCCAGATCTTCGACCGCTGGGGCAATGCCCTTTTTTCTGCTACCGACTGGCCCATCAACAGTGAGCGTCATGGTTGGGATGGCACTGCCCGCGGGCAGCCGCTGGATCCGGGCGTCTACGTCTACTGGATTACTTTTCGGCTAACGAATGGCGAAATCAGGACCAGGGGAGGGGATATTATGCTGGTTCGGTAAGGCGGGCGTTTGTTAACTTTGTCCATAAACCATAACTTACCATGAAAGCCATTACCTGCCATGCCTTCGGCCCTCCGGCTGATTTAGTCTTTGAAGAAATAGCCGACCCCATTGCCGGGGCCCACGAAGTACTACTACGGGTGCAGGCCTGCAGTGTCAACTTTCCGGATACACTGATCATTCAGGGTTTGTACCAATATAAACCTGCTTTCCCTTTTTCGCCGGGCAGTGATGTAGCCGGCGTGGTGGAAGCGGTGGGAGAAAAAGTGAAAAATATTCGCCCTGGCGACCAGGTCATCGCCATGGTGCCCTACGGCGGGTTTGCGGAAAAAATTGCGGTCAATGAGCAGGTTTGCTTTCCGAAGCCGCCGGAGATGAGCATGGTGCAGGCCGCTGCATTTCTCATGGCCTACGGTACGTCTTACCACGCATTGCAAGATCGGGCCCAACTGAAAGCTGGCGAAACGCTACTGGTGCTTGGTGCCTCCGGTGGCGTAGGGCTGACGGCAGTAGAACTGGGCGCCTTGATGGGAGCCCGGGTCATTGCCGCGGCTTCCACGGCGGAAAAGCTGGCGTTGTGCCAGCAGTATGGTGCCACTGACCTGATCAATTACAATACCGAAAATCTTAAAGACCGCATCAAGGAACTCACCGCTGGCCGGGGGGTGGATGTCATTTACGACCCCGTTGGCGGATTCTATTCCGAACAAGCTTTGCGTGCTATCGCCTGGGAAGGTCGTTACCTGGTCGTCGGCTTTGCCACCGGAGAAATACCTAAAATACCACTCAACCTGGCCTTGCTCAAAGGTTGTTCCATTGTGGGGGTTTTCTGGGGTGCCCATGCCCAGATGGCTCCTACCCGAAACCGGCAGGATATGCTGCAACTGGTGCAGTGGTTTGCCGAGCAAAAGCTAGAACCACACATCCACGGTACCTACCCGCTGGCTGAGGCACCCCGCGCCCTCGAGGAAATCATGGCCCGCAAGGTGAGTGGCAAGGTGGTTATTGTAATGGAATAATTTTAGAGGGGTCGGCCAATTTCAAGTTGGCCGACCCCTCTAAAATTAACGCATCAGCATCACATCACCTTTAAAGAGGACAGTCTCTCCGTCAATGAATACGACTTCCACAAAATAAACGAACACGGCAGCATTCAACGATTGACCCCGGAAGGTTCCGTCCCAACCTGCTGTAGGGTTGTTGGGGAAGAAGTTGCTGTTCTCGAATACGGTTTCTCCCCAGCGGTTGAAGACCTGGAAGGTTTTGATCGTTTGGATCTCACTCCCCCCTTGTGGATAGAAGAACTGATTGCCCGAGTTGCCACCGGGCGCAAAGGCGGTAGGCAGGTAAATCGGCCGCAGCTTCTGCACAATAACGTTCAGGTTATCGCTATCCGAGCAGCCATTGATGTCGGTAATGGTCACCGTATAGGTGGTGGATTCCGATGGGCTCACCGTCACGGCTTGCTGGTTACCTACAGCGATGGAATCGGGGCGCCAGATGATGGTGTCGATCACCAGCGTAGGATCATACAAGGCTTGCAGCGTGATCGACTCTCCCAGGTTGATCACGTTGCCGTTGTTTTCCAAACTGGTAATCAGGGTCACGGCTACTTCGTTGGGTTGCAGGAGCATGAAAGTCGCTTCGGTAAAGCAGCCGTTGGCATCGGTAATGGTGAGGCTGTATTCGGCGCCGCCGAGGTTGGTGAACAGCGGACTGGTGGTGGGGGTCCCGTTGTTGAGCTGGTAGGTGTAGGGAGGCGTACCACCCGCAACGCTATTGACGGCAATGGCACCGTCGTTGGCCTGGAAACAGCTGATCTCGCTGATGCTCACGTTGCCCACTGGTACATCCTGCAAGCTACTGACCACCACCACGTCGCTGGCCGTACACCCGTCGGCGTTGGTAACCGCCAGGGTATAGGTACCCGGTGCACTGACGTCGACCAGTGCGGCGGTCGGATCGCTGATCATGGCATCCGGGTTGGTGCTGGACCACGCAAAAGCGGTACCGGTGGTCAGGCTGCCACCAAGCGTCACGGCGCCCATGTTACAGGTCAGGGTTTGATCCAGACCGGCATCCGCAATGGGATCGGCCAGGATGGTGAGGCTAACCTCGGCGGTACCGGTCGGACAAGTTCCTCCCATTACCGTATACACAAAGGTATAGGTGCCGGGGGCTTGCCCGGCTGCATTGAAGGTACCCGTAGCCGCCTGGAAAGCATTTCCGGTACTGGTGGGGCTGGACGTTTCTGCCCAGCTGCCGCCAGTAGCTTCGCCGTTGAGTTCGTCTCCCAGGTTGATAAGGGTAGCCACACTGGCACACACCGGATCGAGCACCAGGTCTGATCCGGCACTTACGGGCATATCCACGGCTACGGTCCACTCGGCTACGGGCAGGTAGACACAGTTGGTGTTTAGCTCGTCGGTAATTTGGGTGATGACTACCGTGGTGGCTAAATTGATGTTGGTCAGGTTGATGGTAGCCGTATTTTGTACACCCGTCAATTGGGCCGCCGCGCCATTAACCGTATAGGCTACGGTAAACGGCGCGCCATTGCCGCCGGTAGTGGTGAGGACGAGGCTCGCGTCTTCACCGCTACATACCACGTCGGGCCCACTCAAGGTAGCCGTCAGCGGCTGGCATTCCAGGGCCAGGCAGCTGCCGCTAGCCGTACTGCTTCCACAAGCCGAAGTCCCATTAGCGGTTACTTCAATGATAACTTCTTCACCAGCGGCGAGGCCATCGACCAGGTAGGTGTTACCGGTTTGCACGCCGGCCGGTCCCTGCAACACCGCTACGGAATAACTGGTCGCACCCGCGACGGGTACCCAGGCAAAAGTAATGCTGCTGGTGGTGCTCGACTGGCAAGTGACCACCACCGGAGGTAGCGGGTCTTCCACCACTACCGTGGCAGTGGCGGGTTCGCTGCTACAACCATTTTCGGTTACCGTCAGACTTACCGTTTGACTACCAGCCTGGTTCCAGCTGATCGCATAAGGGCCTGCGGCGGTACCACTTTGCACGGTGCCACTGCCAAAGGCCCAGTTGTAGGTAGCGTCCACCCCTGCGGTGCCCGTGAAAGTGATCGTACTGGTTTCGGTCAGGCAAATGGGCGACGTAACCGTTAAGGCTGCAACCGGCAAGGGATTCACTACAATGGTATAGGTGGTGTCGTAGAAACAGCCATTTTCGGCGTAAGCCAGGTTGATGAGGTTATTGCCCAGGCTGGCCGCGGCCGGATCGAACGTTCCGGTGGCGGGATTTTGCAGACCCGGTCCCGACCAGGTGATCGTGCCCGTTATATTTCCCCCGGTAATGATGGGGCTCAAGGTCTGTAAACCCGCATCCACACAGAAAGGACCGTAGCCCGCCGCGCCGAAGGATCGCGCGGAACACGCTTGCGCTGTACACGTTTGGGTAGCACTAACGCCGCCACAAACATTGTTGGTCAGCACATTAACCTGGATCGTGACATGGTCGCCGGGGGCCAGATTAGTAAAGCGATACTGCCGGTTAGCCAGGTCGGGTGTAGCAACGGCTCCGGCAGGCACATCGATTACCGTAACGGTATACCCGGTGGCGTCGACCACGGCATTCCAGCTGAAGGTAACCGAAGTGTTGTCATTCGTACAACTGATATTTGGAAGTGACAGCGGACTGGCCACTTCTACCGAGACGGAAAAGGGATCCGCTGCACAATTGTTCTCGGTAACGACCAGGCTAATGGTCGGGTTGCCCCCCGTTGCCCAACTGACTTCGTAAGGGCCCGCGCCACTGCCACTGACAACGGTCCCTCCGGCAAAATCCCAGGCGTAGGTAGCCCCAGGGTCGGCGCCCCCCGTATAGGTGATGGTGCTGTTTTCCCCCGCACAGATGGGCCCGCTGGCCGTGAAACTGGCATTGGGTTGGGGGTTCACGGTAATCGCTGTATCGTCGGTATAGGTGCAGCCCATTTCTTCGTAAACCACGCTAATGGTGAAAGTTCCAGCGCCGCTGGCGTTGGGATCAAACGTTCCGGCGACCGGATCGATAATGCCTGGCCCACTCCAAACGAGGGTATTGCCGGTGTTTCCCGTCAGGACTGCCGTCAGGCCGAAAGGTGCCGCGTTGGCGTCCAGGCAGATGGGCAAAACATCGGTGATGGCGATCGTCACATCCGGGCAATTTTCCAACGCGCAGGTGCCCTCAAAGGTAATGTCGGGGCAAGCCGTTCCGCTGAGCGCCTGCACCGCAATGGTGGCGGTCTGTCCCGGGGTGAAGCCCGCCAGGGTGAACGTTCGATCCGGATCGCCACCCGTAGGGAAGGCATTGGCGGGGGCATCGACAATGCTGACCAGGTACCCCGTGCTGCCCACTACTTCCGGCCAGGTAAAGCTGATCGAATCGGTTCGTACTTCACAGCTGATGATGGGGGCTACCAATGCCAGATTTACCGTTACGGTTTGGGTAAAGGAGGCACTGGCACAGCCAGCTTCCGTAACGACCAGGCTGATGGTTTGGTCACCTGCCGTTGGCCAGGTCACCGTATGGGGGCCGGCTCCGGTGCCGGGATTGGCGGTGCCACCACCAAAATCCCAGTTGTAGGTGGCATTGGGAGCAGCCGATCCGGTATAACTCACGGTAGTTGCCGCCGTCAGGCAGCTGGGGGAATCTGCCGTAAAGTCAGCCGTGGGTACGGGGTTGATCTCAATGGTAAGGTCATCGATGTATTCACAGGCCCCTTCCCGGTAACGGACGGTAACCACAGCGGCGCCAGCGCCAGCCATGATAGGGGAGAATGTTCCCATAGCGGGATCGATAATGCCGTCACCCGACCAGGTGATTGTCCCGGTGCCGTTATCGCCTACAATAGCCACCGCCAGGTTGATCTCTGGCGAATTGGGGGTCAGGCACAGGGGAGGTAAGTCGGTCGCCGTCACCATGATCGGCGGGCAATCCTGGGCCTGACAGGTAAAGGTATTGCTGCTGTTGCCACAGGGGCCACTGTTGAGGGCGATCACCTCGATCTCCACGTTTTCCGTGGCGTTGAGCCCGGTAACTGTAAAAGTGCGGGCAGCTTCGTCCAGGGTACCCATTGCGCCAGCGGGTGCGCTCAGGATATTGACCAGGTAGCCACTCGCGCCAGCTACCGCATTCCAACTGAACACAATGGTAGTGGTAGTTGGGCTGCAGTTGATCACGGGTGCTGCCTGCGGGGGTGCTACGGTGATATTTTGCGAAACTACCGCACTGGAACACATGTTTTCGGTTACCCGCAGGGTCACGGTCTTGGTTCCGCCCGTTGGCCAGCTGACGGTATGGGGCCCCGGGCCGGTACCCGGAACTGCCACCCCGCCATTGAAATTCCAGGTGTAGGTGGCCGCCGGGCTGCCCGTACCCGTGTAGGTCAGGGTGGTGTTCTGGTCGATGCAAACAGGTGCCGGTGCGATGGTGAAGTCTGCCGTTGGGGTATTGAAAACATTAACCGTGGTCGTAGCCATATTGCTACAGGCGCCCTCGGTGTAGGTAGCCGTGATGGTGTGCATACCCGCTCCGGCAGCGGTAGGGTCAAATTGGTTGCCCGTCACCCCAGGGCCGCTCCAGGTAAGCGCTCCACTGCCATTGCCGCCAGTAACCGCTGCGACGAGGGTAGTGGGAGCGTTGCTTCCGTTGAGGCAAACCGCCGCAAGGGGGGTAATGGTAATATTGAAATTCGGGCAATTGGCGGCCGTGCAGGTCACGGGTGCCGAGGTGGTGGCACCACAGACGTTATTGGTATTTGCCGTCACGGTAAGGGTTACGGTTTCGCCGGGCATTAGTCCGGTTACGGTATACGTCTCACCCGCAAGCACGCCGGTCTGGCCGGTACTCACATTTACGGTGTACGAGGTAGCGCCAGTGACGGCTGCCCAGTTGAAGACCACGGATGAAGTCGTAGCGGGGCCACAACTCACCATGGGCGTGGCAATGGGGCCTACCACGCTCACGCTCTGGGTCGCCAGGGTAGCGCTGCAACCGTTTTCCGTTACCGTAAGGGTGACCGTTTTGGTGCCACCCGTTGGCCAGCTGACGGTATGTGGCCCCACACTGGTACCACCGGGATTGGCGGTGCCGCCGCCAAAATTCCAATTGTAGGTAGCTCCCGAAGTTGCCGTTCCGGTATAGGTAACGGTTACCGGGCTGTTGGTACAAACCGGCCCGGTGTTGCTAATGGTGAAGTTGGCGGTCGGCGTCGGGCTGACGATGAGGGTCTCGGTGTCGGTATACACACATGGCCCCTGGGTGTACGTCAGGGTAATGGTGTGGCTGCCTGGGCCAGCAACGGTCGGGCTGAAGACGCCGGTGCTGGTATTGGTGATGCCATTGCCCGACCAGGCGACGGTGCCGCCCGGGCTGCTATTGGTGTAGGTCAGGTTGGTGCTGGGGCTGCTGCCGGTCAGGCAAATCGGTGCCACGGGGTCAATGGCCAGGGTGATGGGGGGGCAGGCCAGGGTGTTACAAGTGAAGCTGGCGGGAGCCGTTGGGCAAAGCCCGGCACCGGTAGCCTGCACCGTAATGGTAACGGCGGTATTGGAGACAAAGCCAGTGGCGGTATAACCCGGTGAAGCAACCGTGATGGGGCTGCCGCCGTTGATGGTGATTTGGTACTGGGTAGCCCCCGGGACGGCTGTCCAGCTGAACGCTACGCTGGTAGCCGTGCTGGTGCCACAGCTGATCACGGGTGGTGCCGGCGGCTGCTGGACGTTGATCGTGGTGGTTACATCTTCGGTGGTACAACCATCCGTACTGGTTACGTCGGCGACGATGGTCGTCGTGTTGTTGACGGTTACCGTAATGGGATTCTGGTTGTTGGGGCCAGCCCCGTTCCAGTTGATGGCGGCGATGGGCTCGCTGGAAACCGCCGTCACCGTGACCATGGATCCCGCACAGACCGGATTGCTGCTTACCTGGAGGATGACGTCGGGTGCCGGGATAATTTCGATATCGATTTCTGCCGTCCCTACACAACCAAAGACGTCGGTGCCGGTGACTTCGAAGGTGTAAAACCCTGGCGACAAATTGTTGAGGAAACGGGGGTTCTCCTCGCCGGGTGAATCGGTCCATTCATAATCGGCGCCGGGGCCGGCACCCGATGCGGTAAGGATGGTTTCGGTATTGCTACAGCCGGTACCGTTTACTTCAATGTCAATGACCGGTAAGTCGTTGACATTGATGGCGATGGTGGAGACGGCATCGCAGCCATTGTCGTCGGTAGCGGTTAATTCGATGGTCGTGCTGGAAGTAAGGGCAATGTTCAGTACCTGATCGGTGCCCAGGGTTGCTCCGGTATTGGTGTCTACCCAAACCCAGCTGCTGCCGTCCGACGCCTCCAGGTCGAAGGGGGTATCATAACAAACTTCGTTTTCACCAAGAATGAAGACATCGAAGTCAACAAATTCCACACTGACCGTTGCACTGGTGGAAGGGCAACCGTCTACGTCCACCGTAAGGGTATAAATTCCTGCGGTAGGTACATCGACGGATTGGCCATTGTAGGTGACACCACCAGGCCCCACCCAGGTGTAGTCTTCGCTACCACCAGGCGGATCTACGCTACCTTCCAGCATGGCATCACTGCCGGGGCAGGGCATGTTGAGGACCACGGCCGTGGCCTGGGGCTGATCGGGTTCCCCAATCTGGAAAGGCGACGTAGAGCGGGCACAATCTGTGGCTACGTTCACTGCGGAGACGGTGTAGAAGCCAGCGGGTAAATTGGCCAGGGTGGTTACGACATCGGTGCAGTTGATGCACTCGAATACGATGTTGTTACTGGCATTGAACACGTAGAAATTAAAAACTTCACTGGGGTCGAAGCCACCGTTACCAGCCATTTCGATGGAACCATCGGCGATTCCGGCACAACTGGCATCAAAAACCGTTACCAGCGGATCGTCGTCATTACAGCAAACCACCGAAGATACGATTTCCAATTCCTGGCCACTGTTACAACCGGTTTCGGTCCAACTCCCGCTGTCACCGTCTGACCATACCTCGACGCTGATGCCCAGGTCGTCGCCAGTAAAACTTGGGGGGCAATCGCCTACGTTGATGTTGAAGCAGAACCTAAAAGGCCCTGGCGATTCTGCGGGCACATTGTCGCATGTTCCATTTCCATCGCCCCAGTTGTTGCCGGGGTTGCCGTCATTGGGTGAGCCGCCACAACCTGCCAGTCCGCTGGAAGAATCATAGGCGAACCCGGGTCCATAAGTCTGGCCGGTGTTGCAGCCCGTCCAGCTGTCGTACCAATCCCAGGAGCCGTCGCCACCACAAGAGGCTGGTGGATTGGGTATGATGGCGGAGTCGTCCCAGGCATCACCAAACTCGAAGGTTACCGCGTGGATCCATTCCATGGATCCGGCGGCGTTTCCCAGCCAGGTATTCACATTGACACAAATTTGTACGGTGGACCCGGAAGAATAAGTACCGTTGATCGGTGGTGGGTTGGGCACAATTTCAATGGCGCCGGGTGGTGCACAACTGCCACAGAGGTTGTTGCTGGTGATGGAGAGGTTGAAATTGGCCTGGTCCGCGATATCCCCACCGGAAACCAAGATGTAATATTGTTCGCCAATGAGGGTAGTGGTAGTCATGTTCACGTTGCCGTTACCGCTGCTGCAGTTGATGGCAATCAGCGAGATGCAATCGCTACCCTGGTAAATAACGATGTTGGGTTGGGCCAAGCCCGTCACCCGAATGGTGGTTTGATTGGCGGTGGCTGTGAAGGTAAACCAAACTTCGGCGGCCGGGCCTGTGGTTGATCCTGAAGGGCAGGAGCCAAAAATAGGATAAGGACTAATGGCCGTAGCGTCAATATTGGTGGCGGTGAAATTATTGACAACGGACGTCGTATTGGGGCAGCTGGGGGCAGTGGTCAGGTTGAGCACGGTTGCGGTAGAGCAGTCGTCATTGATGGGCTGCGCCCACAAAGCTACCTGACAGGAGAGAAAAAGGAGCAGGGTAACAGATATACGCATGGCTACATTTTTGAGAACGTCCGGGGTGAAATCCCACTTAATGTCCCGCAGGAGTTTTGCTTATGCCTGGTAATTTTATACAGGTATAAGCTTGACTGACAAGTTTTTGAGTATTAGGTGTAAGCGGATAAATCGGCGGGGAGCAATTTTTTCGGTGCGTTCTTAATCGTTGATTAAAAGTAAATGCCAGTAAATTATTTTTTGCTGGGTGGCAACAAGATAGGGTGTTTTGGCAATTTTCCAGTGGATAAGGCTGATATTTGCGATTCTAACCTATTATTAAACCACACCAAATGGAGCAGGAGTCTAAAAAATCGATACTTACCGGGCAGCAGCCGGCCTTTTTGCTTTTGATGACCTTTCTGGCCTTTTTTTTCTTGCTGGGCCTGGGCGCTTTTTTGGGTGGTCAGGTCAGTCATTTATTAGGTGTGGATGTCAACGAAGTGATGAGCAGTGGCGGAAACCGGCCGCTGGTAATAGGTGAACGGCAAGCCTTGCGGTGGTACAATTTGGTGGCTCACCTGTGCGGGTTTACGGTTACGGCATTACTGATCGGTCTATTGGTGAGTGGCCGCCAGCAAATTGGGGCCTTCTTTCATTTGACGACCTGGCCGACCCGCAATTTACTGGCCTGGTCGGTGGTTGCGTTGGTGGTGGGTTTGCCCGTTATCGGATTAAGCAGTTGGATCAACCAATTGCTGCCCTTGCCGGAATGGATGACCCAAATGGAAGACAACCAGAATTGGCTGGTAGCAGAGGTGTTGCGAATGGATAGCGGCAGTGAATTTTTGCTTGCTTTTATGGTCGCAGCAGTTGCGCCTGCCCTTGGTGAAGAGTTGCTTTTCAGGGGCGTTCTTCAGCCTTTCTTTCAGCAATTGGTGCGCAATCCCCACTGGGGAATCTGGCTGACGGCCATCGTTTTTTCTGCTATCCACATGCAATTCGTTGGATTTATTCCAAGGATGTTGTTGGGGGCTTTCCTGGGTTACCTGTTTTGGTGGAGCGGCTCGCTGTGGTTACCGATCATTCTTCACCTGTTTTTTAACGGGTTTCAAATTGTGGGTACTTATTTGGCTCCTGATCAATTTAAAATGGCTGGCGAGGAATCATCCACCATGCCGAATCTATTTATTGGTAGCTTAGCGCTTATCGGTTTATTGCTGGTTTTGCGGCGGATGGCGCAATCCGCGACTCCGCCAACAATAGCATAGAGCGAACTATTCCAGGGTTTAAATCACCCTTGATAAACATATTGTGTATTTTTGCCCCTCATTTAACCATTGTTGGCGTAAAAAATGCCAATGGTATACCTAACGCATAAATTTCAGCCCAATACTTCATCTATGCAGGGATTGTTGAGGAGAGCGGCAACGGCGGCTATTTTTGTCTTAATCATGATGGCTGGCTTATTTGGTGGGCCTTATAGTTTCGTGCTCCTTTTTAGCATTATTACGGGCATCTGCCTCTGGGAATACCTGGGTATGGTACTGGTCAAAGATAAGCAACGGGACCGGATACGAAAAGTGGTTGGCTTAATTATGGGCATTTTGCCCATGGTGCTTAGTGCCTTGGTACAGCTGGGCGTTGTAAACGACCCGACTACTTTTGTGCTTATTACTTCCTTGTTGTTTTCTCCTTTTATTTTTTCGGCTTTTATTTTCGAAATGTTCACGGGGTCGGACCAGCCTTTTGCCAATATTGCCTACATCATATTGGGGATTATCTACATTGGTGTACCCTTTGCCTTGCTGGATTTTATCGCTTTCGACGGGGAGTATTTCCACGCCAAAACGGTATTTGGTTTACTACTGCTCACCTGGCTCAACGATACGGGTGCTTATATGGTGGGCTCCATTTGGGGGAAGACCCCGCTTCTGCCCCGGATATCCCCGAAGAAAACCTGGGAAGGATCGCTTGGTGGGGGGGTAATTACCTTTATTACTGCCATCATATTGTATTTAACGCTTAATGAATTATCCATTATTGACTGGCTCGTACTGGCGGCTATTGTGGCCGTCTTTGCCTCGCTGGGAGATTTGGTCGAAAGTATGCTCAAGCGCAGTCAACAAATTAAAGACAGTGGTACCCTGCTACCGGGGCACGGTGGCCTGTTGGATCGCTTTGATGGATTTATTTTTTGTCTGCCCTTTGCAGCGGCTTATTTGCTCTGGATCAGATAAAGCCAAAATTTAGAAGGAAAAAGTCAGTCGTATCATGATACATAAGGAAGGAAGGAAAATTTTATCGCTGGCTATATTGTTCCTGTTGTTGGTCAATATTCCTGCTTACTTATTTTTCCCCAAGGCCATCAGCCTGGTAATGGGAATTGCCAGCCTGTTTCTGTTCGCACTTATGCTGCAATTTTTTCGCAACCCTACCCGGCCCCTGCCAGTTGTCGATTCCCACCTGGTATACGCGCCTGCCGATGGCAAAGTGGTCGTTATCGAAACAGTTTTTGAGCCGGAATATTTTAAGGACCAGCGGATTCAGGTGAGTATTTTTATGTCGCCGTTGAACGTACACGTCAACCGCTCTTCCCTGGGAGGAACAGTGAACTATTACCAGTACCATCCCGGAAAATACCTGGTGGCCTGGCACCCCAAGTCGAGTACGGAAAACGAACGGGCTACGGTTGTGCTCGCCAATGAACACGGCGAAGTATTGCTCCGGCAAATTGCTGGCGCTGTCGCACGCCGGATCAGAACCTATGTACGGGTCGGACAAAAAGTACAGCAGGGCGAAGATTTCGGGTTTATCACTTTTGGCTCCCGCGTGGATATTTTCTTGCCCCTGGATGCCGAAATAAAAGTAGCCATCGGTGCTGCCGTAAAAGGGAATCAGGATGTGCTCGCGGTGTTGTAAAACAAACTGATTTCTACGGAATAATCTTCCGCCCGCAGGCGGGTCTTGTTCTTCCCAAAAACTAATTGCTTATGTACTTCCGTACGTCGGTTCCGGTGCCAGCATATCCCTGCCGTATCCATCACCAACATACCCTCCTTAGTATGGGTTCTTGCTTTGCTGAGCACATCGGTCGGCGGCTTTCGGGGCTCAAGTTTCAGCAGCAGCTCAATCCCTACGGCATTGTGTACAACCCGCTGGTGCTCGCCCGGTTATTGCGGAAATTGCTCCGGGAGGAGCCCCCGCGCGAAGCGGAACTTTTCCAGGAGCAGGGGCTCTGGCGACACTACGATTTTCACAGCCGCTACGCGCAACCTGAACCAACCGATGCCCTGCTGATCATGCGCCAACAACAGCAAAGAGCAGTCGCCCTGCTTCCACAGTTGGATTATCTGCTTTTAACCTTAGGCACCGCCTACGGGTTTGCCAGGAAAAGCAACGGTGAGTGGGTCAATAATTGCCACCAGCAAGATGCCGACTTATTCGTCAAACAGCGGGCTACCGTGGCCGAAACGGTCGGGATGCTGCGGGATGTTTTTATCGATTTGCAAACGCGTTCTCCCAAGCTCCAGGTCATCCTGACGGTCAGCCCCGTGCGCTACCAGCGCGATGGTTTTTTGGAAAATCAACGCAGCAAAGCCATTCTCCTGTTGGCGGTCGAAGGACTGACCCAGGAATTGCCTTTCGTACACTATTTTCCTGCCTACGAAATCCTGCTGGATGAACTGCGGGATTACCGCTTCTACGCCCGTGATATGCTCCACCCCAACGAGCTGGCCATCGATTACATTTGGGAGGCTTTTACCGACGCGTTTTGGACGGACGAAACCCGGCAGTTGAGCAGTCGCATCCACAAGGTGGTGCAAAGCCTGCAACACCGTCCCCTACACCCCGGAAGCGACAGCCACCAAGCCTTTCAGCAACAGCTGCGCGAACAAGTGCAGGAACTGCAAACAGCTTATCCGTTTCTTTCCTTCGCCCACGAAAGCCAGAAAATAAAGGGATGACTACTTTAAGTATTTGGACAATAATAAATTTACATTTTTTGACTCAAATGATTAGCTCGAAACCGCTCATTATCAATCGCTTATTCCTTCGCTAATAATTTGAGAATGTAAATTTATTATTGTCCCCCTCTTTACCCCCTTACACTTTTACACCT
>Ga0208544_10000125_pt1 | contig 61285 bp, 75 predicted proteins | sample DEB08_DNA_9_FD_184526 | JGI IMG/M metagenome (GOLD analysis project Ga0208544, IMG submission 184526) | Aqueous microbial communities from the Delaware River and Bay under freshwater to marine salinity gradient to study organic matter... | ecosystem: Environmental > Aquatic > Marine > Coastal ...
AAGAAAACCATGTTTGAAGATGGCAAAGGTTTATCAATCAGAATCAATTCACTTGGTGAAGTTAGTACTAGCGGTGATGCACATGAAAAAATCTCAGAGGATTTAATAGAACAATTAGGTAAGATAGCAATAGCAATTGCTGAAGCAAATTAATAAGTTTAACATAACAATTAGAACAATTATGATACAACAAATAAAAGACGAGATAGTATATCTCAAGGAAAACAGACAAGACAGAAGCATCATGCATGGTTATCACCAATCCCCATCGCCAAGGGAAATGCATAAAGGCGCAAAGTCTTACGACGTACAAGGTTTAAAGAAAAGAGATTTGGATAACTTACTTACTATCGATGGCGATTATACATCGAAGTTTACCATTGGTATTGAGATTGAGAAGAACAGATTTTATCGTCGAATTTACGAGGAATTGAATCTGATTAAAGGTTATGAGACAGATGGATCATGTGGTTATGAAGCAATTACTAATATTCTACCGTTACTACCACCATCTAATTGGAGAAACAAAATTTTTAACATGTTCCACGAAGCAAAGTATATCATTGAAGATAGTTACTCGCCTAGTAATCATAAATGTGGTGGACATATAACAATTAGGGTAGATGGAATGTCATCTACAGAACTGCATCAGCGATTAAGAAAGCACGTTGGTGTATTGTATGCTATGTTTCAAAAAAGGTTTAAGAATGGGTATTGTAATTGGAATATGAGAATGCTCGAAACAGAGCCATCATTCAACAGATGGAATCCTGCAAGTCAAAAAGATGGTGTAAATTATCGTGGTGATTTTCATGGCAAATACCAAGTATGTCTTGATAAAGGTCATGGATTGGTAGAGTTTAGATTACCATCACGATTTACATCTGTTAAACAGACGATGAGACGATACGAGTTGTTTTATGTGCTAATGGATGTGGCAGTAAATAAGCCCAATACAAGCCACGATGCTTTGCTTAAACGATGTAAGCCTATATTGATGTCGATGTATGAGAAGGATGAAGTTAAGGTTGACTATGTACTTGCACAAGCAAAGCATTGGAAGAACTTTATAATGAGAGGTAAAATGGATGATACAATCAAGCCATTCTGCTCCAATTACATCCAAACGCTTGAAAGGTATGAGAATAACTTGAGAAGGCGTTAAGCTATCGGTTAAGGTGATTGTCTCTTCAAAGAGACATCACCTTTCTGTATCGAGATGTGTATCTCGGCTGATGATTCTAAAAGGATGAAACAGAAACCATTTAACAATTAGAAATATGAATTTATTACAAGAACAACACCAAGATTTCCTTCAATGGATGATGTCTGACAATGTCGTTAAAATCAATACCGATGGTAGAGATTATTGGACAAGCCAAGACGCACAATATCGTAACAAGTTGTACACTATGCAAGATGCATGGAATTACTTTAAAAGAGAATTTTTAACCAATTAAACAATTAGATAATATGACAAGAACAATTAAATTTAGGACAGACCAAGCAAAGAATTGGATAGTCACAAAGCAGTTTAAAGACCAACTACACCTATCTAATTGGATTGGTTACATCTGTAGAACAAAAAATTACTTACTTGACGAAATCTTTGAAGACGAATCTAAAAACGATGAGATATGAAAAAAGTAGAAGCTACACTATATTCAACAATGATGATTTTGCTAACAATTTTTTGTGTCTTGGTCATTGCAAAAAAAGAAGATTTTGACATTTACACAATTATTTCTGTGCAAGCATTAGCGATGATAAACATCGTGATTTTAATATTTATAACTAGAAGAAATGGAAGAGCATAGAATTGTAAACAATCTACACATAGTTGACAAAGATGGTCACATATATGTGTATACCGAATCAGAATACCAACACCAAAATTGGTGGGAAAAAATATTAATCAAATTTAATTTAAAATAGACATGAGAATTACAAAAAAACAAAAACAGATTTTTGAAGCACATCTAGATGCTTTTATGAAGGACAAATTCGACGTATCAAACTTTAGTAAATCCAACGATAGCGGTAATGATTCACCGAACAGATTGCAGGAATTATTGTTATCAGGTAAAACTTGTAGGTCACTATGGGATTACATATGGCAAAAAAACGTCAGTATAGAGAGCCAATTGATGGCGTCTAACAAGATATTTGGGTTCGTCAGCGAGAAAGCTAAGAAAGACTCAAGAATAGGGTTTAAAGAATTTTTAAATAAACCAATGATAAACATTAGATAATATGAAATCAACAGAAAAATTCGCAAGAAAGTGCGACATCACAAACGAAGGAATGAACGAAGGTTACTGCATCCTAGATGGATTAATGTACGTTAAGTACGATATGGATATGCTACAACACATTACAGATGAAACGGATTACGATACCATTGAAGATGCGTATGAGGATGACTATTACTACCATACTGAATGGGAAGAGATAGCAGATGATTCTTGGTTCACCAAAGATGGTGTAGAGATGTATAAGTGTTTAGATTGTAAAACTATAATACACAATGGTTCATTTTGTAAAACCTGCAAAACACCAGAAGAATCACATTGGGAAGATGTTGCTACATATAACGAGAGATTTAGTGGTGACGATTACTAGCTTGTAAAACTTGTATACAAGTAAAAACAAGTAAAAACAAGTAAAAAAAAGTGAGTGCTAACGATAGCGTAAATAGGTTCGATTCCTATGCTCACATCTAACTAGGATAAAGTCCTTTCCGTTTAAATAGGCATTTTAAATTATGTATAAAGTAGTAACATTAGACGAATTTGGTCTTAACGTAACGCAAGAAGATGGGTTTAAAAACTCAGCAGATGCAGAGCAAGAGGCTAAGGAATGCATCGAAAGATGGGGTCAATATGGTCAAGACTTTTGGGTAGAACCATACGAACCTACACCATACAAAGAACCGAAAGTATATGCTCATCCAAATTCAGTAGATGGGTGGGAAGATATGTATCCACTAGATGAAAATTAATTTAAACCAAAAAACAATTAGAAATTATGAGCACAGAAAACACATTTAACATCTCCTATTATAGTAATGGATTGAAAAGAACGTATGGTGATGAAACAAACCTAGAAATAGAAGATGCCTTAGAAATTTTAATCGACTACGATTTGGTAAGTAGTCAATATTCAGAAGAAGAACTGCAAGATGAACTTGAAAACATGCAGTCTGTTTTTTGGATGGGAAATGCATTCTTTGAAATTAAAATAACTAAAAACCTGCTAAGTCAATGATAGCAAGTAGAACTTGCGTATGTCTAATTTATGTCTTATATTTGTCTAATTCTAATCAGAAGTCTGTCTCTTCAAAGAGACTCTTCGTAAATCAAATTCACAATGTGTGTAATTATTATTAAAAAAAAGGGCGTGGTAATGCCTAGAGAAATTGCCAAAACATCTAGTAAAATTAATCCTCATGGATTAGGAATTGTATGGCTAGATACATACGAGGTAACATACCACAAATCAAACGAGTACAATCTTCTGTCAACAGAAAGACCATTTATTGCTCACTTTAGGTATGCTACAATTGGTGAGGTGTCTGTTAAGAATACGCATCCATTCATATGCGGAAACAACAGAGATGAACTACTAATGCAAAATGGTACTGTAAAAGGATATGGTTCTAAAACAATGACAGATACGCAAGACCTAGCAAATAAATTAGGCAATGTCTCTAGACGAGAATGGAAGAATTCACTAGAGAAGTTTGATTCAAGGTTTGTTACTATCAATACGAGAACTAGAACATATCAAATGTACAACAGAAATGATTGGCACAAGAGAGATGGGATTTGGTATTCCAAAGAAAATGTATTACAAGATAACCTTGTTGCTACATATGGAACACTTAAACGAGGTGAAGGAAATCACCATTATGTAAAAACTGCAAAGTACATTGGTAGAGGGGTAACGGCAGAAAAATACCCTTTAGTGATTAAAGGTTTACCATACGTTTACAAGGAGCCAGGTGTTGGTCATCAAGTTGAGGTAGATGTGTTTAAAGTTAGTGATTCAAGGTTGCAAAGGATGGATGTGTTGGAGTCTCATCCTAGATGGTATAAGCGTGAAGAAGTTAATATCGAAGTTAATGGTAAAACATTAACGTGTTGGTTGTATTTCATGACAGATGCTAGGGATGAAAGGATGCCATTACATCAAAGGTTTGGAACTAACTATAACCTATCTATAGTCAAAGACATTGATGTTATTGACGCTGAGGTAATAGAAGCAGATTGTAAGCAGTTTACATTTTTTAATGAGGAAACAACATTAGAGTCTCCTTATTGTGTTGATTGCTTTCACGATTTAGACTACGATGGTTTTTCTCATTACCATTGTAATGGTTGTGATTCTTGGTTTTCAGAATCAGAAGTATCTAGTTTAGTTTAATAATTTAGGAGTCTCTTCAAAGAGACTCCTATCTGTATACAGATGAGTGTCTGTACTGACGATTCCTAAAGGATGAAACAGATAATCTAATTTAATATAATATTATGAGTTTTACTTACACAAAAATTCAAGAAGCAAAGGCTCTGCTGAAAGAAGCAGGTTATTTTACCGACAATCTATGGCACATAGATGATGTCAAAACAAAAGTTAAGCACATCCCTGAAGATGATGCTCAAGAGGTATTAGACATGGCTCTAACAAATGAATTCGTTATGGAGTCTGTACACCAAGCGATTACATTTGAAATCAGAAAGATGAACCTTACACTAAAGTATGATGAGTAAAGTTTATTACAAGGTAAGGTATGCTAAGAAAATAATCAAGCTAGTGTTAGCTGATTCTAAGTGGCACGCAATAGAGCAAGTTTATAGTCAGAACAAAGAGCAATATCCTTGGATCGATAGATCAAAGTTTACTGCGGTTATTAACGATGCTAGAGCATCAAAAAATTATTGGAAAACAAGATGAAGAAATTATCAAAAAATGAAGCAAAAGTATTAAAACTTTATATGCAAGGTTATAAGTCGGTAGCAATATCAAAAATCTTAAAAACAAAGTCAGGAACTCCTTATAGTGAAAAAACTATAGCTACATACAAAAATAGGATAAAAGGTAAGTTAGGCTTAGAGAGGTCTGTAAATGACTATATAATGGTTAAGGTAGCAATAGATAAAAAACAGATTTAAAATGAAAGTTATAAAACTTACAGTACACTTGTATTATGGTTGTGAGCATCCAAATGAAACTAAATTTACAAATGACATAGATTTAGCTAGGAAATGGGTTCTAGAAGCCGAACATGGAGAGATTATAAATGAACAAAATATTATTATCGTATGAGCAAATTAGAAGAAACAATCGGATTTTTAGAAATGTTAAAAGGGTTAAATAAGACTTTAGTAGAAATAGATTTAATAATGCCTATGTTGGCTGAAATAAAAGATAACTTATGATACCGACACTTAGAACAATGACAAGAAAATCAAAAATGGGGTTTGGAAAATATAAAGACAAGACTGTACAAGAAATGCTAGACCTTAGACGTACTCTTGACTTAATTTCTGCCTATTATAAACTGACTTCTATAAATTACTTTGAAGATATACTTATTGAATTAAAGATAACCGAAGATTATAGGATTGAAAAACCATCTGCAAACAAAGAAATGTATTATAAATTTCTTAATGAAAATGGATATAAATTAAAGTCAAGAGTGCAAGGTGCTGACAAACTTAAAAAACAAACAAAAGCGTTTTCCAAAAGTCAGTTGCAAGCAATAAACCACAAACGTTAATTATGAGCAATAAAGAGATTATACCAAGTGTTAACGGTAGTATTACTGTTTACCCTAAAGATAAAAACGATAGGATGAGAAAAATTTATTGTAAAAGCGAGTGGTTTAATGGCACTGAATACTTTGAATTTATTGAAGAAGAATCGTTTTTGATTATTAAAAAATGCCTTTTAGAAATACCTAAAAAAGCAATAAAGCTACCAAAAGGCAGAAGTTTTGATAAGGCTTCTAAATTACCATTAGGCACTTTTAGCATTGACGAGGAAGAAAGCAACGAGGATGAGTTAGTGATATATTACCGCTAACGCCTACGGCTATGAATTGAAGCCGTATAACAAATGATTGATTCAAAGAAATAACCTTAACAACGGCTTTTATTTATATCCTTTGTTAGCAAACGTTTTTAATATGATTGATTTTAAAAAGTACGATGTAGAAAATCCACAAGTGTGGTCACAATTCAAAAGATTTTCATTTGAGGCTAAAGAAAAAGGCTTTAATAATTACTCTGCAAAAGGTATATTTGAATTGATTAGATGGCATACAGGAGTAAAAGGTACAGGTAATTATAAGTTATGTAATAACTATACACCTGACTATGCTAGAAAAATGATGAGTGCTTATCCTGAGTTTGATGGGTTTTTTAGAGTTAGGGAATTAAAATCTACTAGAACCTAATGTTTGCTAACGCTAAATGTATGAGTAGAATTTAAATTTTAAAGCGATGGAAAAAATATTATATGATAAAGTAAACAAGCGAATAGCTAACATACAGTGGTTTACTGACCAAGATGGGAACTACTGGATAGATACAGACCCTTATGGTGTACAGATGAGCGGAAATGTAACAATAAGGTTTTTAAAGAAAGACCATCCCCAATATGAAGTGCGTGAGGTTAAAATTTAAATATTACTTCATACATAATGTTATTGTGCGTTTTAATGCACTCTAACGGCATCTTGTATGGTGTCGTGGCTACCCAATAAATGCCACTAATTTAAAAAACTGGTAAAAATTTGATTATGAACAATACAAAAAACAACGATAAGCCATGCACTATACATGATGTTGTAGTGCGTTTTTCTCAAGACCAAACGCTTACAAATATTGGTAATCTTAGAAAATTTGGGATAGGGTTAAAGATTTTAAAGAATAATGAATGGAAAAGACTTGAAACATATAAGCTACCATTTGAAAGATTTATACCACTTTATGACGATAACTTTAAAATCTGCGATATAGGTGTTTACTAAATGCACTACAACGTTAAAATGTATGGTTAGTTGCGTGAATAAAAACTAAACTTAATAAAAATGAAAATAAATAAATTTCCAACAACTGAAAAAGAAGTGATAGCCTTTGAATTAAAACACAAAGACAACTACAAAGAACCAAAAAAATGGGATACCATTGATGACATAATAAATAGTAAGCAATTAACTATACATAGTGTTAGCAAATCGTTTTTAAAAATACTTAAAACCTTTATAAATAAGCGATTAGTTTGGTTTAGTATTGTAGCTATTTGGTGTGCCTTTTGGGTGTTTATGATTTTTAAATATGTTTGCTAACTAGGGGATATGAGTTATAAAAAGTGGGGACTAAACGCAAAGTTTGATTTGTTTGATGTGGTTTGATTTTAATCAAACCATTTACTCGTAAGTGTCTATTTTTTTTCTTAAATTTGTTTAAATTAAATCTAATTATATGATATTAAAAAAACTAATAAAAGAAGAATTAGTCTCTTTGAAGAGACAAGGGTTCGATGATAAATTTCACATCCAAAGACTACAACAAATGATAGATGAGGATATCACATTTGAAAAATGGCAGTCAACGGGTCAAATGATGCAATTAAGTGAATTTGTCAAGTATTACCCACATAGATCATTAATCAATATGGTTTCTATGACAACAGAAAACATATTAAGATATGCGGGAGGATTAGTAATTGAGCTAGGAGGTAATGGAGAATATTTTGCTCATCTAGGTATCTGCTTTAAGTTTCTGTGTAAAAATAAAAATTTAGAAAAAGTAGAAAAAGAATTATATAAACATTACACTATAAAATTATAAAAAATGAAAGAAGAATTATTCAATAAGTATGCGTTAGAAGTATGCAAGGTTTTTGACATTTCAGAAGAAGATATGTTCAAGAAAAGCAAATTAAGTCAATTTGTAGACGCTAGATATATGCTATACTATTTATGTTTTAATAGAAAGATAAAAATGACGTACATCCAAAAGTACATGAAAGAGCGAGGATATGATATTCCACACTCAACAATTCATTATGGCAAAGAAAAATTCACAGAAGAACTAAGTAAAGACCCTGATTATCAGGTTGTTGTGGATAATATAAACGCCTTATGTACACTTTAGATCAATTGTTTGAACAAGCTACAATTGATTCATATTCAAAGTGCTTAGTTCAAAAAGGAATTGTATCATATATCTGTTATGGATTTAAAATTGTCAAGGAAAAAAAGTCAGACAAAATTTCAATCCTAGATATGACAACGTCTGGTGACTTTTATCGAGAAATAAATAAAGATGAGTATAATGATTTTAAAAATTTAGGATGGAAAATAGCAATTTATGTCTTATATTTGTCTAATTGTCGTTCAAAATTAGAAAAATTAGAAGCACGAATAAATGTTGCGATAGTCAATAACGAGAGTATCAAACTTATTCGGAAACTTAAAGCTAACAGAGAGCAAATATTAAGTAATTTCAATAAAGTAAAAATTAAATTAAATTAAATCAAATGAGCAAAACAGAAAAATCAGTTTTTGAAACTCTGTCGGCTATCAATGTCAATGACAAGGTCGAGCAGAAAAATGGATTAACTTACCTCTCTTGGGCATGGGCATGGGCAGAGGTAAAGAAGAACTACCCTAGTGCAACTTACAAGGTAGTTAAAGACGAAGCATCTAATATGCCATTCGTATGGGACTCACACATGGGTTATATGTGTAGCACAGAAGTAACAATCCAAGAACAGACGTTAGAGATGTGGTTACCCGTTATGGATGGAGCGAACAAAGCAATGAGGCTTGAATCTTACGAGTACACAACAAGGTACGGAAAGAAGACTGTGCAAGGTGCTACGATGTTCGATATAAACAAGACAATCATGAGATGCCTTGTAAAGAACTTAGCCATGTTTGGATTAGGTCACTACATCTATGCAGGCGAAGACATTCCTCAAGATGACAAGAGTGTAGCAGAGAAGTTAGCTACTCCAAAAATCATGAAGACAACCTCAAAAGCAACCCCAAAAAAGGTTGAAGCAACCCCAAAAAAGGTTGAAGCAAAGAAGGTTACCACCATAAAGTTAGAAATCGGTGATGACAATTGGGATAAGGTATTGAGATATGTCGTAGCTAACAAAGAATTAGGACTTAAGAAGATAGGTGAAAATTTAGTCACTAAGTACGATATGAATGCCAATGTAAAAAAAGAAATTGCTAAAAGCCTAAAATAATGTCAGACAAAATAATAAAACAACTAAAAGACGATAAAGAATATTACGGAGGGGTAGGTAAAAAATATCTATCGAATAGTGATATTGGTGCATTACTTTCTAACCCAAAAGAATATGGGGTACAGAAGGAGGATAACGTTAACTTTGCTAAAGGAAGACTATTTCATCATCTAATCTTAGAGCCTGAAAAGGTTCAGGATTGGAACGCAGTCGATGTATCTAGTAGAAATACTAAAAAGTACAAGGAAATACTAGAGGAATCAAGTGAGCCATTCCTTTTACTTCAAAAGGAGTATGATGAGATTACTAAACTTGCAAAGGTTATGACTTCAAACCTAGACTTCTATGACATGATTTATGCTGATAGTAATGAGTTTGAAGTACCAAACATTGGCGAGATTGGTGGTGTGATGTGGAAGGGTAAAGCAGATATCGTTTGTGATGACTGCCTTATTGATATCAAGACTACGGGAGATATTGAAAAATTTATTTATAGTGCAAGGTCTTATAACTACGATAGTCAGGCATATGTATACCATACATTATTTGGTAAGCCATTAAAATTTTTGGTCATTTGCAAGACAACTGGTCAGTTAGGACTCTTTGAAACCACTACAGACTTCATAGAGAGGGGTGCAGAGAAGGTTCAGAAGGCTATCAAGGTATACAACCAATTTTTTGGAAAGGATGCCACAGATGATGTAAACCAATACTATCGTAAAATTGAACTTCTTTAATAAACAATAACTTAAAATAAAATAAAATGGAATTAAAAGTATCAGGTAAGATTACCAAAGTATTACCACCTCAAAACGGAACTACAAAGTCAGGAACACAATGGACTAAAATGACATTCGTTATAGATAACGGAGACCAATACAATAGCACGTTTGCTTTTGAAATTTGGAAGGATGAAAAAGTTAGAGCATTCAACGAACATCATAACATTGGTGACTTTGTTGTTGTTGATTTTAATGTAGACTGTAGTGATTTTAATGGGAAGTTTTACACCAACTTAAAAGCGTGGAAGGTTGAGAAATCAGATCAGCCTTTAGCTGATAATGAGACAGATGCTCAAGGCGAAGATAAAGATGAAGATGACGATTTTCCATTCTGAAAAATAAATCCTTTAGGATATCATCAAGATAATAACAATTGGAAACAATAACTTAAATTGGGAGATTAACGTCTCCCTTTTTTTACCAATAAGTGTGACAAGTGTGACAAAAAAAAGAGCCATATCTATATATATATTTTCTCTATATATATTTTTTCTTTTCCCTATATAAGGTTAAAAAATTGTCACAAACAGACACCAAGCTATAAATCAGATAATTAACAGTTAGAAATTGACACAAAACTGTCACAAAATTGACACAAAATGACAAAAAACATCACAATCTTTAAAAACATTAAGGAAACAGACACTCCTTTTTATGTATCTATTCATAAAATACTAAATAGAATCAAGGATGGAAAGTCTAAAGAACTTGTAAGAAGCATTAGATTAGAGACTGACAAGAAAAACAGAAACGAACAAAAGAAAAATTTACCTGCGATATGTTTCTCAGGAACATTCACCAATAGAAAAGATTCATCTATTTTAGTTCATAGTGGATTTATATGCCTAGACTTCGATGGATACGAAAAGAAGAAGTTAATGCTAGAGCAGAAGGAAAAGCTAACTAAGGATAAGTTTACTTTTTCTGTATTTGTTTCCCCTAGCGGAAATGGTCTAAAGGTTATAGTAAAAATTCCTTCCGACTTAGAAAACCATTTAAACTATTTCAATGCCCTAGAAAACTACTATGAGTCAAAATATTTTGATAAGACTTGTAAGAATGTGAGCAGAGTATGTTATGAGTCTTATGACCCATTGATTTACATAAACGAAAACTCATCTTTATGGGATAAGGTTGCTGAATTGGAGTACAAAGAATTTTCTTCAACAGATGCACCAACTATACCAATCACAGATGAGAATAAAATTGTAGAGATTCTAGTAAAGTGGTGGACAAAGAAGTATCCAATGACTGAAGGTCAGCGTAATCAAAATGTATACATCTTAGCGATGGCATTTAATGACTATGGTGTTCAGCCATCTCTTGCAGGATACATTCTTAATCAGTATGCAAGTAAAGATTTTACTCAGAAAGAAATAAAGAGAACAATTGATTCAGCTTATTCTAATCGTCAAAAGTTTGGAACGAAGTATTACGAAGACGATGTGGCTATAAGTGGTATAAAGCAAAGCTTAAGAAGAGGTGTTTCAAAAAAAGAAATTCGTCAGCAGTTTGAAGGAACGGCAATTGGTGGCGAGACTGTTAATGCCGTAATAAACAGAGTAGAAGAAGATAATAATAAGTTTTTATTTTGGACTAAGAGTGAGAAGGGTGTTGTGAAAGTGGTTCACGTAGAGTTTAAAAGATTCTTAGAAGATAAAGGGTTCTATAAATACTGCCCAGAGGGGAGTAAAAATTATGTTTTTGTTAGACAAGAAAACTACAAAATAGACCACACTACTGACAAAGAAATAAAAGACTTTGTTCTTAACCACCTTATCAATCTAGAGGACTTAAGTATATACAACTACTTTGCAGATACTGTAAGGCTATTTAGAGAGGAGTTTCTAACTCTACTATCAACTATTGACATATACTTCATTGAGGACTCTAAAAACAACGCATACCTATATTATTCAAATGGTGCAGTTAAGATTACAAAGTCATCTATTGAAATAATAGACTACGTAGACTTAGGTGGGTATGTTTGGAAAGACCATATCATAGATAGAGTGTTTGACATATGTGATGTTGAAAAATGCACCTATAAAACATTTATTAAAAACATATGTGGTGGAGAAAAAGAGGAGAAGAGAATTAAAACAATGGAAAGCACGATTGGATTTTTACTTCACGCTCATAAGAACCTATCATATTGTCCTGCGGTTATCTTAAATGATGAGGTTATAACAGATAATCCTGAAGGTGGTACGGGTAAAGGAATATTTATGAATGCCATAGCACAAATGAAAAAGGTTGTTACTATTGATGGTAAGTCTTTTGCTTTTGAAAAGTCTTTTGCTTATCAGTTAGTGTCAGCAGATACACAGATACTTGTTTTTGATGATGTTAAGAAGAATTTTGATTTTGAGAGATTGTTTAGTGTGGTAACAGAGGGTATGACTCTGGAGAAGAAGAACAAGGATGCTATAAAGATACCATTTAGTAAGTCTCCGAAGATTGCTATAACTACAAACTACCCAATCAAGGGTACAGGTAACTCGTTTGCTAGAAGAAAATGGGAGGTAGAGTTGAGTCAGCATTACAATAAGAATCATACACCATTACTAGAGTTTGGTAAACTAATGTTTGGAGAATGGGATGATGTTGAGTGGTGTCAGTTCGACAACTACATGATTCAAAGCCTACAACTATATCTTAACAATGGATTAATGAGGTCAAACTCTGTTAACCAAAGAATAAGAGACCTTAGTGCTGAAACGAGTGCTGAGTTTATAGATTGGTGTGGACTTGTTGAAGGACAAATTGAGCATCCATTACTTCGTAAAAACAGAAAAAACTATAGGTCAGTATTGTATATTGAATTTAATTTAGCCAATACAGAGTTTGATGGTAAATCAAAAATATCTGTCACAAAGAATAAATTTAATAAGTGGCTTGAAGCATATAGCGTTTATAAGTTTGGATGTATTCCTCATGTAGATAGAGATAGAGATGGTTGGTTTATACGATTTAGAGGTAAAGAAGAACTAGAGGTACAAGGTAAATTAATGTAGTTATGAGAGAAAAAATATATAGAGGTCCAAGATATTATTTAACAAATCACTTAAAAGATGAGATAAGAAAAATGTTTTTTGGTCCATACCTTGAAGAGTGGAGAGATAAAGATGGTCTTGTAGATAATAGCGATTCAGCTATTGGTAATAGGCTAGGTATAGATGAAAGAGTAGCAGGAAATTACATAAGGTTTTTGTTAAAAGAACATTTTGAAGAAATGAAAAACAAAGCAGTAATAGTATTCTTGTTATTAACTACGTTTTGTAGTGCTCAGGTTGTAACGTTTATTGATAAAGATTGGACACAATTAAATGTATGGGTTGACCCAACACTTACAGACCAAGGATTCCAAACGGGATATGAAATCGAAAAAGTTATGCATTGGGGATATGCTTCAGCAGCATTTTCAATTTATGATGGATTAGAAGTTAGATATAGTGATGTGGTTGCTACTTTAGGATTAAATTTTAATATGTTTAATAACGATGTTATAAGATACTATGGTGGTTTTAGAGCAGGCTATATCACTAGGAAGCATAAAAACACCAAAGCAACATACCCAATGTTTGGGAGTGTAATAGGATTTAATATAAGGTTGTCTAGATTTAACACTATAAATAAGGTGTATGTTGGTTACAGATTATGGATTGACTATAGAGAAGATCAGAAAAATAAATTCTATGGAAATTCAGAATTATATAAGCGAGGTATTATAACAAATAATTCTTTGCTTCAAGAAAATGGAGGATTAGTATTTTCTTTTAGTTGGTAATATGATTGAATTTAGAGATTATCAAAAAAACATTATCAGTCAAGGTACTGAGGTTTTACAGAAAAATGGATTCCTTTATTTAGCAATGGAAGTTAGAACAGGAAAAACGTTAACGAGTTTGGGAATTGCAGATAAGATGGGTGTGGAACACGTTTTGTTTCTTACTAAAAAGAAAGCAATATCATCAATCGTTGGTGACTACGAACTTATGTGTCCTGCATCTTTTATATTGTTTACCATAAACTACGAGAGTATGCATAAGCTACCACAGAATATAAAGTGGGATATAGTTGTTATTGATGAAGCACACAGTTTAGGTGCGATACCTAAGCCCAATAAACGTGCAAAGGATGTGAAGGTGCTAATCAAAAAGAATAAAAGTAAAGTTATTTTAATGTCAGGGACACCAACACCTGAGTCGTATGGTCAAATGTATCATCAGGTGTATGGTATACCAAACAATCCATTCAAAGAATATGTTAGTTTCTATAAGTTTGCAAAAGACTATGTAGATGTTAGGCAGAGGAAAATAAACTCTATGATGATTAACGATTACTCTAGAGGATTAGAGACCATTGTAGATAAAATGAATCCATACACGATTAGATTTACACAGAAGGAAGCAGGATTTGAGAATGATATTGTAGAAGAGGTGTTAGAGGTTGAGATGAGTGAATTAATTTATGAACTTAGCTCTAAGTTAAAAAAAGATTTAGTGGTTCAAGGTAGTGAAGATGTGATACTTGCCGATACACCAGTAAAACTAATGATGAAGTTGCATCAGATGTATAGTGGTACTGTAAAGTTTGAGAGTGGAAACTCTATGATATTAGACTTGAGCAAGGCTAATTTTATTTACAACAACTTTTGTGTTTCAAAGATTGGAATATTCTACAAATTTAAGGAAGAGTTAAACGCATTAAAAAAAGTTTATGGAGACCAACTATGCACCGATTTAGATGAGTTCAACTCTACAGACAAAACCATAGCACTACAGATTGTTAGTGGTAGGGAAGGAATAAGCCTAAGAAATGCAGAGTATCTAGTGTATTACAACATAGACTTTAGTGCCACAAGCTATTGGCAGAGTCGTGATAGGATGACTACAAAAGAAAGTAAACTAAGTAAAGTTTTTTGGATATTTGCTAAGGATGGTATTGAAAAAGAAATATACAAATCAGTAATCCAAAAAAAAGATTACACACTTAAACACTTTAAAAAAGATTTATTAACTTTAAATTAAATACAATGGGAATTAAAAAAAATTACAACAAACTAACTTATGCTACCTCTGATTGGTCATTTGAAAACTCATACAACGATGTAAGAATAAAAGAGTTAGTAAAATGGATAAATGAGGAAGAAAGAATACTTGAAAGGAAGGAGGTTTTGGAAAAAGCTAAGACTATGTTTATAAAAGAAAGAACTTTGTCGGATATATTAAAAAAATTAGTTTTAAGTAAAAAAATACAAAGACTATCTCATGGATTATATTCGTCTTTAAATTATAAGATTTATTAACTTTAAACAAAATATAACTATGATAGAAGCAATTTGGTTTGTAATTATAAGCTTAGGTATAATATTTATATGGAAGCCAAGAAAAAAATAAACAGTTTACGATGACAGAACAACGTATACAAGGAAAAAGGATTAAGGAGCTAGAAGCTGAAGGCTACTATGTTATTAAGCTAATCAAAACCAATAAGAATGGTATCCCTGACCTCATCGCAGTTCATCCAAAGGGAAAGATTATCTTTAGTGAAATAAAAAAAGAAGGTGGTAAGTTATCAGAGTTACAGAAATATAGATTAAAAGAATTAGAAAAACATGGATTTAGAACAGAAGTTTACAGAGGAGACAGTTAATCTTGGATTTGACACATATAATCTTAGTTTCGCTATAATGGATTACATGAACTACCTTCCTGGAAGTGTTCAGGTAGGAATGATAAAATTGTTTGACAAAATAGATTATAAATTATTTACACCAAATGATGATGAGTACCGTACATTCGGAGGTGTTGTTAAGACAGATACTCCTTTTTTCTTTTCTATTATTTTAATATGCCAAGAAAACAAAATTCCTATATACATAGATATCGAACAAATAGAGCTTGACGATTATTTAGATTATGTTACATCAAAACAAACATTAAGAAATTATGACAGAACCAATTGAGTTATTACAAGAAAGATTAAAAGAAATAAAGCAAGTAAAGTTGTCTTTAAAAAATAAAAATCTTCCCAAAAAAGATATGAAAGAGTTAGAACTTATTTATAACAAGTATTATGTATGCATTAAGATAATAAAAAAAGCACTTAAAGACCAATTTTTTATTAAGGGAGAGAAGTATGAAATATCTACTGCAATGTTTATGGATCAAGAAGAAGAAATAAAACTACTAAGAAATCAATTAGAAAAATAATAACAATGAGTCCAATAGATGAGCAAAGAGTAAAATATATAAACCATCTGATGGATATTATAAATAGTCAATGCGGAGAAATATACGAAGGGCTCGTGGATAAGGAGTTTTTAAAAGCAGAATTAGACATTGACAAGTTAATTTTAACTTTAAATGATATAAAACGTAGTCTTAAAGACGAAATTTAGAAAAATTTTAGTATATTTGCCATGTCAAAACATCAATTCATTGGCTTTTATTTTTGTAAGACAGTTTTAATTTCTGTAATTTTCTAATTGGTTACAGTTACTGATTAATAGCTCTGATAGGAGTCTCTTTAAAGAGACTCCTTTCTATTTAATCCATTGTCATTTCAATACCTTTACCACTTTTACCACTACTTTTTGATGATTCGCTCTTAGATTTATTTTTTTTACGTCTATAAGAATAGCTTGCTCCTACCATATCATACATAGTTTCCTCATCAAATCCTCCTGTAAAAGTTTTAGCTAACCCTATAATTGGATCAAACTGAACACCTAATCCTATCTCAGCTAAGTTTTTAGCGGTAGCATAAACAAAGCTTGAGTCCTCGTATTTCATTTCATTGCTTATTCTATTAGATATAGATTTTATAGGGTTAACTCCTGCATCTACTTCCCTTCTTCCGCCTCTAAGATTTATAACCTGCTTCTCTACCGCTTCTCCAATAAAAGGTATTGAATATGCAAGATTTAATCCAAACATTGCATCTTGCATTCTCTGAAAAGCCACCTCTCTATCTTCATCATCATCACTTGTTATTTTGAATATATTAGCTGCTGCGGTAAACATTACATTGGCTACTGCTAGGTTTAAATAAAATCCACGAATATCTTTTGATTTTATATTTTTTGCATTTTGCTTTGCCTTCTTTATATCTCCCTCAGCTACCGCTTTACGAACATCATTCATTCCTCTCATAATGTTAGTACCTGTTGACATAACTTTGTTCATTTGTAAAAATAATGTACTACCAAACATCAAGAAACTTCTTGTAAATACGTTTGCATTCATCTGCAACGGAATTTTTTCCGTAGCTCTCCTTGATTGCTGAGTAGCATTGTAATCATTAAACTCCTCTAGAGCTTTTGCATTATTCATTCCGTTCTTAATGTTGCGTCTATAATTAATCATGTACCCCATTACACCTGCAACATCACCAATCACAGTAGGAGAAGCAGCAACTTTTCGACCACCACGCCCCAATTTTGCCCATAATGCTTGGTTAGTTTCTTTGTTTTTAAATGTAGGTTGCCCTGCTTCAAGTCCTACTAAGTCACCCTGAACACCAAGTTCAATTCTTTTTCTAAATGAAGCAGACATACCCATTGCTTCTGTTAATGGTCTGCTTTCTAAACCTATGTGTTTCCCTGAAACTTTTTCTGCTCCTATTACGGCAAGTTCTGCTAATAGATTTGCATACAACATAGAAGCATCGACCATAAACATTACTATATCAAGACCAGGAGTTTGCCCTTCTTTTCTGTATTGATAGTTCTCATATGCATTCACAAACGAAGTCATCTGTTTAGGTATCTGCATAATTTTTAAACCCAAAGCAAAAGATGTATACTTGCTTTGAAGATTTGTTACCCATCTAAAATTCTGAGCATTCTGTTGATAAGAGTCAGGGTTTATAGAGTAGTTAACTGCTTGTCTCATTATACCTTGTAGATTCATAGAGTCTAAAAGAGATTTAACATATGGGTCGCTAAAAACACCTTGAAGCATTTTTGTTGGGATTGCATACGCTTTATATCTTTCCATTGCTTTAACATGGTCTATTAATGTAGCCGTAAAATCAACTTTTAAAACTACATCACCTTTACTATCTGACCTACGTTTAAGTGCAGGAGAGCTTTCAGCATTAAATATTGCATTGAAATCTCCATCAGCAAGTAGTGAAGACATATTTGTATTGCTTGAAATAGTTTGTGTTGGAAAATAGTTTTGTACAAAGTTAAGATTTACGTCATTGGCATTACGATATACATCATTAGTTTCATTATAGTATTCATTACTCAAAAAGTAAATCATTTTATCAGCAAACTCAGTAACATCTTTTCCAAGAAACTTAGCAACATCTTGCATTACTTTATCATTAAACCCTTGTCTTTCAAGCTTTATTTTCTGATTTTCATTTTGATATAAAGAATAAACCCTTAGCAGTTGGTCTCGACTAAGTGTGCTTGTGCTAAATGAACCCATTGTTCCATCGGACAACGTATCTCTTACTTTTACATCCATTGTACCAGACTCATAAATTTTATTTCGTATATCTCTGAATCCTTTTGTCACTCCATCAACACTATTAGCCATGTTATCTAGCTTATCCATTGTTCTAAAATAACCTTTCAAATTAGCTTCGTCTGCACGATTTAGTCGTTTATAAACATTCTCTGTAAAATAATCACCTACTTTATCAAGCTTGTTTGTTAGTGTGCCAAGATGTTTAAGGTTATTCTTAAACCCTCTAATTAACTCAGCGAATGACCCAAATCTATAATGGTCTTTATATGCTTTTATCCATTGTAGATATTTTTTATCAGCATAAAGTTTGGCTATTTGAGTTTGATCTCTAGAAAGTTGGTTTGTATTTTTTGGTTCACCATCCTTATCTATAACCTCTTTAAAACCTTCACTAATTTCAGTTTTAGCCTGATTGTTCATGTTGGCTATTTGCATTGCTCTCGCTGCTCTCCTGGTTTTATACCTTCTAATACCCTCAGCGTTTAAATCTTTAAACGAATTATAGAGTGAAACAGTTTCCTCAAGCGTCATATTCTCAAGGTCTGAAAAATTATCAAAAGCATAAGAAAGGTTTACAAGTCTTTGCTCATCAACAGTAAGTTTTTCTCCCTGTAATTCTTTTATTATTGCCTGTGTAATAACACCTTCATTTATACTAAGCTCTTCTAATATTTTAGTCATTCCATTTACATCATTCTTTTTTAAAAGTTTGAATATAATGTTTGATTGTTCAAAGAATGCTTGAGCCTCGGCAGCTATGCCTTTACTTTTAGATTTATTTGATTGTGAAATTCTTTTTTTGCTTTTATCAGATACAAGCTTTGCCATTTCTTTAATGACAGACTTTTTCATTACTTCTCTTTGAGCGTCTACTTGTTTATTCACATACTCAACATCACTAAGTAAAGTGTTAGGAGTTGCCTTTGCAATACGTGAAGCAATCTTAGTTACACTAGCATTAGAGTATAAATTTGATTTAGGTAGAGCCTTTCGGACATAACGCATAAGAACCATTTTAGCTCCTTGGATATCTTTAATACCCTTCTCATAGTCCTTTATCCTCTGTTTAAGAGCATTTATCTCTTCGGACACCGATTTATTAGCACGAGTCCCTATGGTCTTGTCTAAAGCTATTAATAACTGTTGCTGAATTATTTCAGGTTGTGACTTGAATACAGAATCTGCTTTTAACAACTCTAAAGCTTTAGCTCTTATCTGAGAATTTGTTTTTGGTGGTGTATTAATAGTTGTAGTTAATCCAATTCTTGGATAACGCTTGGCTATTTCCTCATCCGTTAGTGCAAATAATGAAGGGTTCGCAGACCTAATTATTGTCACTCTCGCAATCATTTCCTTTTGAGTTTCTTGTTTTGTACTCTGTGTTACTGTTGGTTCAGCATAAGCTTTTAGTTTTTTTCTAACCCTATCAAATAATGCTTGACCTTCAGGCATACCACCTTCTATGTTTCCAAACTCAGCAGGTACAATGACATCTTCAAACATTGAGTTAGACAAGTTAATAACCATTGCTTTATTGATATCAGAAGCCTTAAACTTTTTACCTTTTAATACTTCTTTTATAACTGCATCAGACCATCCATTTGACCTACCTATAGATATAATAGTATTCATTGGTATGTTTTGAGTGTTGCTGCCTGTCATCAATTGAAGTTGACTAGAGAATTTTTTGACTTGAGCATCTTTAAATACCTGATTACCTGATAGCAGGTCTACAACTACTCCTTGTAAGAACTCATCTAAAGTTATGTCTTGTATTTGCTCATCAGTATACTGAGACAAACCAACTAAAGATTTCACATAACTATATAATTTATTTAACCAATCTTTAAAATCTCTCGCAATTGATGCATTAGCAAACGACTCACCTTTATCTCCAATAGCAGTAGCCAATGCTTCCTCAAGGATAAACTCACGAATCTCTTGTTCAGTTGCTCCATCTTTCTTCATTTGCTTTATCACCCTTTTATACTCTGGACTATTTTCAATTTCAGAGACATAACTTCCATCAGCTTCTATAAGCTCTAATCCTTTTTTATAAAGTTCAGGTCTCTGTTGTTTAGCAATGTTATTCCATATGTGACCAAACTCATGTATAGGTGTATTAAAATTTGCAGAAGCAGGATTTAAGTACAGTTTCCCTTGGTATACTGCACCATAAATTTTATTACCTGTTCTTTGTTGCTTTGTTGTGAGAGCCACTACATTTGGTTCGTCTAATAAAAAGTCAAACTCACTTTGATTAGTAATAATCTCTACGCTTGGAAATGACTTGCTTAATAACGACACAAAGTTGTCATACTTTGCTTTTATATTCTGCTCTACTGTATAAGAAGTAGTACCTGTTGTAGATGCTGATGTACCTGCTGCAGCAAGAGCTTGAGCAGTTGTGTATTTTACCATATCAGCAAAAGGAATCTCAGCTTCAGCTAATAATATTTTTATTTTAGCAGAACTAGTACTCTCAAGTATTTCCTTAAATAAAGCTCTTGTATCTTTTTTAAGTTGACCTTTTAATTTAGGAACTGTTTTAGATAATAGATTTTTAATTATAGTATGAATATCTTTAAACTTCTGAATCTTTTTTTCTGTACTAAGTTTTGTTTGCTTCTCTAATGTCTTAGCTTTATTAATCTGTTCATATATTTTTTGCTCTACAGGTGTTGCATCTTTTTTAACATTACCTGACTTCTTTTTTTCTATACCTGCTTGTCTCTTTTCTACTTGAGATGAATACTTTTTAATTACATTGTAGAAGGGAGTAGTCTCTTCCATTACTGCAATTGCTCTACCTCTTATGTATTCAGGATAATTTGGGTGCGTCTGCATCCCTTCCTCTTTTTGTTGGTCTCGAGACATTTTAGCAGAGGCTATAATTTCTAGAAAACCTTTATCGTATTCTTTTTTAGTTATCTCTTTATTTTTTAGCTTTTTATCTAACTGTTTCTTTAACTCACTTACTTTAACCCCATCTTTATTTGTCACCTCAACAACCATTGTTAATGAACCTATAGGTAGTTTGTCAACAAACTGTTCTGTATTGTTTTCTCTTAATACTTCTAATGAAATACCTAAAGATTTCATTTTTTTATTTAAAGGTGTACCTGCTTCTATCTCTAAGCTTTCAGGAACAATCTCTTGCATTGCTGCTGCTCTTACTTTTACATCAAAACCTTTTTGAAGTGCTTCAAATGCTTCTATTAAATTATCAGATTTAATAAAAATATTTTTTACTTTTTTGTTTATATTTTCATTTGTTGATTTAAATATATGACCTTGCATTAATTTAAAAACCTCTGCTTTATCTTTTTCTGGAATTAAATTATTTAACTCTGTTGCCATAGCAATATTAGAATCAATTCCTCCACTACCCATATTATAAACAACAGATATATCGCCATTCATAGCACCTTTTATAATTTTAGTTGCTGCTGAATCTGTAATTGATGCCCATGCAACCTTGCCAAATAAACCTTCCATTAAAGGGAAAAAGTTTCCACCCATTTTTATATATGGATTTGTATCAATGTTATGTGGTTTACTAGGGTCTTGAAGTTCAACCTTTAACTTATCTGCCATTAATAAGTTAATAGATTTTCCGTATAGGTCTTTTAATTTAAACTTCTTTATCTTAGATAAAAGGCTAGTGTTCTCTGTAAAAGATACAGGGATTGATGGTCTCTTTTCTTTAGAGTCTGGAACAAACACACTTGCATCTTCAGAAATTTCTTGACCATCCATATCCTGCATTAATCTAATAGCTTCATCTTCAAGAGCTTGCTTTTTTTCTTCAGAAGTGACTTTTGTTGATAGTTGAAACTGTGGATTGTTTTGATTTATGAAAGCTTCTAGGTCTGCAACATCTTGATCAAACTCTAGTCTTGTTTTTTGCTTACTTGTAATATCTTCAAGAGATATTCTTATATTAGCAACAGTCTCTTGATTAGATGTATCTATAATAGTATTCTCAAACGGAGTTAACTTTTTACCTTTTATTTTTTTATCTAAAGCATATGCAATAATTCCATTCCTATCAGTTTCTGAAAGTGTTTCATTATCAAGTGCAGTTTTATGTTTCTTTAATGGCTTTAAAAGAATAGGTGCAGCTTCTACTTCTGTATCAGCTTCTACTTCAAAAGCAGTTTCATTTGACACCTCAAGTGCTAGGTCTTTGGTTTCAATATTATCCTCAATTACTACATCGTTTTGAATAACCGCAAACGTATTGTCTGGCTTAGTAACAATCTGAAATCCTGTAGATTCCTGTGTTTCTTCAAATATCACATCCTCTACTACTGCTTCAGGTGTAAATGTTTCTGCAACAGTTTTACTTGCTTCAATTAGTCTTGGTGATATTGTTATCGCTTCTTGCGTTTGAACTTCATCTTTGGCAACGACTTGCTCTTCGGTGTCTCTGACTCCCATCGCTTTGCCATCTCTGGCTTGTTGAGGTACATCCACCTCCGTTGTGCTTGGCTCTTGAAAGGCATCTAGTTTTGCGTTTAGTTTACGAGCCATCTCAGGGTCATCTACAACCTTTGTAGTTCCCTTTATTTTCGGACTCTTTAAATTTTCTAATTTATTTAAAAATTCTCTACGAGTAACAATCTTGCTACTCCACATATATTTAGCAGATTTTTTTCTTTCAGTCTTTCCAAGTATACTACTTAAGTCTACACCTGTTCCTTTAATATTACCTTCAGAATCAATTGTTTGTGTATCAGGAATTTTATTAGTCTCAGCAATTTCTGCTATCTCAATATTTATATCCCTAATTTTATTTTTAAATATTTCTTTTGTATTAGTCGTTTTAGTAAGTTGATTTCTAGCTTCTATTAGTAACGCTAATCTTGATCTTGTGTTTTTTGTTTTAGACGTAGCTAAAGTTGACACCTTGCTTACAGATAACAACTCATTTACCTGTCTACGAATACCTACATTCTCCTGTATTTTTTGGTTTTGGTCTTCATTAATTTTACCAAGACTAAGCATATTGTTTGCCCAATTTGAAACACGACTGTCACTTGCTTTGTCATTAACCATAGTAGCTAAGTCATTAGCTAAATCATCAGCAATCTTTAGGTTAGTGTTTCGCCTAGAGTCCATCATTACATTAAACGATGCACTAGATATTTGGTTTCCAAATGCACCACCCATCTCAGCTATTATTTCCTTAAAGTCTACTTCCTGACCTGAACCTACCTGTGCAAGATACTCTCCAACTCCTTCAGCAGCAGGGTCAAATACGGCACGTTCAGCAGCAAAAGCAGACATTCTTGCACCTTTTGAAGCTAATCTTGTTCCTGGTTTAAAAAGCTTTCCTACTACACCTCCTGTTACAAAATCTACTGTACCTATAATAGCACCTCTTTTTGCACCAACATCATTAGCGTAATCCCAAACCCTTTGGTCTTCTAATCCTTTTTCAACTTGTTTAGGGTCGAGATAATTAAAATCATATTTTTGTAAGCCTTCTAATACCGCATTGGTATATTCCATTGCAAAGCTTGTTGCACCCATACCTGTCCTAATACCATAACCCAGACCTGTTAAAGCTCCTGCGGTAGATGTTACGGGAGCAAGTGGTCCACCTACCAATCCTGCTCCTGCTCCGATTGCCGTTCCTGTTCCTGCTGCTCCTAAGACAACCTTTGTGCCATAAGGAACTATTTGAGACAAAGACTCTCCTGCTAATGTAAACATCCACTCTAGAGGGTCATCAAGTATTACATCAGCAACTTCTTTTCCTGTGTTTGCCTCAGCAAATCGAGCACTTACACGACTAACATTTGATGACTGTGAACCTAAGTATTTAGATATAAGCTTTGCGTTTTTTTCTTTGCTATTTGTGGCATTAAGAATACCTAAGTCTTCGATACCTAAAGCTATAGCAAGAATAACCTCCATTGCTTGACCTCTTTTATACCCGTTACTTACTGAAGTGTTAAAGCCTTCTAAATTATCTACATAGTCTCCTCGAAGAGACTTGTTAACCTTCTTGCTATAAAAAGTTTTTGCTACTTCATACTTTGCTGCTGCTTGTTTTTGAGCTGCACTAAGTTCAACTAAATCTTGTGTGTACTTATCTTTTAGTAGATATTCATATTCTGATTTTGGAGTGTAATTTAATAAGTCTTTTAAACCAACATTAAAATTTTGTTTAATATCACTATCTAAATCAAACGCTGCAACTTTTAATTCTTTATTTGATTCGGCAGCAACAGAAGCGGTTTTTTGAATTCTGTCTATTAAGTATTCATCAAACTCTTCTCTTACTCGTTTTTCATCATCATCAAGCATTACGATTTTAGAAAGGTTATCTCGTTTTTTTTCTAAAACTTTTATGTATTCACCAACATCACTCCTTAGTTTTCCATTTACATATAGGTCTCCAAACTCTTCTTTTTCTTCATCTGTAAGAGACTCTTTGTACACCTTCTCTTCGCCCTCTTCAGTAAATGTGTCTTCAATAAATTCTATTTCATCATTTACATCTTGATAGTCATCAAATGCTTTTCTACTTGCAGAATAATTTAATCCTCTATCTGCATAAAACTTGTCTGCTTCTACATCTGCGGTACTTACATTTTTCCAACTACCTTCTGCAAAATCTTGTGCCTCATCTTCTGTATTAAACTTAAATACTTCACCTCTTTGTTTAGCAAGATATATGGCTTCATTAGGTTTTAATTCATACCAATCACTTGGTTTAGATGTAGGATTATCAGGGTCTTTAGGGAACAATGTAGGTGCAACATAGTAGTTGCCATCCTCTTCATAAGACATAAACTTTACAGTAGACTCTGTGCCATTAGATTTAACCATAGCGACAGGTCTTATTTGTCTCGCTCTAATAGATTTATTTAATTGGTCTTCTATTTTTAAATCTTCTTCAGTTTTTTCTGAATTAAGTTTTTCAATATTTCTAGCATGGTCTTTTATGAATGTTCTAAGCTCTTCAGAAGATGCTATACTTTCTGCATCAGTAAAATTATCTACTTCAAAAACCTTACTTTCCTTACCATCTAATGTTCTTACTACTACGGCATCCCTTCCAAATTGCCCTACAGGTTTAGCAACAAAACCATATTTACCAAACTCTTTATTTATTTGTGCAGATACTTCATCTTGTTCTTTGTTTGCTAATTCTACGTCTACTTTTGAAACAGAATTTACAAAGTTTTCGGATTTCATAAGCTTTTCGTTATCATCCCCTCGACTAAGAAGATAATTCATCTTATCTCTAGCTTCTTGTTCTTTCAGTTTTGCTAAAGCATCCTCGTCAGTTTCTGTAAAACCTGCAAGTCTTTTCTCTTCTCGTTCCTTTTGTGCGGTTATTTTTTCAGACATAATATCTGTCTGTGACTTTGTAGAGGAGTCTACTTCCTCCTGAGAAGGATACATTCCTAGCTCATCAATAGGTCTGCCTTTTTGTTCAGGAATAGAGTCAAATCCTTTAAATTCTTTTGATACCACACCACCATCCAAAGATGCTGAATCCGTAACTTCTTTTTTTTTTAAATCAATACCTACTAATTTAGAAAACTCTGAAATATCTTTTGAGTATCCTTTGGTTTTTACATAATTAAAATTGTCATCCAAAACCTCTTGGTTAGAGCTTATTAATTGAGTAAATTCTTCTATGCTTTTGCTATAGCCTTTTGATATAGCTCTATCGTATAAGTCTTGTAATACTTCTGGATTCATTTTATTTATATTTATATTTATAAGCCTCTATAATCAGGTCCTGTTTGTTGCGGTAATGTTGGAGTTGGTTCATCACCATCACCATTTTGTTTTTTTGTTTGACCTTTAGCTATTTTTGGTATTACACCTTGACTTAGTAATTCACTAAGAACTCCTTTCTCTACATTTTTAAGATACGCTTTAAGGAAGTTACTAATCAGATTACCAGAGTTGTCGTCATTTGTGGGAAGTTTAGCAAGTGGCTTTCCGTCAGGACCTTTTATTTGAACTGTATTCGAGAAAAAATCTGTTTTATCTATAGTTAGACCTATTTCATTAAATAAAGGTGAAAACAATTTTACAAATTTTACATCATCTCCTTGAAATTCTGAAAGTTTTATATCTTCACCATCATCATCTTTAACTTTGTAGTTTTTTAAGAATACATCTCTAGATAACACAGGGTCTACTTCTTTTTCAATTTCCTTTTCATCTCTTCTTGCTCGAATTGAACCTGTTTTAAAATTTAAATTAGTTTTTGCATTTTCTAAACCTCTCATTCTTTTAGCTTCATCAGTTTGACTATGAATCTCAATCCCACTCATAGACCATATATCAGGAGATACAGGCTTCTTATTTTCCTGAATAAGTATAGCATTTTCACCTGTTCTATTTTTAGTAGAGTCTTCATACTTAACCGCCATACTTATATTGCCTTGACCATCATCAATAAAATCAATATCTCTTAATCCAACAGTATCTCTGAGATAAGGGTCTGATAGAAGAGAGTTAACAATAACTTTCTTTTCAGCTTGTGTTGCACCATACATTTTATTCCATAATTCAACAGAACGACCTTGTTGTTCTTCTGCTTTCTTTATATTTTTATCTGTAGCAGTAGGTCTAGGATAAGCTTTTTTAGTTTGCTTCTTGCCTAGTTGTCTTTCAATCTCTTTATCTAAAAATTGTTCTACAACTTTTTCTTGTTCCTTCCCTGTTTTGTTATCAAAATTAGGAGTAAGTCTACCTGAGCCTGGTTGATTAGGGTCAGCCTCTAAAAGTATAGTATTGGCATCTTGTTTATTTGGGTCTCTTGTAAATGTAAAAGCCTCTCCGTTTGAAGCGACACCAACAAAATCAGCAAGTATGCTTCCTACTTGTCTATTATCTACCATTTGAGATTTAATTAAATCTCCTTTCATTTTTTTGTATTCAGGCATTTGCCTAACATCATCAAGAGAGTTGTATCCATCTGTTGAAGTTAAATAAGTTTTTGCCCACTTATCAATTCTTTCATCTAATGCATCAAGATTGTATTTATTTACTTGGTCTGATACGGCAAAGTTTAATTGGTCTATAGTTGTAAAACTTCCAGGTTTTCTGTCCATAGTAGTAACATCCTTGCCATCAATAGTTTTAGTAGTTAACTTACCAATACTTATTTGACCATTTGTAGGATTGATATAAGCATCAACATTTGAAAAGTTTGCAAACCCCTCTATCTCTGCCATTTGCCATTGCTCTTGAAGTCCAGACTCACCACTTTCAAACCTATCCATTTTTAATGCATACTCAGCTTGATATTTTTTTCCTATATTAAAAAGTTGTGTAGTACCCTGTGTTAAATTAGCACGACCAATATTATAATCTTTCAACTTTAACTGACCTGATTTTAAAAGCTTGTCTTGCATTAAACGCATTTCTTGTGCGTTGTTAGCATAATTCATAGCAAACTCATTTAAACCTTTGTGACTTCCTTGAGGAGCTTCAGATAGGGTTGCACCTAGCTCTGCAGTAGCGTCATCTATAGCCTTTCTTTTAGAGTCTCTAATAGCCTGAACCTCTTTAAGAGAGTTGACCATGTTAGAGCTAATCTCTGCCCAATTTACTTGATTGCTTGCATCCCTTTCTGCGTACTTATAATATGTTGCCATTTATTTTTTAATTTTATTCCCAAAAATTCAATCCCATTGAAGGGACTTTATAATTACCATAAGAAGCTCCAACACCAGGATTAACATTGTTTTCTTCTTCAACAACAAACTCATCATCTTCATCTTCTATAGGTAAAAGTACATCGCCTGTTAAACCATTATTAAATAAAGCCTGTTGCTCAACGCTACCTCTGTTTATAAAACTTTGTGGGTTAGCCAAGAATGATTCTTTATCAAATTTAATACCCTGCTTACCTTGAGCTTGATTAAATTGATTTTCAAAATTTGGATTGTTATTTATAAGCTGAGCATATGTTGACTGATTTAAAACTGCTTGTCTACCACCTAATGCTGCTGATGCTCCTCTATATCCTGAATTAATACTTGTTCCTAAGAAACCTTTACCTTTACCTGCACCTTCCATGAATTTTTGTCTGCCTTCCCTATTAGCCACCCTGTAAGCCTTGTTAGACGCTCTTACCCCTGCACTCTGTGTATATAACGGAGCCATTGCTGCTGCCTGAGCACCAAAAGATGCTAACGATTGAAACCCTTGTCTCTTTGCTGCTGCTGATGCCTGACTAGCATCTGATGCTGCCATCTGTGCTCCTGCAACTTCACCTAAATCTAACTGAACACCAACGTCACGAAGTCTTGACTCCTCTGCTGCTGCTGCCCTATCCAATGCACTCATCTCCTGACCCATTGCTGTCCTAATTCCTGCCTGACCTTTTTGTTGTGCTAGTTGTATTCGACCAACACCTGCTGCAGCACCACGTTCAGACTCTCTTGCTGCCTCAACGGCTTGTGCTCCTGCAACTAACATAGCCTCACGTTGAAGTTCGTAAGGTTCTTTTTGTATCGCTAATGCATCTATGTAGTTAACCTCGAGTTTTTTTCTTGCTGCAGCCATTGCTTTAGCTGCTTCACGATTTGCTCTGTCTTCAGCCTTACGTTGTTTGCCTGCATCTGCAAAAGACATACCCGTTGACGCTGCGGTTAACCCTAAACCAATAATACCAGTTACTAATCCTGCCATAACTTTTCTTTTTTATTGTATTCTTCTAATGTTATTGAAAAAAAACTTTTTTCTATTTCTTTTATGTTTTTAGTATCTGTTGGATTAGCTATTATATTTATCCAAACACAATCCTCTAAACATTTAATTAACCTTTTAGTTCCTTTTAAAGAGTGAGACCAACATGGAGCAATATGTTCTACAGTTTCGTTGTCAGCTTCCACTATAACTTTTCCAGACAATAAAAACCAAAAATGATTGGTATGGTGTATGGCACTTATGACTATACTACCTGCCTTCATTTTCATCTGACGCATATATAATCCATCAGAAAAATTGTTTGTTATTGGAAACTCTTCATTATTAACTAGATTTTTACCATCACCAAATGTATTTTCATTATTGCTTTCAATAATTACATTTTGTAATACCTCTAGTTTCTTTATAAAATTAACTGATAACTCATTATTCATTTACATCAAAGATACTAATTTTAAGGAAATGATTTCATTACTTCCGACTCAACCGCAAACAACTCAATTGCACTTGTGTTATTATTGGTTAATGTAAATACTGCATAGTGACCTAGTATACCATGAGACTCAGCAGTACCATTCTTAATAAAGAAATAATATACAGGTGAAGTTGGAGGTAAGTTTCCAATAGGAATACCTAACGGGTCATTTGGTGGATTAGTTATAGTGGTATCTACTACTAAATAGTTGTCTCCATTTTTAATGTCTTCAACTCGATTTGTCACCTCGCCAATTAGCGTTACTGAAGTACCAACCTTTGTGTATATTAAATCTCCAATACTTAAGATAGTTCCTATATTTACAAATGGTGTTGTACTAAAATTAATTTGAACGGCTGCAGGATTAGTAACATCAACACTCACGTTGCTACCAATGCCATTAGCTGACCTTAAAGGGTACTGTGCAGAACTAGCAGGGTTAGAGTTTGCAGCTCTAAGATAACCAAAATAACCACCTTCTTTTATAATATAATCATCCGCACCAATAAAGTTACCCAACTGTTGATCACTATTAACTCTTGTGTCCCAAGAATCATCTGACTCTAAAGCTAAGGTTTTAAATATTTTATTTGTTAAAGGCTCATCATTAAATACAGATGTCATTATAGACGCATAGTCTGCACCATAATAGTTGTTTCTCGTTTCATTAGTATTATGCCTATAAAGTTCGCCTTCTTTAAAAGTATAAAAATAATTGTTCATACCTATCATCCAATCAGGATAGTAAGTATAAAAAGATGGAAAACCTTTTACTCCATCATCATATGTTAACGTATAATTTTCCATATTACTTATTATATAGGGTTACAATATTCAAGGTATATAATTTGACCATTACCATCTATTTGTAAAACAACATCTCCTATTTGTTTTTTAGAAAAAGTACCATTACCTACATAAGCATTAGTTAACTGTACATTAGTAAAAAGAAAATCACCAACTAAAAACTCATCATCCTGAGCATATACTGTAATAGGGAAATCTGTGATATCACACGCACTTACTACTGTACCCGTATCGTTTGATATTTGATAAGGTGAAGGTACAAATGGACACGTTGAAACAGATAAAATTTGACCATTACTATCTATTTCTAAAATAGTACCTCCATCTTTATTTAATTTATAATATCCACCATCACCTACAAAAGCAGTAGTTAACTGTTCATTAGTAAAAATAAAATCATTAAGTAAAAACTCGTCATCTTGAGCATATACTTGATTAGGATAAGTTGTGAGATTACACGCATCTACTACTGTAACTGCAGAGTCAGTTAAGAAATAAGGTGAAGGTACAAATGCACACGTTGAAATAGAAACTATTACTCCATTTGAGTCAACAGTAATTATTTTTTTTGCAGAAGTAAGGTTAATGGTATAATCACCTGCAGGAACTAAACTTGCTCCTGAACTATCTTGTGTAAAAAATTCATGTATAGCAGGATCACCTAAAGTTCCTCCAAGGTTTGGCACATTATAATAAGTATTTGGAAACAATGTTGTATCACAATCACCTCCAATATTTGATGTTAATACACCACTAAGTTCAATAGGACAATTAAGATTTAAATTCCAAGCAGTACCACTACATGGACCAAAAACCTCTAATAATACTGTGATTTCTGAAATACTTAATACAGGAACAACTAATGTGCAAAACCCTGGTCCACTTGCAGTAAGTTGAACATCTCCACTTGTTCCCGTAACAACACCATCTGTAGCATTAGGTATGGTTGGAAATGAAGAAGTTGCTATGTCATAAATAAATATATCTTGATTTGTATAACCACCACCATCTAATGTACTACCTATACCACAATCAGCACCTGTACTTCCAAGAAAAGTAAAGTTTGAAGAATTATTAGATTTTAAAGAACCATATGTAATACTTGTTACCTTATTATATACAACAGAGTCATATATAGCCCTTACACCATCAGGTATACCTTGTGGGTTAAAATAAACTATTAAAGCACCTATTGCTCCTCCTGTAGAAAAAGATAATTTATAAATACCTGAATTTCCTCCTGCATTTATATTCTCATCACACCCTACTAAACAACTATCGCATATCTGAGGAGGTAATAAAGAACAAGATTTTTGTTCTCTAGAAATTTCACCATCAGAATACCATCCATCAGTAGCACAGATTGTTAAGTCAGAATCTGTAAAGATTTTAGTAGCTGATGCTAAAGTTGGTCCGTTTAAATAATAATTTCCTGATGTAGCCATGTTAATTTTTTACACTAAAATTTAATAAAGTGAATATAAATTTATTTTTACTAATGCTATAAGAATATCTAATAAAAGTTATTTTACCTAATCTAAATAAAATTTCAATTATATCCCATTTTTTAGCATTTGATTTCCAATTGTTTATATATTTCATAATTATTTATTTTTATTCGCAACCACAACAAGAGTCTAAATTATCAATATCCGAATAACATAACTCAGCAAGTACAGGTTCTCTATAATCATATATTAAATACAAGTAATCACCATCCGAACCTGAAGGCATAGTAAATTGTGATAAATATGTAGATGGTGAATTAGAGTCATCAACCACTAATGTTGTAGACGCATTTATTAAATTCTGAATAGCAACATTTGTATTAGCATATAACGTACTGCTTCTTAAAAATCTAAAGTTCATTGGTGGATTAGAAAATACAAAGTCATCTGTAGGTGCGATTTTTTCGGATATTATCGAAACATTTGCTCCATCTGCAGGAATAACGCCTGCTCCTTGAAATCCTAATACAGAACTATATTGAGAAACAATAGGAGAAAACGTAAGTGATTTTAATTCCACCTGGCTTTGATGTAAAGGAGAAACAAAACCTCCATCAATCCACCTATAATTGTTATGTATAAACTGACCTGCATCTACATTATCAGATACACATACTTGAATTATCTCTATTTGATTAGCGTTAGGACACGAAACATCTACTTCTAAATTTGAGATTACTGTCCCTGAGTTTGCAAGAAATGTTATTTCTACAGTATCTGTTAAAACAGAATTTTTGTCAAACGTAAAAGTATTAGAACCTTGAACCACAGAATTAAATGAACCAATTCCATTATATAAAATTTCTATAGTAAAAGGATTTGCCTCAATAAAATTATTTTCAACACTTATAGTTACCTCACCAACTAAATCTCCAACATTAAAACATAAAGATTTAAGGTTAGGAAGATTGTCGCTATTATTAAATTGAAAAGTTTGGTCTACACCACAATCAACACATTTAATTTCGCTAGGTAAAGATTCATTGTTTCCTGAAAAAACATATTCATCCATGTATGGGTCATACCCTCCAAGTTTTTGAGTGTTTGGGGATTCTATAAATCTATCTCTAAACCAAGAACGCATACCTGCTTCTGAAATTACAGTTAACTGCTCATTAGAATAAGCACTACCTCTTAGTTGAATTAAAACTCCACGTTTTTGATCAGAAAAATATTTATCATATCCGTATACTGCAAAGCTTTCAGGATTAAAACTTATTCCAAACTCTTCTAGTCTAGCTATTTGCGTTCCTAATACTTCAGGAACAGACGTTATAGAACCTCCTACTGCAGAGTCAGATAATAAATTTTTACCTGCCAAAACATAAGATATTTTGTCTTCTTGTAAAACCAACACATCAGTACTTCTTGCAAATAATTTTTGTATTGGTCCAAACGATTCTTCAGTTCTTTTAAAGTTTATTAAACCTAAATTAAACTCATTTAGTTTATTGACATTACTTTCATCATTGTATATACCACTATAAGTAATATCAGCAAAACGATTAGCCTGCCTATAATCTTCTGCAGAAGTAGTCGTTACTCTGTTTCCTAATAGTAGTGGTCTTCCAACTAAAGAATCTCTAATTTTATAACTTTCAACTCCGTTACCAAAAGAAAAACAATTAAAAAATGATGTGTCTATAATTGCAGGTTGAGTTAATGTTTGAGACTGTATATTCCCTAAATGAACATTTTCTACAGACGTAGAGCTTATTATTACATTTGAAGGATTACTAGGTGGTGTAGATGCCGAAACAACCATTGAACCACAATCTCCATTTACGTTTTGTATAGATTCATCTGGGTCAAGAACTATCTGTTCTTGAATACCTTGTAAAGTATACTCAAAAGCAATTGGGTTTGGCTCTGCTGCATTAACACTTAAGTTAAATAAACATCCTTCTTTTACAATATCAAAATTTTCCGACCCTTCAAACCATACATCAGGTTGAGCATCAACAGGTTCAGTTTCAAAAACAATTGTGCTTTCTGCCCTAAAAATTTCAAAAGTAACTATAACAGTTGACCTTCTTTTTTTAGTTGTTCCACAAGCTCGAGTCCCTGAAACAATAAAACGAATTTCTTGAGTAGAAGGGTCTTTAAACCATTTGTAAAAATTAGTACATAGTTCTGGTGTAATACCATAATTATTAGAAGGTGAAGTCGCAAGAGTTGATATGTATTCGTTTTCTACATCACATCCTGTGCCACCTACTTCTTGTGTTCCTGTATTTAAAATATTCTGAACATTATCTCCATTCCACCAATCAATAATATCATCATAATCCTGAGATGCAGTTAATGTACTTTCTAGATTATATTTTCTACGCTCACATCTATTGTCTCCTTTTTCAGGACCTCTTCTGCTAAATTCAAAATTTATATTAATTCTACTCCCTGCAGGAATATCTAAATTAGTAAAATTATTAGGAGAAGTTTCTTCACCAAAACCTTTATACGCTAATACAGGGTAACGCTCTTTTTTTTCAGTATCTGATTGTCTCCCTGGTAATATAAAAGGGTTATCCCCAAGAGCAACAGAAAAATCCTGAGCCTTTATTTTCATATAAGTTCCTGCAGGAATAAGAATATCTTCCCCTTCAGAATTTTGAGGAGCAGGGTCTAGAAAGTCTGCCTCTTTAGCTTCTTTATCTAATACTGTTGCGTATGCACACCTAAGCAAAGGACCTAGAGTATCTAGCTTTACAATATATCTATCACCTGATTCTACTTTTCTTTGATTTTCACCTTCTAATAAAAAATATGTTTCATTTGTAGTAGGGTCTGTAAAAAATATATTTGTATAAATAGTCTCATACGTGTCTTGACTAGGTTTTATAGCAAACTTATATTTTGTTGCCCAATACGGAGGTCTTTGCTGAGTAGGAATAGAAACTCGCATATAATTTTTTAATTCAGAAAAACCACATGGTACGTGTTCACTATTATTAGTGCTAACTAAAGCAGTAGAAGACCTATTAAATTCATCCATATAAATAATACCTATCTCATAGTCTCGATTACTATGTAAACTTTTAGTATCACTTATTGTTTGGAAACTAACTTCAGCAAAATTCCAATTAAAGTATTCATAAGAACTTTGAGTTGGAGTAATAACATCATCAACTCGTCGCATAGCAACAATTTGAAAACCTATGCTTGATGAGCCAGGAGATGTAATAATCTCAATAGGCTGATTAGCAGCAGATATTCCACTTTCATATTTTGTCCAACTCGTTGGTTGAGAGGCATCTAAAATATTGGGTGTGTTACAATTAACTAAATCAGTAAACGTATTTCCTTGACATGATGTTTCTTCAAGAGGGTCTGAATCGTAAACAGGTTTTATGTTTGATGTTGTTCCAACTTTATCTTGAAAGTCAGCACTTATTGCTAATTCATAAACACTATTAAAGTCTTGAGGTAACACGTAACTCCATAGAACTGTAGTTTGAGTAGTTGTTTCTGTAGGATTAGAAGCACCTGAAAAAGAACTGTGAACAAAACTTGCATCAATACCTATAAGTGCTCCTGCAACTAAATTAAAACCATCTAAGTTAATTAAAAGTTGAGCATCAACAATATCTACTATAGAACCAAAAGAATAACTTCCTTCGTCTGTGGTATCTTCTACTGACTCAAATCCTATTTCTTCAGAGATTAGTTCAGTTTGAAACTCTAGTCTTACAGGTGAATTATCAACATCTACAAGATTGTAGTTTTCAATATAGTTACCATACATAATTCTATTGCCCATTAATGTTTGAGCTTTAGCTAATAATGGAACATTATCGTAAAGTCTTAATAATTCAGCCTCTGGAAGTATAGTAAATATTTTACTGTTTCTAAATGTAAAAGTATAATCTGTATTGTCAGCAAGACCTAAATCTGATTTTTTTAATTTTTCTATAACTTTAATTACAGTACCACTACTATCTTTAAATAATAAATCTATTGCAGTAACTAAAGGACCACCTGAGTTATATGTTATGATAGCAGTATTAAATCTGTTTGTTACTCCTTCATTAAGGTACGACTCTGAACTAAATTCAAAAGGATTTGTGTTAAATGCTGCATCTGAAAATTGTGAAGTAGCTGAATACTGGTCATCTTGATACTCGTACCTATAAGCAAAAGAAATAAATCTTTCTTCTAAATAATTTTCATCACCCCCGCTTGTTGTAGTTAGTTGAATAGATGGAGAACTATATGGTGGTTTTTTTATAACTAATAATGACTCTTCTAATAAACCTGCATTGCTATTACCATCAACTAATGGTGTGCCACTTGGATTAGAGTAATTACGATTTATGTTTATAAATCTTGGTGCATTATAATAATCTGTCCAAAATAATAATCCATCAATAAAATTTACTCCTGTAATAAGATATTTTTCATTAAAATTTAATACAGTTTCAGTAGGCGAAAGACCTCCCTTAGAAACACTTATAACATGATATATTAAAGTTTGAGTGACTGTATTAAAAGAAACAATTAAATCTAACTTTCCAGTTGGACTTATAATCCCAAAAGTTGAGTCATGAATAAACCAATATATTGTTTCATTTGCTCCATCTTCATAAGCTCCAATACATTTTGCATTGTTACTTAAAGATTCACCTTTATAAGAAATAGAGGTTAACTTTGTATTCCCTTTAGAGTTTTCTACTGCTCCTATTTCAGTAGATTCTGAAGACCCCAACCTAACATTTACTGCGTCAATATATTGTCCGTTTGGAACTAATCGTTCATCAACGGACTTATTCATTTTACCTGCTATAAAGTTTCTTTGAAATGTAGCCATATTACTTTATCCACTTATCTTTACCTCTCAGATTCATTAATAATCTTCCTGGATGTATATTGCTTAATCTTATTTTTGCGTTTCTTAGAAGTGCTGATTTAGCTTTTCTAGCTCTATTTACAACATACTCTTGAACACCTAACTTAGAATTTAATATTTGATAACTAATGTATGCATACACATAATCTTCAAATAACTTATTTACAGTTACTTGACTATCATCACCATTCTCCATACCATCAGATATGTATTCTAAAATACAACTATTATTTGCCATAGTAGAATCAAAGTTTATCACACCTGCTTTTTTATCAATCCTAAATGTAGGATTAGAATTTGCAGTTTCTGTGTTAAGACCATATCGTGCTCCTATTTCAAAATTAAAATACCAAAGTCCTTCATACTCATAACCCAATAACCCATTGTATGGGCTTAAAGTGTTTAAATATATACTAGGTTTTTGACCTGTAATTCTATCAAAATCCAAAGGTGAGTATTCAGGTTGTAAAGCCTTACCATCTTGGTCAAATAATATTCTAGAATCATTAGCTTGCAAGTAAGCCTTAGAAGAATTAACTTGAATGTTTTCTACCATTGGTCTTATAACACCATCTTGATAGTAAGATATTCTAACCCAATTTACATAATCAGAAGGAAATATAAACCTAAGTTCTTCTGATACAGTAAGTTGTAAAACTTTCACCTCTTTAAAAGCATCGTAGTTTAACTCTTGTATTGCTCTTTTAGCATGAAATAATATCTTATATCTTTCTTCATTGTTTACCAATGAGTGATTTCCTGCATACATTAACTGATAGTTTACAACTATATCTTTTAATGAAACATATTGGTATGACCCCCAATTAGCATTTTCAGGAGTATCACCTCCGTTTTCATAATATTCGTATTGGCTAATATATGACATATCTATTTCTCGCTATTAGTTTCAGCAGCCTCTGTAGCTCCTGCATATTGAACAACCTCTGACTCTCTTATTGAAACTCCTGCGTACTGCAAAATTTTCATTGTTAAGTCTGTGGCATCGTCTGGAAACAATTCAAAATCTTGGTAGTCTGGCTGCGTTTGATCAAATACAGGCTCACTACTTGTGCCTAAATCTACATAAGTCCACTTTGGTGGATTAGGATAACGTATGTATTGACAGTTTACTGTTGGTAGTGCTACTGCTAAAGGATATACAGTTGCAATATCACCCTGTGTAGTATACGCAGGAAACATTGTGGATGGAGCAGTTAAAGGAGAACTATTTAATAGTAAAATTTTACTTTGTTCAATCCTTTCTAATTCTGTACCGCCTATAAATATTTTATTTATTAAATAATAATCAGACCCTGTTGTAGAAAGAGATGGTAAAAAAAAGCTATCATTAGAAGTACCATTTTGAGTTAATGGTGATGTTACTGAAAAAAAATCAATAACCTCTACATAACCTTTTTTAAGGTCAGCATAACCTGTACCTGATGTTCTTTGGTTTTCTTTATTTATCTGATAATTATAAGCATAGAAGTAGTCTTCAAACAAATCCATTTGAGCTTGTTGAGCATATAAATTAAAATCTTGTGGAGAAATATATCCATAGTTATTTTTATTTAACACCGCTAAAACTGTGTTTCTAATATCGTTTATCATTACAACTATTATTTACACAAATATAGTTAAAAAAAAAAGAGGACTTATTTCTAAGACCCCTTTACCCAGCTATTACACTTAACCTACTAAATAATAAAAAGCCGATGAAGACATTAATATTATTAACTAAGATAATAAATTAATTTAATTTTCCAATAAATTTTCTAAAAACTTTAAAGCTTCTATTCCATCATCAGATTGAAAGAATGAAGATAATATATACAAAGGATCTTCGCCAAATGGAATTGTGCAAATCCTTGTTTTATTAGTTGATGTATTATACCAAACCTCTTTGTTTTTGTTTCTGTATTTTATTAAGCCTTCCTCAAAAAGCTTATGAACAGTTGAATTCAGTTTTAATACAGGGTCATTTATTGCATTCATAAATTCAACAGGTTCTCTTTTAGCATAAACTAAAATATCCCTTTTCATTTCGTCTGTACTAATTCTTGATGGGTCTTTAGAAAATAAAACTCTTGTTAAGGTTTCCAATTGCAACAACGATAAAGAACGTGCCTCAATCATTGCATCAAGCTCAATATTAATAGTTTCAATAATTTTTTGTGCATCTTTTGCTTTATCAAGTTCTTTAAACTTAACTCCGTTATGTGGATGAACGTGTAAAAACTTTTGTAAAATCTGATTTGACTTTGGAACTCTTAAGAATCCATCTTCAAAAATAACAGGCTCTATAATTGCGTTGCCATCTTGTTCGTCTACAAATGGTGATTTTTGATTTTTAGCATATCGAAGTTCACGATTTGTTTCTGTTTCCTCGTCAAAATGTAGTAATGGGAAACGTCTAGTGTGTTTTGTTGCAAGCATAAAAGATAAAGGTGCTGCATTCCTTGTTAACTTGTAGACCTTGTCTACTCTTTGTACTGTAGTTTTCATTTGATATGATTTAATTTAATTTATAAAAAAGGAGTCTCTTTGAAGAGACTCCCTTTAGTTTTAATTGGTATTCTTAATCTTGGAAGATGAAGAAGTTGTTTGCACCTAAAGTACATACTGCTCTTTCACTCAAGAAGTTTACTTCCATTGCATCCAAATCAGATGTTTTTGCACCACCTGCTGAACCTGTAATCCACGTTTTGTAACGTCTGTCTTCAGTTTCTGAAGCTCTATACCTAACGTGTAAGAATGGTCTCTTAGCGTTTTTACCAAGAACTTGGTCGTAAACAGTTGTAGAACCTGCAGGAACTAACAAACCATTAATACTACCTGTACCATCAACACCACCACGCATAGTTGGGTCGTTTAAGTATTTCCAATCAGACTTGTAAAAATCGTAACCTCTACGGAATCCTGTAAATCCTAAGTTTAAAGCCATCTCTTCATCATTGTCAAAAAGACCATAAGAAGTTCCACCTGCACCATAAGAATTTTGAGCAGCTAACATATCGTCAATGTCAAATCCAAAGTCTCTGTTGTTGAAAATTACATTTTCTTCGATAGAACCTTGCTTATCTAAACGAGAGATAATTGCATCAAAATCAGCTAATGCATCAGGATTTCCACCAGACCATACATTACCTCTATTTTGTACTACATAAAATACACCTTCAGAACCTTTGTTACCTACTTGGTCAGAAGTGTTTTGAGTTGCAGCACCAGAACCTGCTTCTGCAGGAACTGCTTCAATCATTGAAGTCTCTAAATAGTCATCGTAACGTAAACGAGTTTCATGCTCAGACTTCAAATACCAAAGGTATCCGTTAGCTCCGTTTTCAGTAGTTACTGAAACCCATCCGATTTGAGCCATATCAGAACCTGATACTGCATACTTATCTTTGATGATAATTGGACTGTTTTCAAAAATGAAATCATCAGACTCTAAAGAACCTTGCATTCCGTTTGTTCCTTTTCTAAATTCAGAACCATAAATAAAGATACTTGCATCAGCATTTCCTAACCCTGTACCACCTGGATAACCTGCAGCATCATAAAATGCAACAGTAAATTGGTTGTTAGCAAGGTCTACTGCTATAACAATAGCTTTATATTCTCCTGAACCATCGTTGTTTACAACAACTACTGTTTGACCAACTCTAATTGCAATCTGAACTGTTGCACCAGAACCTGGTTGCACAGTTGAACCTGCAGGATTAAGTGTGTCATTAATTTGAAAAATTGCTTCTCCATCTGGTGCACCTAATACTGCAGTACCACAATCTACATATTTTGTATGTAATCTTCCTTGCTCTGCCCATTTAATAAGGTCTGAGTTAGAAGGCATTTCTGCTCCTACCATTCTAATGAATGAAGAAATTGTTCTGTTACCATAACGCTCGAATTCTTTTTCGTATGTGTCTGGTAAATACTGATTTAAAAAGTTGAAATCTGTAATGTAATTTGATGCCAAAGGTGTTTGATGCGAACTTGGTTGCAAATCAAAACCTGGTGCGGCTTGAACTGATCCTGCCATAATTTTATTGTTTTTTTAAATTAATTATTTTCTTTTAATACTTTTAATCTTAAGACCTCTACCACTATCTGTGCTTAAAGCCTTAAACTGTGTTCCTCCCTTGGTACTCACTTCAGGTGTTTTGCGTTCTGACATATTTATATTTTTTGTCTTACGCATTACATCCTCTGTGGCATTAGATTTACCTTGCTCATAAAGAACTTAGCAAACTTTTTCAGGATTCTGTGCAATTGCTACACTTCTATGAAAACCTTTAGAGTCTTTTAAAAGACCATCATCATCTAAGTATTTGGTTGCCCAACCACCTGGATTTAATGCACTCTTTTTTAATTCATCTAAACTAGATGGAGAAAATGTTATTGTCTCTTCACCCATATTAAATTCAAAACCTTTGAATTCAGGTGTAAATACTTCTAACGTTTTAGAGTCATAAAACTCTTTTTTTCTCGTAGTCTCTTCTTCATAGGACTTTGCATCTGCAATATACTGCTTATAACCATCCATTTCTTCGTTAGATACATTTGAAGTTTGCGTTCCACTTGACTCAAGTGGTTGCTTGTACTTCTCTTGCATTCCTTTGAAATAATCTTTGGCTTTAGCAATAGCTTTTTTCTTCTTTAACTTAATTTTTTTTATATCACCCTCATCATCTAAATCTTCATCAAAAGAATAGTCCTCCATTAAGGTTTCAATATCCTCTTTATCAAGACCATTTTCAGTAGCGAATAAATAATCTTTAAGTAAAGAATCAGGATTAAGGTCATCAAAGTTTTTTTGTAATTCTACAAAATCATTAATACCTCTACCTGTATCTTTTTTATATTTAAAGTAAGCAGCGACATCTTCAGGTAATTCTTCCTGAGTTTCTCGCTGACTCATTAACTCATCAAATGAACTAATGTCTTTATTATATCTTTTTCCAATATATGAAAGAACGTCTTTCTCGTTTAATTCAGCAGGCTCTTCAACTTTTGGCTCTTCAGCTTTTGGCTCTTCAGCTTTTAAACTTTCTTCATGATTGTCTAAAAGTTGTTGTTCTACCTCTTGAACCGACTTCTCTTCTCCTAATGTTACCTCTTTTACTTTGAATTCCATATGATTAAATTTGATTGTTACAAATATAAGTAAAAAATAATATTGTTTTTAAGCCCTACCTTGGGTTAAACTCTGAAAGGTCAAATCCATCAAGACTATCTTCATTAGATTCAAACCTTTGAGGAGGTAAATTATTTTTTCTTTGATTGATTAATCTTGATTGTTCTGTGTTTGCCTGAGATATTCTATCTGCCTTAGCTCCCTCTCTTTGAGTTTCTCTTTGAGACAATGCTTCCTCATCTAAGCCTCGTAACTTCAAGTTGTAATTAAACTCTTCCTGCATTAACTTACTTTTTAATACAGCTTCATTATTTTGCTTTTCAATTTCAAACGCTATTTCAGCTTGCTTTAACTGCATTTTACCCTGCACCTCAGCCTGTTGTTGTTGCATTACAAGTTGCTGACTCATTTCCTGAGACTTAAGAGCTTGTTGAGTCTGCATAGCTTGCTGCTGCATAGCTTGTTGTTGTTGTTGCTCTTGTAAAGCTTTACGTTTTACTTTAAGTAATTGATTAGCAAGTTTAATATTTCTAATCTCCCTAATATCAATTGCATCCTCTAAGTTTATATCACCTTTAGATAATGCCATTTGTATGTTAGACTCTAACTGAGCCTTCTGTTCTTCGTCAGGAGCTATTTCAATAAATATTCCAAAGTCATAAATGTATAAGTCTTTTATGTCATCAAGTATACTGACATTATATTTACCAATAGCATTAGCAAAATCATCTTTAAAATCAGCATATTGTAAAATATCTGCAACCCTATAAGTTATGGCTTCAGATAAACTTCTATAAAGATATAAAGAGCCATCAAGTATATGTCTTGTAGCCACATTTGAATTTAATGCTGCTAGTTTTTGCAAGCCAACTAAAGAATTAGGATCAGGATTAGAAGCATCTCTAGCCTCATTTAAACCTGTTACCTGTCTAATCATTCCTAAGTAATGATTATAATTAGCAATAAGCATCTGTGTTTTACTTGCACCTGAGCTTGATTGTAATTCTTTAATAGGAACTTTACCTTGATTATACTCTCCATCCTGCGTATAACTCCTACCAATAACAGAACCTGTTTGAAAATACATACGTAATGCATCCTCTGGGTTGTATGCTGCTCCTGTTCCTAAATCTATCTCATTTAATCCATCAGCATCTATGTATACACCATCAGGTACAACTTTAGCAATAACTTGTTGTAGTTTTAAATGTGTAATTTGAATTAAATCAGCAAATGGTATCATCCTTCTAGTCAAGGATTCAATACTTCCTTTATACATTCTTGGTGCTACTGCTACATAATTCGGTAATGCGTGTTGCTGAGATGACTTAGGTCTTACCATATTTTCAGCAAGCTCCCATTTTAAAATAATACTTGTTCCCATAACCATGATACCATCGTACCAAACATCTATGGTTTTTTCTATTTTTTCAAATCTACCCTCCTCCATCATTTCGATAGGTGGATTGAATTGGTCATCTTTTTCAATAATTTTTGACCCTCCATTCTCTAGTATTCTTTTTTTATACACGACCTTTTTTGTGGTCTTATAATTAAAATACATAAGAGTAACTGTGTCTTTATGAAACAAGTCATTATCTTGAACTTGAGATACATTATAATAATCATACCAAGACTGAGAATATTTAGATATCTCTTCTAAATCCTCATTGGTTAAAGATTGGTCAATCTTCATACACTCTGTTATTGGTATGGTTTTAATTTCACCCCAATAAAAACAATCCTTAAAGTGTGGGTCTTCTGTATAACTATAAACAATATTAGCAGGGTCAACATACTTTATTTCAACTCCTGCTCCTGGTAAAAACTCATGCTTTGCACAACCTATACCTAAGACTGTTAAATCATAGTCTATTCTTTTTCTAGTATCGTTATAATGGTTTTCAGTAAAAATAGTATTAATTGCTGCCTCTTCAGCTATCTCTATAGCAGGCTTATATTTTAGCTGCATATATAAATTTAACTCTTCATCAGTTTGAGGAAGGTCATCAGGGTTCATAACAAATGGGTCTGCTCCTGTTTCTTTTTGAACAATCTCTAGAATGTCTTTTGCTGCTGATTGACCTTGTATCATATCTTGATACTTACTTCTTTTTGATTGAGACATTGCATCTTCTGCGTATGCCTTAACATCAAACATCCTGTCATTCATTCCATTAACAACAACATCAACAAACTTAGGGATAATAGGAACGGGTGTCCAATCTAAGTTAAGATAACTTAAATCTCCATCAACTGAAAGTTCATTTTTATATTTAGCAACAGACTGTTCACCTCTTGCATAAAGACGAAGTCTTTGAAAATCTCTTGATTGATTATAAAATCTACAACTATTTGAGTCTTTTTTAAACCACTCATATTGAATAGCCTGACCTATTTGCAGTCCAAATTCATCTGAAGCTTTTTCAGAATCAGAAACAAACTGACTTGGGAAACCAATAGATGAGATATTTATCTTTACGTCTTTCATTTATTTAATTATTTCACTACGATTTCCTTTGTTACTATATCTAGCAAAGTTAACAATAATATTTGATTGTTTTTTTACAGGCTGATAAAGGTGTCTTTGACAAGCCATTATAGCTAATCCTGAACTAATAGATGCATCAAATTTAGTTCTATTACTAATATCAAATTTTGCCCAATCTTCTAAAGTTCTACTAAATGGCATATATCCCATTTCATCAGGACCAATCAAACCTACTTTACTTTCAATGTAAGACTCAATAGCTGCTGCGTGTGCTTGTTTTACCGCCTCACTTGAGTTAGGTATTCCTCCAAGCTCTTTCTCTGTCTTAGATAGCTTGTTTTTAAGTTTGTCTGGTCTACTAATGCTAAAGCCTCTGTAACCCCTATTTTTAAAATGATACAACAACCTCGGCTTATTGTTCTCTACCAATATTGGCATTCCATAAAATACACAAGCCATTAAAACTTCTTCAAAAAATATTTCTGCAGTTTGAGGTCTGGCAACATACTCTAAAAAAAACTGATTGCTTGGTGCGTCATCCATGTTGAACTTTGTTAATCCATGCAAAGCACCATTAGAAGCACCGCCTCCAACTGTTCCTGAAATATCGTAACTATCACAACCAAAAGCACCTAAGTGTTCGTTTGAAGGGAAAAAATCTCCTCTATGATTTTTCTTATATCTGTTTTGTAAATTCTTTTGAGGAATCCATCCCACTAAAAATCTACCTCTAGTATTAGGAGTCCATATAACTTCAGTATCTTTAATTCCATTTTTCCAAGAAAATGAACCCCTAGTTGTATGATGCTCTTTTATTAAAGAGTCATTGTAATCTATCTGTTGATATATACGAGTAAGATTAAACAAAGACTGTTTACTTTCATCTCTAAATGCATGAGACTCTGTTCTAGGAAATTGTCTGTAAAATTCATTTAATGCATCAGCATCATTTTTTAAACTATCAACCTCATTACCCCAATACTCCACAACATCATCCATTGGCATACCATGCTCATCTATATATCCCTCAAAGTTCCACTCCATTGGAATAAATAAAGAGTACATTCCGCTTTTTGTTTGCCCATTGTTACTTCTTTTTTTAGGATCGGAATCGTAGTAAAGTTTTTTAAACTCTTCCCCACCTTTGCTAAGTGCATTAGAAGTTGAACCCATCATACATTTACCAATAATTCGCCTACCTAATCGTAAACAAGTCTTGGTAACACGATAGTTATTTTGTATATTGTTTGGCTTAAGCCATTTTCCACTTTCATCGTGTGCTAACAATAATAGCTTTTCCCCATCATAAGAATTGTCATCTGTATTCTTCCAATCAATCGTAGTATCAAGACCCTCCATAACATTGTCATCTAGGTCATACATATTTTTTTTTGTAATCTTAGAAGCAGGAACTCTAAATGCTAATTCTGTTTTAGGCTTATCCATACCATCCTGAACAGGCTTAAAAAAGAAAGGATAGTTTCGTACAATTGGAACAACCTTATCTGTAAACATTTTTTTAGCATCAGACCCAGACTTAGAAAGAATTCCTATACGAGAGTTTTTAGATATCGTTCCTATATTTGCACACTCTTCGGAAGCCATGTATGAAAAACCTGAACGTCTAATTTTTAGATATATCATTCCAAAAGAACGTGGGTCTGCTTTACAAGCCTCCCAATAGATATAAAAAACTCTGTTTGCTTCTCTAAAATCAGGATATCCTACATCAATTTTTGTCCATTGAAGATACATATACTGAGAACCTGTAATGTATGTAGGCTTATTATTATTTACAAACCAATAACCTTGATCTCTTTTATCAAACTCTTCTTCAATATAATCAACCCATTGTGCTTTAAAAGTATTTGGATGTTCATTCCATTGAAATATTGATTGAATTTTATCTAAAACTTTTGGAAGCTCTTTTCTGTTCCATTTGTTTGTGTCTCTTTGAAGAGACTTTGGAGATTTAGGCAATCCTATTCTTAATCCGTTAATGTCGTATACCTCTCCAATCTCTCCTGTTTTGGATATAATAACTACATCATATTTTTCATCGTAACCATATTGCCACGACTTATTGTTGTTCTTTTTTTTGAGTATACCTTTAGGGATATAATCTTCTAGAACTGTATATAAATTATGAAGACCTTCGTTCTGCAAATCCTTGTTTTGTATCTAGTTTACTTGGACCTCGTTCCTCGATTTCCATTAAGTTTTTTTCATTCTCTATTCTAGTCAGTATATCAAACGCATCAAATATAGCTAACTTTTTAGTTGCTGCTGCATTTTTTAATCTATCTGCAGCTAACTCATCTTCATCCTCACCATATTTTATAATATCTTCCTTAGCTACTTTAATTAGTTGCTCTACGGCTTTCATCCCTGCCTGAATAATATTCTTTTTTAAAGTTTTTGAGTCTAGTGCCATTAGGATTGTATTTTATTCTTGGTCTTTTTTTTCTTTTAGGTTTGTCATTCATAATTTTATTGTTATTTGATGATCAAACATTCTGTAAAGTTTCTCTCCATCAACCTCAAACTCATATTCACTTTCTGGCTTAAAACAAATTTTATCTCCTTGATTTACATTTTGAGAGTGTAAGTAGTCATTAGTGTATTTTATTTCACCAACTAATGGTTCTTCATTGGTATTCTTATATAGATAATAATCCTCTGTATCTAAAGGCTTAACAAAACAGTATCTACCATGAGTTTTCCAATCTTTACCATTATGATATAAATAAAATTGATCAGGCTCTACAAAAAACAAGTTATCTTTAAAAAAACTTCTACCACTTTTTCTTCTTCCATACATATCATTATAGAATTTAAAAACATTGTGGTGTACCAATAACTTATCTCCTACTTTTATAGGACCATTGTATACAATTGGTGTGGCTATCACTTCAGCTATCCTATTGGAAGCCATGTGATTCTCTTCAGATGTGCTAGTTATAAAATCTACGTCACCTATTTTTTTGGTGTTGTTGTATCTTTTATCATCTAAAGGCTTAGTAATGAATAAATATGGTGACCTCATTAGAAATTAATATTATATTCAACAGATACAGGCATACCTACAAAATACTTCCAACATACAATTTCTTTGGTATAAGGAGACTCAATCCATATTTGAAAAGAATTTAATTCTTCATTATATTTAATGTGATGTATAATATATGAACCTTTTAAAACTTCCTGACCTACAACATAATGCATAGCACCTCCTTTATAGTCAGGACCCACTGCTATCTTTCTAATATCATTCATTTAATTAAATTTAATTTATAACAAATATAGTTAAAAAAAAATACCCCTGAATTAACAGAGGTATTCTATACGAGGGGGAGAAAAAAACTAAAGCCTCTACGAAAGAATACTTTACACTAAGGTCTCTACAAAAGAATACCTTACACTTAAACTCCCCAATATTTTAATTTTGCGTAATCACTCTTGAAATAGATGCATTATCACCTATCGCTATTTGATACTTAACTATATTATTTGTTCCTGGTATTCCTTCAGTATCTGTTTGATATACTAAATTCACAGAATCTGACATACCTCCAATTATATAAGGCTTTTGATGATTTGTATTAGTCCATGATGGATTAACAACACCTATAGCAAATTTCATTAATACCTTGTAAGAAACTCTAACACCTCTTATATTAGTAGGTGTTAATGAGTTATTATGTATATTAAAAGCTCTAGCTAATGCTAGTGAAGAACCATTAGCACACCTAAGAGATAAGTCACTTGTTGTTACAGGAAAATTAGTTAATTCTGTTAATGGGTTATTATTGTCTACTAAAAACTGTAATTTATTAAAAGGAACTTCAACATAAGCGGTACTTCTTACTTTAGAAAAATCAGTAATTAAATCTTGTGTTCCTGCAAATTTTAAGTCAGAATTAAAATCCCATTCTGTGTCTATTCCCCTGCTATATGTTTGATTACCTGCACCCCAATTAGTTCCAGAAAAATCTAATTCCATTCTTTCGCCTCTTTGATGACTAGGATGGACAAACGTTTTTCTTTTTAATTTATTGCCATTTACATCACTATAGTATTTATTTTTAGAAAACCTAAACATAAACAAACGAGGACTTTGATTCATCCACGTTTCATTTGACATATTAGGAACAGAAATACACAACTTTGTTTTAGTTTCTGCAGTAGAAACAGTACTTTTTAAAGCATACATTTCAGGAGTTGGTATCACTCCTGTGTAAGCTTTTAGTGAGTCAACTGTAATATTTTTAGTTGCATTTTCAGGAGTAGAATTAGCCTGAGTAATAACTATCTTATCGCTTCCCTGCGGAGTTACTGTAGGGTATGTATTTATTTTTGGCATAAATATTTTTTTAAAGAAATAAGTTAAACATTTAAACAAAGATACTATTTTTTATTTTTAAAAATTGGAGCTAGTTTATCTACGATTTTTTCTCCACTTCTACCTATAACGTAACCTCCAATACCTATTTCTAGTAATTCCCAAAACTCTGGTTCTAGAACAGGTGTTATTAAGCTAGTTGATAGTTGTGATATAAATTTTGTATATATAATTATAAAACCAAATGACAACATAAGAATAGGTCTCCAACTTCTTTGTAACCAATTCCCTTTTGCTTCTGCTAGTATTATTTCAGTTTGCATTCTTTGCAGCTCAAGCTCTTTTTCTTTAAGAACTTTAAATATTTCATTCTTAGCTCTTATCCTTTCCTCATCGCTAGTAAACAACTCGTCAACAACATCTCCGATTTGTTTAAATACTTTTGTACCAAAAAACTCTAATATTTTTTTCATTTTAAAGGTAAGAATTAAATATAGTTATTGTTGTTCCCTTATCCTCCATATCTTCTAATGATTCATTAAACCTTTTAAGAGCATCTCCGCTACCTAGTGTGTCATAATATCCATCATTATTTAATTCACCAAGATATGTGCCTGGTGCAATGCATCCGTTAATCTGGTCCCACATATTTGCTACATGAATCTTACATTCTGACCTATTAGGAACATCTTTTAATTCCCATACCATTCCAAACTTAGGAGAAAGCTCATACACTAATGGATAAGTTCCTGTTGGTACGTTAGACACATTCCTTTCGTTATTTCTATCACCCCTTTCAATACAAGGACTAATATAGATAGGTTGACGTAATTCATCTAAAACAATTAAAGAGCCTGTAGATTGATTCTCATCCATCCATACTCTTTGTAAAATAACTTTTTTATTCATACTAATAACTCAATTACTTGTTGTGATTTTTCAAAGTTTAAATCTACATAAATAAAAGTATCTGATATTGCGATTCTTTGAAAACCAATTTCTTGAAGCAAGTATATTAAATGATATCTATCAAAAGGGTCTGTACAAGATATATTTGCAGATAATTCTTTAATATTTATAACAATAGGTTTGCCAAACTTTTCTCTAACTTCATTAAGCATTTCAATAAAAGTTTCATCCATTATTTTAATATAAAAAAAACAAGCGGAAGTTCAATTGAACTAAATGACTAATTTCAGTTTTATTAAGTTAACCGCTTGATTTACTTTTCTTTATTTTTATTTTCTAAATAGTTAATATGAATTCTTTGTGAAGTATATATTATAGAGCCAATTAGTAATACTATCTTAAGCAATGCTTCGATTCCACTAAATGATGCTACTAAAGCTACAGAGTTTAATAAATAAATTTTTATATCGGATATGGTCATTTTATTAAACATCTTTTTTAATGTATTCGTACTTTATTTTAACATCAATCAACAAAGAGTTATTTTCAAAAAAATAATATGTAACAGTTGATTTCATAAACAAAGTTAATAAAATTATTTTTTATATAATTACGGGTTTCCCGTAATCTCATCATCAGGAAAAGGATTTATTCCGTTAGCTATTAAAACCTCTCCCCATTCAATCTCATTATCATAATAATCTATTTCTGTCCAATAAGTTTCCATACATTGCTCAGGAGTTATAAGACCATAAGCCATTATGTTTTCCCTCGTATTATCCCAACATATAAACCAAATATCATTTGTTGGATAACATATTTTTGTATTTTGTAAAGATTTTAATTCTGCCATTTTATTATTTTTATTTAGATTTTATATCTTTCTTTTAACGTTACCCATTTTCTATATTTAGCCAATCTTTTAGCTTCTTTTACCAACTCAAAAGGTTTTCTCCTATGATGAATTGGTATTACATTCATTTCGCATAACGCTAACTCTGTAATAACTTCTCTTTCTTTTTCGTTTAAAATATAGCCACAATAAAGATTTAAAAATCTCATATTGTTTATAATTGGTCTTGACATTTTGATTTATGGATTAATGTCTGTTCCTGCTAATTCTGCTGTTGCTATGTCTGTTATTTCTTCTTGTGTTAGTGCTTTATCCCAAACCCTCAAACAATCTATTTTTCCATCAAAAGATGGATTTATTCTGCCCCCTATTTTTTCGGGTTCTGTTGGTGTTGGTAGAGTTCCAACTGCGGAAACGTCAAAAAGAGTATCTACACCATCCACATAAGCCTTCATTGTTGCACCATCGTAGGTACAAACAATATGATACCAAGCCCCTATATTTGTAACAATGGCAAAACCTCCACCTATAGAACTTGGATTATAATAAGTATAAAACTCCAACTGTCCGCCCCCTTGTTCTCTTATTAGGAAAGTCAAATTATCACCTCCAACCCAACAAGAATAAATATCGTTATTAAGCTTAAAGGTGTTAAAATTAACTAATACCGATATAGACCAATTTGGAGTACTCCCAACTTTTTTGATTTCCGTAAGAGTAACCAAAGTGCTTCCATTAAAAACTCCTGTTTGTCCTACTAATCCACTTGCATAAGTTATATTTGTTGCAGTTCCATTATTAGTTCCCACTGTATCAAGAGTATTGTTTTCAAATTTGTATTCTGAAATGATATTGGCTAATGGTATTAAAGGTGCTACTACTCCACCACCATCTGTAATTCCACCCCATTTTGCTATTAAACTTGTTCTTGCCGCCTCTGCTGCTCCTCCTAATGTGTATTTAGAGCTACCAAAAGGCACTATGCCACTAAAAGACATTGCACCTTGAGCATCCCAAGCGATTAATAAAGCATCATAGTTAGTAGTGGATAATGTTGTTCCAGTTGCAAAAAACAAGAAGTTAGTCACTTGGCTTACAGTCCATCCAGAAATTTCAATATTATTTCTTACTTTTGATACATTTCTGAATATCCTTGCCATATTAGTAACGTTAGAAGTATTCCACGCAGATAATGATTGATCAAATGCGGACCATTCAAACATTTGGTTCATATCAGTCACATTACTCACGTTCCAGATTCCTATTGGTTGATTAAAACCACTTAAAGCAAACATAATACTCATATTTGTAACACTACTTACATTCCAAGAAGTTATATCTTGATTAAAAGAAGACTGATATGAAAACATACCTGACATATTAGTTGCACTACTCACATCCCAAGAACTAAGATCTTGGTTAAATGTGCCAGATTGAACCCTCCAATTGTTAAGAAAACTACTAAAAGATAGAACATTACCTACATTCCAAGTAGTAATATTTCCATTAAATACTTTTGCGTTCTGGAACATCTGGGTCATACTTACTACATTACTTACGTCCCATAAATCTAGGTCTTGATTAAATACAAACGCATCGTTGAATGCAGCTTCCATATTAGTCACATTACTAACATCCCAGTTATTTATAGGACTGTTAAAGTTTAAGCAGCCGTCAAACATATAATTTATCCCATTCAAATTACTTAAATCAGGCGTATCTGTTGCTGTTAAAACAGTTAAATTTGAACACCCTCTAAAAGCTAAAGCCATGGTTGTCCAAGCAGTATCCCCCCAACTTTTTATATCTAATAATTTTAATTTATCCCCGCCATTGGCAAAAGCAATTCGACCACTAGTAGCAGTTACGCTAACATCATAGGTTCCTGCAGTTGCGTAAGTATGTGTTTGTGCATTTACAACACTAGTATCTGTGTTCCCATCTCCCCAATCTACATCATAAGTTCCAGTCCAAGGTATTGTGAATTGATCAGAATTACTAGTACCTACATTATCAGTTTTAACACTTATAGTAAATGGAACAGGTACTGCTCCACCATCTATAATTCCACCCCATTTTGCTATTAAACTTGTTCTTGCTGCCTCTGCTGCTCCTCCTGATGTGTATTGTGAATTACCAAAATTAACAGTACCACTATAAGACATAGCACCTTGAGCATCCCAAGCGATTAATAAAGCATCATAGTTAGTAGTGGATAATGTTACGCCTGTCATAAAATCATTAAAGTTGGTTACTTGGGATATTTGCCAACTGCTTAAATCTTGGTCAAAAGAAGAACAAAATGCAAACATAATTCTCATATCAGTTACATTACTCACATTCCAATTTCCTATATCACTATTAAAAATTGTACAACTTTGGAACATACGCTCCATATTTGTAGCACTACTCACATCCCAACTACTTAAATCATTATTCCACGATGATTTATTATATAAAAACCACTTAAAATTTGTTACACTACTTACATCCCAACTACTTATATCTCCATTAAAAAGAGGTACATTACTAAGCATATAACTCATACTTGTTATATTGCTAGTATTCCAACTACTCATATCACCATTAAAATTTGATGCCTCTCTAAACATTGAATCTATAGATGTTATATTACTCACATCCCAATTATTTAAATTAGGAATAGAGACTAATGATGAGCAAAATGAAAACATTCCTTGTAAATTCGTAAAAGGACCAACTGGAACATCTGTTGCTGAAACCGTAGTAAGTAAATTATTATAAGCAAATGCAGATTGAATAGAGTTTGTACCACCAAAATTTGTATTACCCCATTGTTTAACTTCTATTAACTTTGATTTATCAGGTGACTGTTGTAAAAATAGTAATGGAAAAGAACCACTAATTCTTATATCATAGCTTCCTGCACCACTTGGAAAAGTTAATGTAACATCATTGTCAGTTGTTAGACCTGTTAATGTTTGACCATCATATTCAATATCATAATCATACCCAGTGCCATTTTTAACTTGTAGCGTAAATTGGTCATCATTACTTGCTCCTACATTATCAGTTTTTACTCTAAGGATAAGTGGAACAGTTGCTGGTCCACCATCATTAATTCCACCCCATTTTGCTACAAGACTTGTTCTTGCTGCCTCTGCTGCTCCTCCTGGTGTGTATTGAGAGCTACCAAATCTTACTATGCCACTAAAAGACATTGCACCTTGTGCATCCCATCCTATTAGCAAAGCATCGTAATTAGGAGTTGATAATGTGACATCTGTCATAAAATCAATAAAATTGACTACTTGAGTAATACCCCAAAGAGATAAATTTTGGTTAAATGCTATATTTTTATAAAACATTTGACGCATATCAGTTACACTACTAACATTCCAAGCACTAATGTCTCTATTAAATATAGTATTAGTTCCAAAATTGTTACCAGAAAACATATAATCCATATAAGTTACACTACTAACATCCCAAGCACTAATGTCTCCATCAAATGCTTCAGCAACTCTGAACATACTTGACATATCAGTAACACTACTAACATCCCAAGAATTTAATGACTGATTAAATAATGATGCTTCAGAAAACATACTTGACATATCAGTAACACTACTAACATCCCAAGAATCTAAAGGCTGATTAAAAACAATAGCATTCGAAAACATACCTTCCATAATCTCAACGCTACTGACATCCCAAGAATTTATATTTTGGTTAAATGCTTCAGCACCAGAAAACATACTATCCATATCAGTTACACTACTAACATTCCAAGAACTAATGTCTCCATCAAATACTTCAGTACTATCAAACATACCTCCCATATTAGTAACACTACTAACATCCCAAGAATCTAAAGGCTGATTAAAAACAATAGCACCAGAAAACATATAATCCATATAAGTTACACTACTAACATCCCAAGCACTAATGTCTCCATCAAATGCTTCAGCATCAGAAAACATACCTTCCATATTAGTTACACTACTAACATCCCAAGAATTTAATGACTGATTAAATGAATAAGCACTATTAAACATATCTTCCATATCAGTTACACTACTAACATCCCAAGCACTAATGTCCCCATTAAAGAACTCTGCTGAGTTAAATGCATCCAACATAATAGTAACCTGACTAACATCCCAATCAGGCATCATTCCATAAGGAACTACATCAAATAGTCCTGTAACAGGTTCTTCTGCTAAGGCATCATTTACCGCCTGCTGAAAAGTTGCGTCTGTTAATGGAACTTTTCCACCACCACCACCTTCAGCACCTGAAGAATAAATTGCGTTTGCTATTGCTATATACATTCTACCAAAGAGCTAAAATTCCTGAAGCACTTGTATTGGTTGCAAAAACTTTTACCACATTTACAGGTAAAAATGCTCCATTTGGAAATCCTGCAAATACAACATCATCACCTCCTGCGGTTAATACTCGTAAATCACCTCCTGTGCCTACATATAAAACACATCCATTATTACCTCTTCCGTTTTCACTAGAAATACTTGGAATATTTACAGTATCACTTGGAGTGACTAAAGACGCTCTACTTGCTTGTAATTTTTGATATGCCATTTTTTTATTTTTTAAAAACTTCTTTATTATTTATTTTTTTAAAACAACAATTAGATATCTCTTTGACTCTACTATCGTTAATAGTATTATAAGGTATATACAATAAAGAATTTATTTTCATTCCTTTTATTACTTTTTTTAAAAACTTTTCTTTGTTTTTTTTTAATGGAAGATAAGAATATATTACATCAAAATCTTCAAAAAACTTTTCATCTAAATCTTCTATGTTATAAATTAAATACTTGTATTCATGCAAATATTTTTCTAAAGATTTATCATATTCAACACCAAAAACATCATACCCTATATTTTTAGCATATTCTAATACATTTCCTGAACCACAACCTAAATCTAAAAATTTAAATTTTGGTTTATATATTGCATCTATTACTCTTAGTGATGAAATATTAATAGGAATATTTCCCCAATAATATCCTTCACGAGAATAATTAAAAGTTTGTTTTAATTCTCTTAATAAAAGACGATAGTTTTTTATTCTTTCTTTATTCAACCCACCTGATACTGAAAAAAAACTGTTCAGAATTTAATATTTCCTCACCCTCGTCTTCAATAAGTCCGACATTTGTTGTATTTGCCTTACCACTATAATCTACGTAAGCAAAAAAAAGAGAACCAGACTGCGCTTGATCTTCGTCCATTGTACTAAAAGTTACTAATAATTTTCTTCTAAAATCACCTTCAACATTTTCTCCTTCAGAATCAAGAAAATCAAATCTCCAACTTCCACCCGATCCAGGGAAGGGACCTATTCTTTGAATTGAAATCTCAGCTAAATTTGGGATAGGTAAATTAAAACTCACAACTTCAGCATTTAGTCCACCAGAACCATCGTCGGTTAACCAAGCTGAATATGTATTAAAATTTTGAACGTCTTCTATTGTATAAGAATCTCTTCTTTTATTAACTGTAGCTGACCCTCTATTTTTTGTATCAACAAAAGAAGATACTCCATGAAATTTTGAACCTTGTGGTATCATATTATTTATTTATTTATTTATTTATTTATTTATTTATTTATTATATGGAAACGCTCTATTTAAAGCATCTTTTTTTTCATTACATCCACAATTTTTTTTTGTTACTTTAGAAACAGTATCAACTACTTTTTTTATTCCTGTAACTGTAGTAAACTTTTCAATAGAGTCTCCTAACCCTTTTGATTTTTGATTTAATTTCATTTAAGTTATATTTTATCAAAGATACTAATATTTTAATTGTTTATTTTCTAGACTTTGCACCTGAACATTTCCATCTTTTACGAGATAAATTGTTTGGTGTATTTGGGTCACTTTGTTTTTTCCTGCTTAAACCTCTTTTTATGCCCAAACTTCTAGCACAGTAACTATCACCCTTAGATGTCCCTGGTTTCACTCTTGAACCACCTCCTTTTGCTTTACCTGCCTGTCCGTAACTTACCTTCTTACCGCTTGCGGTAATTTTTACTTTTGCTTTTCCTTTCCTGGGTGTTGCCATTTTATTCTGATTTTGCTTGTATAACTACCCATCTAGTACCATCTGACCAAGCTGATATGCCGTTAAATGGTTTTTGTATATTGTAAAAAGAAGCACCATCTATAGTCTCTCCAAAAGGAGGGGTTACGTGTACTTTATCGTTTGCACCTACAGTAACATTATTAACCACTCTAATAACCCTATATGGAATTTCAGTTGCTGAAGGAATGTTTAAAACATATATTCCAGGACCTCCTACCCAATCAATGTCAACCATATTGTAATCAGTATCATAGTCACTACTTCCTGACTCAAAAGCCTGTAAAAAGTAAGGTATTATTCTAGTTATTGAGTTGTTTAATATATACTCATTTACAAACTTAGATAACTGTTCAATAGTATACACGTCTCTCATAGCATTTGCCTGCTCAGACCCTTTGTTTTTTGTGTCAACAAATGAAGCTACTCCATGAAATTTTGTTCCCTCTGGTATTGCCATTACTTTTTCTTTTTTACAGGTACGCAGTTAGGAACCTTTTTACCGTTCTTCTTCTTCATACCAATCGGTTTATATCCCTTCCAACAAGTGTTTTTCATTTTATAAGCCATTACTTTTTATTTTTACCACACTTGGCATAAACACTATTTGTTATTTGACTGTTAGATGGTAAACCAAACTTCTCAGGCTTTCCACCCATGCTTTTACTTGCCTGTGTAAAATAAGGTTTTAATTTTTTCATTATTTTTTCTTTTTTGTATTCTGTCCTTCCCATCTACCCATTTTCTCAAACTCAGTTTCCCCATAAGGATTACTATTTGCCGTAGGCTTCTTACCTGCTCTACCCATTTTATAACCTCTTGCATACTGAACGCTATCTCTTTTTCTAGCAGGTCTTTTTGTATCTGCACCTTCTGATTTATTTCTAGCTTGATTAGCCATTGCAAAATTTTTGTATGTTGGATTCTTTTTTTTACAATCCGCTAAAGCCTTACCTGTTAATCCTTTACAACTCATGATTTCTTTCTTTTTGGTGATAGACCCTGAAGTCCTTGAAGTCCTTGTAGACCTACTATTTTAGTATACTTGTCCGTTACGTTTTTACGTCTTGCTGACTTTGCTTTTTTTCTGTTGGCTGCTATGGTTTTATTTTTGTTAGCCATCGCCTCCGAAGTAAGCTTTTTATTTTTTGACTTTAAATCAGCTATAGCCTTAGTAGTGCTATTTCTAAAAGCTAAAGTGTCATTCTTTTTCTTTTTAGAAGCGGAAGCTTTTTTTTCTTCGTCAGTCATAATTTGTATCTTTACAACACAAAGTTACTAAATTAAATTTTATGAAATCAGACTACTTAAAATATTGGAGGGTAGTACGTCAGTTTGTAAAAGTAAAATACGGACTAAGCCAAGCTGACCTAGATATTTTACTATTTTTAAAATCAGAAGAATACTTTTCAAAAGATAAGTTTGATGAATTTGATTCACTTATTAGTTGGAACGTACACAGGTTTGATAATCTATTGCGTGATAATTGGATAGAGGTTTTTAGAAAACGTCAAGGAAAATATAAGGGAGTATATACACTATCTCATAAAGCAAAAAGAGTCACCACATCAATATATAAAAAGCTAGATGGAGAAGAAATTCCTAGTAGCAACGATGGTAACCCTATGTTTTTGAAAAACGTGTCATACACCGACAAGGTGTATCGAAATTTTATAAAAGAAATGAATGCTGCTACAAGACAACGACGACATCAGACTCCGAAATAACACTATGCTGAGTTCCGCTAATAACCATCTTGTAACCTGCCCTTGAGTCGTAGTAGATATAATCGTTAATTCCAACAACATCTACGTCAGTACCTGGCATTATAACCACACCCTTCTTGTATCTCAAATCTTTGGTGTCCTCATTTGTTAGAAGGATACCAGACTCCGTACTTATCTCCTCTGCAATCTCATTAATAATTATGTATTTCCCGATTGGTTTCATTCTGTCTCGTATGTTCTAGCCATTGTAATAATAGCATTGGTTGATAAAATAGTTACCGCAACCGATACCGCATTCTGCAATGCAGACCTGGTTACCTTGGTCGGATCAATGACACCCATCTCTATCAGGTCACCATACTCCTTGGTTTTTAGGTTGTATCCAAACGAGAAGCCACCTAAGTAATGTTCCTTTAAAATTTCATCAGGGTCGAGTCCTGCATTGTTAAGAATTTGTCTGTATGGAGCTTGTAATGCGTTCTCTAAAATTTTTTTGGCTACAACAAGCTCTGGCTCATTATTGTCACCCTGTGGTCTGTAAACTATTTTTGCTAATGCCATACCTGCTCCTGGAAGGATACCCTCCTCAAGTGCTGAACGTGAGGCACATACCGCATCATCAACCCTGTCATACAACTCCTTCTGCTCTAAGTCAGTATTACCACCAACGTATATAACACCTATCCCTCCCGTTAAGGATGCAATCCTCTGAAGTATAAAGTCCTTGTCCTGACTCTGTTTTGTAATTTTATGTGCATCCCACAACTCTGAAACCCTTGTGTTTACACTAGCATTATCTTCTGCCTCACTTAGTATCACAGATGAGTCTCTCCCAACTATCACCCTGGAAGCGTGTCCCAAATCTGAAAACTCAATGAGGCTAAGATCATCACCCGTTTTTTCCGAAAAGTATGTAGCACCAACCGATAACGCAATGTCCTGCATCAACTCGTGCTGACGATATCCAAAGTTTGGTGGTGGTACTGTACATATCTGAAGTCCCCTCTTCTGTACATTAGCTGCCAAGGTCGCTATCACATTCGTACTGCATGGGGATATAATCAATAATTTTTTCTTATCTTGTATGATTGGCTTTAATATGTTCTCTATCTCAAGTATGTTAGAAATGTCTGAGTCACACACAAGTATGTGTACATCGTCAAGTATACACTCATCCTTCTTTTGGTGGTTTATAAACATCGGTGACGAGTATCCCTTGTCTATCTTTATCCCCTTCGTGGTCTCGTAAAAAGTTTTTGGTGTAGGCGAGTTCTCTACTGTAACTATACCACTCTTGCCAACCTCATTGTAACAGTCCGATATAATCTTGCCAATAAACTTGTCGTTGTTAGCCGATATCGTAGCAACATCCAATAAACGCTTCTTGGTTACCTTCTTGCTTTCCGATTTTAATTCCTTAACAATCAACTCAGTCTCACTCACAATGTGTCTAAGAACCTCTGTCTTATTTACATTACCTGTAATAAATTTCAACCCCTGCTTGACAAGTGCTTCTGTCAATACTATCGCAGTAGTAGTCCCATCACCTGCTGAAGTTGCAGTCCTGGCTGACGCCTCCTTCATCATCTTTACCGCCAAGTTGCCAACAGGGTCTGCCATGTCATAACTCTTAGCAACAGTTACACCATCCTTGGTGACTGTCATTCCATGTAAGTGATGTTGTGATTCGATTATTACAGTCTGACCCATAGGTCCTAATGTGCTCTTGACCGCACTCGATATCATCTCGATACCATGAAGAAGTTTCTTCTGTGAGTCTTCGCCAATCGTAAGCTCCTTTGGTGAGTAACCACCTGGTGATTGATTCATTTTAATTTAATTTAATTTCGTTAAGCAAATATACAATAATTATTCTAAAATCATTGCGTGTGACAAACGTGACAAAAAAAACGCCCCTATCTAATATATAAAAAACTATTATATTTATATTTCTTTCCCCTAACGGGACTAATAAAAATTGTCACAAAAAGCACAGAGCTGATAATCAATAAGTTAACCCCTTAAAACTATCACAAAACTGTCACAAAACTGTCACAAAACTAATAAAAACACCCAAAGTTGTCACATTATTAACAAAAAAAAGAGGCAACATATAGAAACCTCTCCTCCCAAAATAGAAAACTATTTTAAAAACTTAACAATCATCGACCTGTTTTCTGCCAATTCAATGCCATCAGCAATGTCCTGTGTCAAACTTCGTGACTTATTTTGCTTCCTTAACTGGGCAGCATGAGATATCCCACTCATTCCAATTGGGCGGTCATTTATAAGTCTACCTCCCTCCATTTTTAAATTATTCATAACGCTTGTTTTAATTATTTATACGAAGTTACGAAAAAAAAATTATCAGATATATTGAGGTAATGGGTTCTCAGAGCATATACGCACACACCCCCCGAAAAGAAAGTCATTTTTTTTTAATCAAATTTGAGCAAAAACATCTGTAACTTCTGATTTTTTTAGCTTTTTTCTAGAGAGTATATAGCACATGCATGTATGCAAATAGTTTAGCTTTTTATTGCACATCTAGATGCTTGTCGATTCTGCGAAAGCAATTGCTATAGCTAGTCTATGTGTGCAATAACATTGCATCGCTGAAATGAAAAGTAAACATTGTCTCTTTAAAGAGACATCTGCAAAGCCTTGATATCATTGAGATACAGAGACATCTCTGTTAACCTATTCCCCATTGAATTTATAACCTAACATTCTGTTGTGATAACCAATGCAATCTGCGTAGTATAGAAAGCAGTAAGCATAGTATAGATTGCAAGAAACATTTTGACATAAAAAACCCATACAATTAGACTAGAATTAGAATTAAATTATGTATATTTGATGAGGGA
>Ga0208544_10000127_pt1 | contig 60662 bp, 55 predicted proteins | sample DEB08_DNA_9_FD_184526 | JGI IMG/M metagenome (GOLD analysis project Ga0208544, IMG submission 184526) | Aqueous microbial communities from the Delaware River and Bay under freshwater to marine salinity gradient to study organic matter... | ecosystem: Environmental > Aquatic > Marine > Coastal ...
TAATTTTTGAGTTTCATACACCCCCTTTTGACTGTACCTTAGAGGCTCGGCAAAGGCCAATCTAAGCACTGCTTGGCGCATGAAAAAATCACTATTTTTCCAAATATTCCAAGGGCTTGATAGGAATATTAGAGGGAGTTCAATACAATCCTCTAGCCGTCCCTTTGGTGGGACTGATTTCGCTATTCTGTCGTTAAGAACCAATTTATCGCGCTCAAGCTTGTCGATCCGTGATTCATAGGCGCTCACCACTGAAGCATTCAGTTGCGAAAACTCATAATTGCCTGAAATTCACTGTGAGCCCCGCTTTTGCGGGGCTTTTTTTGCTTTTCGTGTCTTGGGACGTACTATGCTCCCGTTTCGGGACGAGGGCACCCCTAGCACATATTATGGCCATTGATTTCATTGGGTAATTTAGGGGTATTGGGAGGACCGATGGTCCGACCTACAGGTGATCGGACTCCGCAGATTTCTGCGAAATTCACTCTGTCCTCCTCGGTGAAACGTCTTGACGTTTCACCGAAATCCGGGGCGGGTGCGCTCGCCCTTGGCGCGGATCGGGCCGCAGGCAATAAACCGAGCGGTATGTAAAAAGTGAGCCTGATCAGCGAAACTATGGGGGGACTTCGGCCCTCCCTTTTTTCGTCGGGGCAGGTGGCAATGCGGACGTCGCCAATGGCTCTGCCCTTGGACGTTGAATGCGATACATTCACCGGTGACCGGCGAAATGATGGTGGCCTTTGCGGCCCCCTGTTTTCATCCGCGCGGAATGTCGAACCCCGGCGCGGCCAGCGTAAAGCCTGAAAAATCGAATCCCGGCGACACGGTGCAGCCAACAAGCGTCCAGTCGCCCGTAGTGCGGGCGGCCTGCCAGTGCTGGTCCGGCACGATCAGTTGCGGCTGTTGCCCGGCGGCCAGATCGGGGCCAAGCGTCAGATCCTGCGCCGGTCCCGCATCCTCCGCCGCCAGCGACAGGATCAGCGGTGCACCCGCGTAATAGTGCCAAATTTCCACCGCATCGACGCGGTGCCAATGGCTGGCCTGCCTGTCGCGCAGCAGGAAATAAATGCAGGTGCCTGTCGGGCGGCCATCATTTTCGGCCACCCAAGTCTGGCGATAAAACCCGCCCTCGGGGTGCGGGGCGAGGTTCAGTTTTGCGATGATCTGGTCGGCGGTCACTTCAGGATGGACCGCCCGGCGTAAAGCGCTGTTTCGCCTAGTAATTCTTCGATCCGGATCAATTGGTTGTACTTCGCCAGCCGGTCAGACCGCGACAGCGATCCGGTCTTGATTTGACCACAGTTGGTGGCGACGGCCAGATCTGCAATCGTGGTGTCTTCGGTTTCGCCAGACCGGTGCGACATGACATTTGTATAGCGTGCGCGATGCGCCATTTCGACCGCCTGCAGCGTCTCTGTCAGGGTGCCGATCTGGTTGACCTTGACCAGCATCGCATTCGCGCAGCCTTTGGCAATGCCGTCGGCCAGACGGGCAGGGTTCGTCACGAACAGGTCATCCCCAACCAGCTGTACCTTGTCGCCGATCATATCGGTCAGCAGCTTCCAACCCTCCCAGTCATCTTCGGACATGCCGTCTTCGATGCTGATGATCGGGTAATCGGCGGCCAATTTTGCCAGATATTCCGCGTTTTGTGCGCTGGTCAACGAGATGCCTTCGCCGTCCATTTCGTACTTGCCGTTGGCATAGTATTCGGTCGCCGCACAATCGAGTGCGAGGTAAATATCCTCACCGGGAGTGTAACCTGCCTTGGTGATTGATGTCATAATGAAATCAATAGCTTCGCGTGTGGACCCGATGTTTGGTGCAAAGCCGCCCTCGTCGCCGATACCGGTGTTATAGCCCGCTGCACTCAGCTCTTTTTTCAGCGTGTGAAAGACTTCTGACCCCATGCGCACGGCCTCGCGGATGTTCGCCGCCGCCACGGGCATGATCATGAATTCCTGAATGTCGATTGGGTTGTCGGCGTGCTCACCGCCGTTGATGATATTCATCATCGGGACGGGCAGGGTCCGCGCCGACGTGCCGCCGATATAGCGAAACAATGGCTGCGCGGTGTAATCGGCGGCTGCCTTGGCGACAGCCATGGACACACCCAGAATCGCGTTTGCTCCCAGACGTGCTTTGTTCGGGGTGCCATCGAGTTCGATCATCGTCATGTCGATCGCCACCTGCTCGGTCGCGTCGAAGCCAAGGATCGCTTGGGCGATTTCACCGTTCACGGCGGCAACGGCCTCAAGCACACCCTTGCCCATGTAGCGGCTTTTATCGCCGTCCCGCTTTTCCACGGCCTCATGCGCGCCTGTCGATGCCCCCGATGGGACTGCTGCACGGCCCATGGTGCCATCTTCAAGGATCACGTCGACCTCGACGGTAGGGTTGCCGCGGCTATCAAGAATTTCGCGGGCGTGGATGTCGATGATGGTGCTCATGGCAGTCTCCTTTGGGAGGGGTATGGCTGTTTCGCGAATTCTATAGCGCGGGTTGTGTCGCAAGGGAAGCGCGGCGCAGGCGTGCCTCGCGCCAAAGCGTATATATGCCCGAGCCGACAATGATCGCAGCGCCGGTCAGCGTCAGTCTGTCAGGGGTTTCGCCAAAGACCAGCACACCGACAAAAAGCGCGAATACCAGTCGGGAATAGCGAAACGGCGCGATGACCGACATGTCGCCGATCCGTGTGGCGGCAACCAGCATATAGTAGGCAGCAACCCCAACGCCGATTGCGACGCACAGCCGGATAATATCTGCGCCACCGGGCACCACGAGGTGCGTGCCGCCCCATCCGATCCACTGCATCACGGCGCCCGTCGGAATGATGATGGCAAAGGCATAGGTTGCCAACTGGCGGGACGTGATTGTCGAGGGCACCCGACGGGTCGCCAGATCGCGGATCGCCAGCCCGATGACCCCTTGCACGGCAAACAGAGAATTGGCGTCGAACCCGTCCAGTCCGGGGCGGATCACCAACAAAACACCGCTTAGACCGACGGCAATCGCCACCCATCGGCGCCAGCCCACAGTCTCGCCCAGAAATAGCGCGGCACCGATTGTTACGACCAATGGTGTCGCCTGCAGGATCGCCGATGCCGATGAGATAGGGGTCAGCGCCACGGCTGTCACAAACCCCAAGGTGCCGAAGACTTCGCCTGTATTGCGCAAAATAACCGACGATTGCAGCAGATCGCGCGACCAGAGTGTATCGCCGCAGGCGCGGGCGATTATCCCGAATATCAGCGCGCCACCTATGCCCAACAACATGAGTATCTGGCCCACGGGCAGGGCGCCGGCCATCTGCTTGATGCACATATCTTCTATGGCGAAACCCAGCATAGCCAGAACCATCAGGGCGCTGCCGCGCGTATTATCCAAAATCACGCGTCCTTGTCGGGCAGAGGCACGCCATAAAGCTCTAGCCTGTGACCCATCAGACGGTAGCCGAGCTTGACCGCGATCCGTTCCTGAAGTTCTTCGATGTCGGGATCGACGAATTCGATTACCTCGCCGCTGTGCATATCAATCAGGTGGTCGTGATGGTCGCGGTCGGCGGATTCGTAGCGGGCACGGCCATCGCCGAACTCGTGCTTTTCAAGAATACCCGCCTCTTCGAACAGCTTTACGGTCCGATACACGGTTGCCAGTGAAATGCGCGGATCGGCTGCGGCTGCACGATGATACAGCTCTTCAACGTCGGGGTGGTCGTCCGCGGCTTCAAGCACGGCTGCAATGGTGCGCCGTTGATCTGTCAGGCGCAGGCCATTTGCCTCGCAGCGGGAGAGTATTGTCTTGCTCATGGCGTTCCTGACGGTCGTGTACGGCCCTGATAACGACACCGCGCGCAGGTTTCCAGTGCGTGCGGCATCAGACAAAGCAACAATCGTGTTGGTTGTCGCCAGCGGTCGACGTCGTCAGGATGTCGCAGCTGTTCGCGCGATGGCCATAAAGCGCCTCTGCGCCGCTAAAACCAGCGGATCCATCGCAGCAGCAGATAGATTGCCAGCGCCAAGACAACCATCGCCCCGCACAGGACCGCAAAAGCATGCGGGTATGCCGTTCCCGGCAGGCCCGCGACATTGACCCCGAACAGCCCAGTCAGGAAACCCAGCGGCAGGAATATCGCCGCAATCACCGACAGAACATATCCGTTTCGGCCCAGCCGTGCGGAATTTGCCAGATCAAGGTGACTGGTCAACGTCTGAACCCGGTCCCGCACCTCTACGACCTCTTCGACGGATCGGGTGACCCGGTTGGCGGTATCGCGCAGGCGATGCCGCAGCTCGGGTGGGATCACTTGCGTATTCATCCGGGCCAACCCATCCAGTGCATCGCTCAGCGGGCCGATATGGCGCCGCAATTTGATGACGGTCCGGTGCAGGGGTGCCAGTTCCGGCAATTGCAGGACATGCTGATCATAGACCAGCTCCTCCATCCGGTCGGCCTGTTCTTCCAGATTGACCGACACGGTTTCGATCCGATCCACGATGTTTTCGATGATCCGTGCGATCATGCGCGCCGGAATGGCCGGCGCGTCGCCGCTTTCGATGTCGTGGCGCAGGTCATCCATGGCGAACATACGCATGCGCCGGACGGTAACCACCAGACGCGGTGTCACCCACATCCGCAGCGAGACCATATCGGTCAGCTCTGCCCCTTCATTCAGGTTGATGCCGCGCAGCGTCAGGACCAGCCCATTGTCTTGATCGTCGACGCGGGGTCGCGTTTTGGCGGCAAGCAGGCTTCGGGCTGCCATGGGCGGCAGTTGTGTGGCGCACCAGCGGGCCAGCTCAGGTTCGGCAAGGTCAAAGTGTAGCCAGCGGTAGACCGCGTTTTCCGGCGCTACGACGGACGTATCAGGCGCCGATGTCGCAGTGCCGTCGGTCCAGATGTCAAAGCCGCAGATCCGGCTGGGGGCAGGGCCAGTCAACGCAGCAGCTCTGGGGCGCGGCCCATACGCGCGGCCAACTTGGCAACCGTCAGGCCCTGCACGATAATTGAGAAGATGACGACAATGTAGGTTGCCGTGAGGATCATTGGCTTCCATTCGCCATCGGGCAGCGACAGCGCCAACGCGACGGAAATGCCCCCCTTAAGCCCGCCCCACGTCATGATCGGGATAACCCCCTCTGAGAAGGTGCGGAATGGTTTGAGCATCAGCACCGGTACGGCAACAGCCGCCAGTCGCGCGAACAGGGCCAGCGCGATCGCGGCAATCCCTGCGGTCAGATAGGCAAAGTCGAAGGCGATGGCGAAAACCTCGACCCCGATCATCAAAAACAGCACGGCGTTCAAAATTTCGTCGATCAGCTTCCAGAAGGCATCGACGTAGTGGCGGGTTTCTTCGGACATACCGTACCGCGCCCCCACATCCCCGATCAGCAGACCTGCGCAGACCGCCATGATCGGGGCCGATACATGCAGAAAAACAGCCAACTCATAGCCGCCAAAGGCCAGCCCGAGCGTGATAAGCACTTCAAGCGAATAGTCGTTGATCCTGCGCATCACCCGGAATGTGAGCCAACCCAGCACAAGACCCAAGATCGCGCCGCCCAGCGCCTCTTGGAAAAACAGCCGTGCCGCACCGGCAAACCCGGCCCCATGGCCATCGCCATGCGGAAACGCCAACCCAATCAAGACAAGGAAAACCACATAGCCAACGCCATCGTTAAACAGGCTTTCCCCGGCGATCTTGGTTTCCAGCGATTTTTCCAAGTCAGCTTCGCGCAGCACGCCCAGAACGGCAACCGGGTCGGTGGGTGAAATCAGGGCGCCAAAGACGAGCGCGACAAGCAGTGGCATGCCGGTGAGCCAGGAAAAGCCATAGCCGACGATGGTGGTTGATAAGCCGATGCCGATGGTCGCCATCAGCATAACTGGCACCCATTCGCGGCGCAGATCCGATAATTTGACGTGTAGCGCCCCGGCAAACAGCAGCAGACCCAACATCCCTTCGAGCAGCGCCTCTGAAAATTCGATGCCAATGACAGTGCTGCGCACCATGTCGGTGACACCTAAGCTGGGCACCGCAAGGTCAAGCAGCATCACGACAAAAGATGCAAAAAGGGCGACGACAAGGATGCCGATGGAAGACGGCAACCGCAGGAACAGGTAGTTGATTGATCCAAACGCCCCGGCGAGAACGATCAGAAGTGATGTAATTTGCAGCAAATTCATGGGCGTTCCCCGGTGCCGTTTTTCAACGAGTAGCATCTGGATAGGGGGCGTGCCAGCGGCTAGAGCCGTGGTATCTTGATCCATGTGCCGCCAAGCGCCCGGGTCATGGCCCCGCTGCCGATCTTAAAGCGTGCCAGACCCCGTGCATTTTCCGTGTCCACAGTGCCAAGGTCGAGGCGCAGCAGGCCAGAGGCTGCGAACGTGTCAGCGGCATGCAGCAACAGCCGATGATGTGCGGCATGCTGGCGACCTTCCGCATTGGTCCAGCCGATATGATAGGTTGCGACCGGCGCGTGGCAGAGAAACAGCATGGCCGCGACCGTTGCTTGACGTTGCTTTGCGACAAGCACAATGACATCGCGCGGGTTGGCTGCTGCATAGGCGTGGATGATGCGATGGGGCAGCGCCCGATAGCGTTTTGTGCGTTGTTGCGCCAAATCTGCCCGCAATAACCAGCCGTGCCGATCGGGATCAAAGACCGTTTGGCTGATGCGCAGGGGCGCCTGCTGTGCCTTGCGCCAGACGTTGCGCCATTTGCCATGGGCGTTGCGCAACCGGTCGTCGGATGTCCCCGCCAAACACAGCTCGGACACATGCGCAGGGGTCATCACTTGTCTGAAACCCGCCCAACGCAGCACCGGCCCGCCGGTTGCATCGCTGTTGATCATGCCAAGACCCAGCTGCCGCAGCGTGACTGTCTGGGCGTCGTGCGTGGTGGCACCGTCCCAGATGGGGCCGCGCGGCGCGAATTTCAGACCGAAACGCTTGATTGTCAGGACGGGAGCGGCACCGCATGCGTCGGTCATGGCCACATCGCGCCCCAAAAGCCGCAGTGCGGCGGCAAAGTGGGGATGTTGCTGAAGTGGAATGCAGATCGCAGAAGCCATGCCGCTGTTAAGCCATTCGAAACCTAACGCATGATTAATGAACGGATGAAACAACGACCGGATCAGAAAGTGGCGGGTGTTGTCGCGCGGGTGCCGCGACCAACGCCGCTTGGGGCGGCCATTGTGGCCGCCGCCGTCACTGTGCCGCTTGGGCTGATGTGGCTGGTCGCATTGGCTGTATTCTAGCCCAACTGCACCAGCGCGTGGCGCTTTTTGCCAGCGCTCAGTTTGATCGGTTTTGCAAAATCGTCGGAGGTAAATATCTGGCCGGGGTCCTGCGCCGGCGCGTCGTTGATCCGCGCCCCGCCTTCGGCGAACAGCCGTTTGGTATCCTTGCCAGATTTGGCAAGACCGGCCTTCATGAACATCTGCTGGGCCGAAACGCCCGCCTGACCGTCGTGACCGGTCAGAACCAGTTCAGCGATCGTGAATGTGAATGTTGGCAAATCATCCCCTACGCCACCTTTTTCAAACACTTCACGTGCCGTCGCCTCGGCTGCCGCTGCCGCCTCTGCGCCGTGCAGAAGGGTTGTCACTTCGTTGGCAAGGATGATCTTGGCGGCGTTGATCTCGGCGCCTTCAAGCGCACCAAGGCGGTCGCATTCAGCAACCGGCAATTCCGTATAAAGCTTTAGGAAACGTCCGGTGTCCGCGTCTGTGGTATTGCGCCAGAACTGCCAGAATTCATAAGGGCTGAGCAGGTCCGCATTCAGCCAGACCGCGCCGCTGAGCGATTTGCCCATCTTCTTACCGTCACTGGTGGTCAGCAATGGCGATGTCAGGCCGTAAATTTCGTGATCCAGCACCCGGCGGGTCAGATCGATTCCATTCACGATATTGCCCCATTGGTCACTGCCGCCCATCTGAAGCAGACAGCCGTAGCGGCGGTTCAACTCAAGAAAGTCGTAGGCTTGCAGGATCATGTAGTTGAATTCGAGGAACGACAGCGATTGCTCCCGGTCCAGCCGCGATTTGACGCTTTCGAACGATAGCATCCGGTTGATCGAAAAATGCCGCCCGATGTCGCGCAGGAAATCAAGGTAGTTCAGGTCATCCAGCCATTCGGCATTGTTCAGCATCAAGGCACCCGTCGGCCCTTCCGCATAGTCGATGTAGGCCGCAAAAACCTGTTTGATCCCGGCGATATTCTCGTCGATCTGTGCCGCACTCAGCAACGGCCGCTCGTCCGCGCGAAACGACGGATCGCCGACCTTCGTCGTGCCTCCGCCCATCAGCGTAATCGGTTTGTGCCCGGTCTTTTGCAGCCAGCGCAGCATCATGATCTGGATCAGCGAACCCACATGCAGGGACGACGCGGTCGCGTCGAACCCGATATAGGCGGGCACCACGCCCTTGCTCAGTACCTCGTCCAGCCCTTGATAATCGGTGCAGTCGGCCAGAAAGCCGCGCGCGATCATCACGGTCATGAATTCAGATTTTGGATGGTAGGTCATGGTCTTGTTCCCGGCTGTGGCACGGTGCACTCTATAAGCAGGTCATGGGACAAGGGAAAGCGGATGTTGAAAACGGGTGTTGTCACCGCATTGGGTACGATGTCGGGTACGTCGCTGGATGGGGTCGATGCGGCTGTGGTCCGGACCGATGGCGTTGATATCTTCGGATTTGGTCCCACGGCGTACCGTCCCTATACCCGCGCCGAACGCGATACGCTGCGCCGCCATCTGGGTCTGTGGCCTACGGATGATGTGTCGGCTGCGGCTTTGGTCGTCGAGGATGCCCATATCGCTGTCATGGCAGGCTTTGCAGATGTGAATATGGCTGGGTTTCATGGCCAGACGCTGGCCCATGATCCGGCAGGGCGCAGGACCCATCAATGCGGCGATGGGGCACGGGTCGCGCAAGCGTTGGGCTGCCCTGTCGTCTGGGATTTTCGCAGCGATGATGTCGGGCAAGGGGGGCAGGGCGCGCCGCTTGCGCCATTTTATCACTTTGCATTGGCGCGCTGGATTGGGGCGGATGCGCCTGTGGCGTTCCTGAACTTGGGCGGTGTGGGCAATATCACCTGGGTCGATCCGCGCGGCACGGTACCCGAGGCCGCAGGCGCATTGCTCGCGTTTGATACCGGCCCGGCGAATGCGCCCATCAATGATGTGATGCTGGCCCGATTGGGATGCGAATTTGACGAAGATGGCGCATTGGCGGCGCGGGGGATCGCGGATCAGGATATTCTGGCCGATTTTCTGGCGCATCCCTATTTTATCCGGTCGGCACCCAAATCGCTTGATCGGGATGACTTTGCGGATTTCAAGGGCATGGTGGCCGGTCTGCGCGATGCCGATGCGATTGCGACGCTGACGCAGGCTGCAATTACGGGCGTGATCAAGGCCGTGGCGCTGTGCCCATCGGAACCGACCGTTTTGCTGGTCGCGGGCGGAGGCCGCAAAAACCGGACGATCATGGCGGGGCTGGCGGCCACTTTGCCCTGTGACGTGAAGCCGGTCGAAGCGGTGGGGCTTGATGGGGATATGCTTGAAGCACAGGCATTTGCGTATCTTGCAGTCCGCGTTGCGCGCGGTTTGCCGACCTCTGCGCCGACAACGACGGGAATTTGTGCGCCGATATGCGGTGGACGTATTTCGGTCACCGACTGACAACCGATCGCGGCAAAAGCCAGACGTGATGTGGCGATGTTTTGTTGGGCAGTCAGCACAGGAAATATTAGGAATATGTCAATCATGCGCGGGACTTGGCCGATAATTTTCGGGCATTCCGCTTAAATCCGCCGACCACTGACCCGGTCTTGTGGGGGGTATTGAACGCAGGCCAATCGGTACCAACTGTTGCTCACACGACAACAATTCTATTAAGGAGAATAGTAATGAAGCAGACAGTAAAAATGGCGCGTACAAGCATATTGGCTTTGCCGCTGGTTATGATGGGTGGCATCGCTTTTGCCGGCGGTCTGTCCGAGCCGATCGCAACGCCTGCACCAGTGCAAGTGGTCCCGGCACCTGTTCCTGTGCGCGTTGGCTCTGACTGGACCGGCTTTTATGCAGGTGCGCAGCTTGGCTATGGCCAGCTTGATTCGGTCGCCCTGACCGAAGACCCCGATGGCGTTACATACGGTGTCCACGCCGGTTACCTGTACGATCTTGGCAATATCGTTCTGGGTGCCGAATTGGACATTGACGGGACCGACATCGAAGACGTCACTGCGGACGTAAAACTTGATTCCGTCACGCGGGCAAAGTTGCGTTTGGGCTATGATGCGGGCGATTGGCTGCCTTACATCACCGCAGGTGTTGCGCAGGCACGTACATCATCCGGCGCTGCGGCGTTTGACACCGATGACACCGGCGGTTTCGCTGGTCTGGGCGTCGAGTACCGTGTCAACAGCGGCATGCGTGTCGGCGGCGAAGTGCTGCAGCACCAGTTCAACGACTACAACGACACCGGTGTCGATATTGATGCGACAACGGCTGCGTTGCGCGTCTCGTTCCAGTTCTGATCAACTGACCGTGGAAAATGTCGTTCAAATGTTACTTTGAACGCACAGCAAGGGCTCGCAAAACTTATTTGCGGGCCCTGAATATTTTGCAGTGCCCATTGGCCGACACGGCTCACCGTGCAAAGCGCACCCGGTTTTGTCCGGCCGCCGCCTGTCCAAAGCTTTCGCCGGTCATCCCGGTCGCCCTGATATCCAACGCCGTCCCACACCAATGTGTCATGAGCTTCGTCAGAGATCAGCCACAGGTCATGGTCCCGACAGACTTGGGCAATGTCATGAAGTGTCTTTTGCGAATAGACGACCCCGGTTGGGTTGTCGGGCGCGTTGACAAGCCACAATGTCGCACCTTGTGCCATGGCGGCCATCGCATCGGGTGAGGTCGGGGCAGAAATGCTGGACGCTGCGCGATTGGGCTGCTACAGCTTCGCGCATGAACAGAACCCGCATCATTATTTGCTGCATTATTTCCTGCTGACAACTGTCGCGGGCTACTCTTTCACGTTTCAATGAGATACTGAAGTTGTTAAGCCCGCCGGCGAAACCCCGTGCGTGAGGCATTATGACCAATATCCGGCTCCAGAATACGAAAACCCGCAAACGCGAGGATTTCTTCCCCATCGATTCTACCAATGTGCGGATGTATCTGTGCGGGCCCACCGTCTATGATCGGGCGCATTTGGGCAACGCGCGCAATGTCTTGGTGTTTGACGTGCTGTTTCGTTTGCTGCGCCATGTCTATGGGCCGGATCATGTGGCCTATGTGCGCAATTTCACCGATGTCGATGACAAGATTAACGCACGTGCCGCCGAAACGGGCCGCGCCATCGGTGACATCACGGCCGAGACGATCGGGTGGTACCATGACGACATGGATGCGCTGGGGGCAATGCGCCCAACGCACGAGCCGCGCGCGACCGACTATATTGCGCAAATGGTGGCGATGATTGGTGATCTGATCACCAAGGGGCATGCCTATCACGCCGAAGGTCACGTACTTTTCGCTGTGGAAAGCTATGAAAACTATGGCGCGCTGTCGGGGCGGTCGATTGATGACATGCTCGCTGGCGCCAGGGTCGAGGTGGCACCCTACAAACGCAATCCGATGGACTTTGTCATGTGGAAGCCATCGGGTGACGGCGTGCCCGGCTGGGACAGCCCGTGGGGTTATGGGCGGCCCGGGTGGCATATCGAATGCTCTGCCATGGCGTTCGAACTGCTGGGTGCGACGTTTGACATTCATGGCGGCGGCAACGACCTGATGTTTCCGCATCATGAAAATGAGATCGCGCAATCCGCCTGTGCGCATCCCGATGGCGGATTTGCGCGCTATTGGATTCACAATGAAATGCTGCAGGTCGAGGGCAAGAAGATGTCCAAGTCCTTGGGCAACTTCTTTACGATCCGCGACCTTCTTGATCAGGGAATCCCGGGTGCGGTGATCCGCCTTGTCATTCTGGGCACGCATTACAGCAAGACGATGGACTGGACCGAAGCCCGCCGCGCCGAGGCCGACGGCACGCTGCGCAAATGGTACGGGATCTTGCATGGGCACGGCTTTGGCCCTGATCTGATCCGCGCGCTCAAAGCGGATGGAAAATGGCAGGCAGACACAGAATTTCTGGGCGTGCTGGCAAATGATCTTAACACCTATGGCGCCTTGGCGCGGCTGCATGTCTTGTCCAAGGGCAAGACAGCAGGGGCGTTGGCGGGATTTGCACACGGTCTTGAAATGCTCGGACTTGTCAAGGATTGGGCCGCAATCCCGATGTTTGATGGCGCAGAGGCCGGACCGTCGGTGGCCCCGGCCATCGCGGCACGGGTTGATGCGCTTTTGGCGCAACGGGCTGCGGCGCGCGCGGCGCGTGATTTTGATGCCGCTGACCGGGTGCGTGATATTCTGACGGCGGCAGGGGTGCAGGTGACGGACGTGGGCGGACAGGCGACTTGGGTGCCGGGGCCAGACTTTGATGCCGCTATGCTGGGTGATATGTAATGGCAAAAGAACGTCTGTATCTTTTCGACACGACGCTGCGTGATGGCGCGCAAACGCAGGGCGTCCAGTTTTCGGCCAAGGAAAAGCATCAGATCGCGGCAGTGCTGGATGGTTTGGGGGTCGATTATATCGAAGGCGGTTGGCCCGGCGCCAACCCCACCGATACTGAGTTTTTTGCCGATGAACCGCAAACCCGTGCGACGATGACCGCCTTTGGGATGACCAAACGGCTGGGCCGGTCTGCGGAAAATGACGATGTGCTTGCCGCGGTTATGAATGCGGGCACGCCTGCGGTGTGTCTTGTGGGCAAGAGCCATGAATTTCATGTCACCACGGCGCTGGGGATCACGCTGGACGAAAACCTTGAAAATCTGCGCGCCAGCTTTGCGCATATTACCGCAACGGGCCGCGAGGGGCTGTTTGATGCCGAACATTTCTTTGATGGCTACAAGGCCAATCCGGACTATGCGCTGGCATGCATCCATGCCGTCTACAATGCCGGGGCGCGTTGGATCGTGCTATGTGACACCAACGGCGGGACCTTGCCGCATGAAGTAAGCAGGATCGTAACGCAGGTGATTGCCAGCGGTATTCCCGGCGATCATCTGGCGATCCACACCCACAACGATACCGAAAACGCGGTGGCCAATTCACTGGCGGCGGTCTTGGCCGGTGCCCGACAGATACAAGGGACGCTGAACGGCTTGGGTGAACGCTGCGGCAATGCCAATCTGACAACGCTTATTCCGACATTATTGCTGAAGGAGCCGTTTGCCAGCCGATTTGAAACGGGCGTCACGCCTGAAGCATTGAAAGGGCTACGCAAAGCATCACGCCTTTTGGATGACATCCTAAACCGTGTACCCGCCAAACAGGCACCCTATGTCGGTGCATCCGCCTTTGCGCATAAATCGGGTTTGCATGCCTCGGCGATTGCAAAAGACCCCAGCACGTACGAGCACGTGGACCCCGCCACGGTGGGCAATACGCGGATTGTGCCAATGTCGAACCAAGCGGGGCAATCGAACCTCAAGGCGCGTCTGGCCGATGCCGGACTGGACGTCGAAGTGGGCGACCCGGCCCTGGCCCGCATTGTAGAGCGGATCAAGGAAAAAGAAGCGCAGGGGTATTCCTATGACACCGCGCAGGCAAGTTTTGAGCTGCTGGCCCGCGAAGAATTAGGCCTGATGCCGGCATTCTTTGAGGTGAAACGCTACCGGGTGACCGTTGAACGTCGCCGCAACAAGCGTGGCAAGATGGTATCGCTGTCCGAAGCGGTCGTTGTGACCAAAGTGCGCGGCGAAAAGTTCCTTAACGTCAGCGAAAGCCAAGGACCCGACGGGCAGGATCAGGGTCCGGTGAACGCGCTTTCGCGTGCGCTGGCCAAAGATCTTGGGCCTTATCAGGACATCATTGATGATATGCAGCTGGTCGATTTCAAGGTCCGCATCACCAATGGCGGCACCGAAGCTGTGACCCGCGTGATTATCGACAGCGAAGACGGGCAGGGCCGCCGCTGGGCCACGGTGGGCGTCAGCGCCAACATCGTCGATGCGTCGTTTGACGCGCTGGTCGATGCGATTAATTGGAAACTTATCCGGGACGGAGCCAAAGCGTGAGTTTTGACGCCTGCGCTACCCTTGTTCACAAGGCCGACCCCGAGCGGTTTCGTGCCACCATGGCCACCCCCGTTGCTGCGCGGCGCGTTTTGTTTCCGCTCTATGCCTTCAATATCGAGGTGGCGCGCGCCCCGTGGGTGACCCAAGAACCGATGATCGCCGAGATGCGATTGCAGTGGTGGCGTGATGCGCTGGAAGAAGTTGCAACCGGCGGTTCGGTGCGCAAGCACGAGGTTGTCGATGCCTTGACCGATGTGCTGGATGCCGAGGGCGCCAAATTGCTTGATGGTCTGGTCGCGGCCCGGCGTTGGGATGTCTACAAGGATGCGTTTGAAAATGCCGCGCATTTTGATGACTACATCAACGCGACCTCTGGCCATTTGATGTGGACAGCAGCACGTTTGCTGGGTTCCGCAGACGAAGCAGTCGTGCGTGATTTTGCCTATGGGGTCGGCGTCAGCAACCTGTTCCGTGCGATCCCGCTGCTTGAGGGTCGTGGGCGTAAGCCGCTGGTGGATGGGTCGCTGGCCGGTGTCGCAGCATTGGCGCGGGCCGCGCAGACCCGGCTGGATGCGGGTCGCAACGCGCGCCGGTCGGTTTCGAAATTGGCGGGTGCTGCGTTGTTTGCAGGCTATGCTGCGCGCCCGATGTTACGCCGTGTGATCAAGGACCCGGCGGTTGTCGCACAGGATGCGGTGGCGGTGTCGCCTTTTGCAGATAGTTGCCGCTTGCTACATGTGTCGTTGCGGGGCTGGTGGGTTTAGACCGCGACGCGCGGTTGCCGCACCAGCCAGATCAACGCGCCGCCCGCCAGCACCAGAAACGGCACCATCGCAAGGTTGACCGCGTTCCAGCCTTCGACCGGGGTCCCGCCTGAGCAGTTCATCAGCCCGCCTGACGCAAGCGACGCGACGGTGACCATGCCAAACACGATCATGTCATTCATGCCCTGTACCACGCCGCGTTCCTCTGGCCGATGCGCGCCTGCAAGCATGGTGGTGGCGCCGATAAAGCCAAAGTTCCAGCCAAAACCAAGTAATATTAGTGCCGCGAAGAAGTTGGTGATTGTCACGCCCGACAAAGCCACGGCGCCAGCCGTTGCAAGGATCACCAGCCCCGCCGAGATGATCCGTTCCGCGCCAAACCGCGCAATCAGATGCCCGGTGAAAAACGACGGCACAAACATCGCCAGCACATGCGCAGAGACGATGTCGTTGGCATTGTTCTTGGTAAAGCCGCAACCGATGACGGCCAGCGGTGTGGACGTCATGACAAGATTCATCAGCGCATAAGACACCATACCGCAGATGATCGCCACGACGATCCGTGGATCACGCAGCAACTCGGCGCGGCTACGCGCGATCTTGGCCGCTGTTGTTTTCGGCTCAGAGCGGGTGCCTTTGGGCAAGTCCAGCCAGAGAAACAGCAACATACCGACCAGATTGAGGATCGCTACGGCAAGGTAAGTGCCTAAAAACGGCACGACAAAAGCGTCTTGAACCAGCTTGTTCAACTGTGGTCCGATGATAGCGGATAATAATCCACCCGCCATGACATATGAAATCGCCTTGGGGCGGAATGCGTCCGACGCGGTATCGGTGGCGGCAAAGCGGTAGAAACCTTGCGCCGACATATAAATGCCAGTCAGATAGGACCCCGCTAAAAGCACTGCGAATGAGCCGATGTAAAGCCCATAGGCCGAAATCAGCGCGCCGACAGCCCCGGCAATAGCGCCGATAAAAAAGCCAAAGCGACGGCCGTTTCGCTGCATCAACGGGCTTAGCCACGGTGCGGTCGTCATCGAACCGAAGACGATGAACGAAATCGGCAATGTCGCAAGACAGGGGTTACTGGCCAACATGCCGCCCGCCAGCCCGCCGATCACGAAGATCATCGGCATCTGAGCCCCAAGGATCGCCTGGGCCATGACCAGAACAGCTACATTGCGCCGCGCGCGGGTATCATCGGTATATGTCATGTCGCATCGGTAGCGTCGGTTTCGGCCACTGGCAATGGTCTTACATGCGGTCGATGATATGCGCGAACGAGCCGGACACGCGGCCGTCGATCAACCCCATATCGGGCAGGGTGGCCCCGGCGGCATCCTTGGCGAGAAACAGCGGCGTGCCGCTGGCCCGGACGGTTGTGGCATAGTGAAACTCATGTGCTGTCCAATGCCCGGCGAAAGGTCCCGCGCTTGCGACGATGCTGCGATAGCCCAAGTGGCGTTTGCGTATTGCAAACGACGTGTCCAGCGCCAGAAGGCCCGCCATACGGTGGACGGTGCCTGATGCATCGGTCAACGTGTCACCAAGCACCATGTAGCCGCCACATTCGCCGTAAATCATGGCGGTGCTGCGGCGCAGGCTGGCATGAAATACATCATTTGCGGCCAGCTGTGCGGCGTGCAGTTCGGGATATCCGCCGGGCAGGTAAATCAGGTCTGCGTCCGGTGCGGATTCATTTGCCAAGGGCGAAAAGACCGCAACCTCGGCGCCGGCCGTTCGCCAGTCCTGTAGGATATGCGGATAGCAAAAGGCGAATGCCGCGTCCCGCGCGACCGCAATCCGCTGCGCGGGCGGTGGTTGGGGCGTTACCGCGCAATGAGAGAGCGCGCCGCCGTGCAGGCCCATCAATGCGTCAACGTCGACGGTATCGCGGACCAATGACGCGGCCCCGTTCAGATAGGTTTCCAGATCAGGCCGCTCTTGGGCCTGCACCAGCCCCAGATGCCGCGATGGATGATGCAGATCGCCCCGGCGCGGTATTGCCCCGAATATGGTCACATCCGCAAGCGCGCGGCGCAGCATGTCTTCGTGCCGTGGCGAGCCGACGTTGTTAAGGATGACCCCCGCGATGTTGACCGATGCGTCGTGATTGATGAAGCCATGGACAAGGGGCGCAATTGATCCCGCCATCTTGCCTGCATCGACGACAAGGACGACCGGCAGGTTCAGTATGCGCGCGAGATCGGCGGTGGCACCTTTGCCATCGGGCGGTGCGCCGTCGAACAGCCCCATCGCGCCTTCGATGATCAGCGGAGTATCACCCGCAGCGCGTGATTTGATCTGGTCGGGGTGCATCGCCCATGCGTCGAGATTGATACAGGGTTGCCCACAGGCGGCGGCGTGAAATTGCGGGTCGATATAGTCGGGGCCGGATTTGGCAGCGCGCACCGGGGTCACCTGGCTGATGGCGCGCAGCAAACCCAGGGTCACCGTGGTCTTGCCGCTGCCCGATGCCGGGGCGGCAATGATAAAGCTCATCGGGGGTGGCGGAGTGCGGATGCCTCCGGCGGGAGTATTTTGGGACAAAAGAAAATGCATGTTGCGCGCATCGGATCAGGCAGTTTCGGCAGGGCGGCCGCGCCCGAGTGGGTCGAGGTTGCGCGGCGCTTCGCCGGCGGCCTGACCTTGCCAGTCGAGGACTTGCCGCATCAGCACCGATTGTCCCACGCAGATGATCGCCGGCGGTTCCAATTCCGCAGCGGCAATGTCGTCGACGATCGTACCAAGGGTGGTTTCGAGGACCTGTTGGTGTGCCGTGGTCGCGGTGGTGACGACGGCCACAGGTTCATGCAGACTGCGCCCCGCAGCGATGAGTTTGGCTGCAATCTGGGCGATATGCTTCATGCCCATATAGATCACGATGACTTGGCTGCCGCGCGAAATGCTGGTCCAGTCGAGCGATCCGGGGGTGTTTCCCGATTGGTCGTGGCCTGTCACAAAGGTGACGGATTGATTGACGTCGCGGTGGGTGACCGGAATCCCCGCATAGGCCAGTCCGCCAATTCCTGCACTGATCCCCGGAATAATGCGAATCGGAATGCCATGTTGAACCAGCGTCTGCGCCTCTTCGCCGCCGCGCCCAAAGACGAACGGGTCGCCACCTTTGAGACGCAGCACTTTTTTGCCCGCCCGTGCCAAATCCACCAGCCGGAGCGAGATATCGCGCTGTTTGGCTGAGGGTTTGCCGCCGCGTTTGCCAGCATAGATCCGTTCGGCCTGTGGTGCCCAGTCAAGGATCGCTTCTTGCACAAGTGCGTCGTAAATCACCACATCCGCCTGTCGCAGTGCATTGGCGGCATGCAGCGTCAACAGTCCCGGATCGCCCGGGCCGGCACCGCACAGCCAAACCCAGCCGGGTTGCATTTGGGGCCATGCGTGGACCGGAAGGGGGACTTGTGGACTCATCGTTTCTTTATGCCGCTGAATCGATTGTTTGGAAAGGTGACAAACGACCCAAGAATGCGGATTGGCGGCATGGCCGGGCGCGCCTATAGTCGGACCGATGATCAGGAAGCCAACAGGAGAATTGCGCCGCGGCTGGACCACGGGCGCTTGCGCGACCGCAGCCACCAAGGCGGCGTTGATGCGGCTGTGGGGCGATGCCTTTCCCGCTGAGGTAGAGATCGTTCTGCCCCGGGGCGAGACGCCGGTGTTCGCGCTTGCCTTGGCGGAAGCCGGAGATGGCTGGGCGCGGGTCGGCATCACAAAGGACGCAGGCGATGATCCGGACGTGACCCATGGTGCGCTGATTGTCGTGACCGTTGCCGCAGCGTCAGGGGGCGGGGTCGTGTTTCGTGCAGGGGCTGGCGTCGGCACGGTGACAAGGCCGGGGTTGCCAATCGGCGTCGGCGAACCGGCAATCAATCCCGTGCCGCGTCAGATGATGCAGGCCGTCGTGGCCGATATGGCCGCGCTGTTCGGTCAAACACCCGACGTGACCATTGAGGTATCCATTCCCGGCGGGCAGGAAATCGCGCTCAAGACCTGGAATCCACGTTTGGGGATTGTCGGCGGGCTGTCCATCCTTGGCACGACAGGGGTGGTGCGGCCTTTCAGCTGCGCAGCTTGGATCGCGTCGATCCATCGCGGCATTGATGTGGCGCGTGCTGCGGGGCTGACCCATGTGGCGGGTTGTACCGGTGCCACGTCCGAACGGGTTGTGCAGGCGCTGTATTCCCTGCCTGATCATGCGATGCTGGACATGGGCGATTTTGCTGGCGGGATGCTGAAGTATCTGGCGAAACATCCGGTGCCCCGCGTGACCATCGGCGGTGGGATCGGCAAGATTACCAAGCTGGCACAGGGCGCGATGGATTTGCATTCGGGACGCTCGCAGGTGAATTTTGCAGCCTTGGCAGAGATGATGGGTAACCCCCGGCTTGCCGCAGCAAACACGGCGCTGGAGGCCTATGAAATTGCCGGAACCCCGCTGGCAGAGGCGGTCGTCGCTGCGGCAATGCGCAGACTGCAACAGCGTTTTGGGGGCGTCGTATTCGACGTGGTCGTGATTGACCGGGCTGGCAACATATTGGCGAGGGCCGGGGGATGACATTGCTGCTGCTGGCAGGTTCAGGGGATGCCCGCCGGGTTGCGCAGGGGTTGGTTGGGTGCGAAATCATCGCGTCTCTGGCCGGTGCGACGCGCACGCCGGACCCCTTGCCGGTGCCGACCCGCATAGGCGGATTTGGCGGCGAGACAGGGTTTCGGCAGTTTGTCGCAGAGGCCGGGATCACCGCAGTCCTGGATGTCACCCATCCTTATGCTGTGCGTATCACAGCGCGCACGGCGGCCGTATGTCGCGATTTGGGCTTGCCGTTCTTGCAACTGCTCCGCCCAGTGTGGGTGCCGGAGCCGGGTGACCGCTGGACCGAGATCGCGCGGGAGGAGGACGCCGCAGCCCTGATCGACCCAGATGCCACCGTTTTTCTGGGCACGGGGCGGCAAACGCTCGAACACTTTGTCAATCTGCAAGGGCGGCGCGTCATCTGCCGTCAGATTGACCCGCCCGACGGCCCGTTCCCGTTTGCGGGCGGAGAATTTCTTGTTGGGCGGCCGCCTTTTTCGGTCGAAGACGAGGTCGCGTTGTTCGATCGGCTGGGCGTTGACTGGCTGATCGTCAAGAATGCCGGCGGTGCGGCCAGTCGGTCCAAGCTGACAGCGGCGCGCATTCTCGAGATACCGGTATTGATGCTGGCCCGACCGCCGTGTGGGGATTGGCCGCAGGTCGCAACCGTGAACGCCGCACTGGATTGGGTGCGTGCCCTGTGATCGAACGGGTGATCACAGGCGATGCTTGTATCGCTGAAGGTGCTCAATGGCTTTGCACGCGCGAGCCGCGTTTCGCGCGTGCCATGGACGGTTTGCCGGTCTTGCCTTTGAGGCTGAAACCTGACGGCTTCGCCGAATTGCTGAACGCAATGGTCAGCCAGCAGGTCAGCGTCGCGTCGGCCAATGCGATTTGGCGGCGGATGGTTGCGGCGGGTATGGTCGAACCGGGGCCGATCAAAGCGGCGTCCGAGCAAGAGCTGAAGGCCTTGGGGCTAAGCCGCCAAAAGGTGCGCTATGCGCAGGCGCTTGCTGCTGCCGGGATCGACTATGACGGCTTGCGGCAAATGCCGACAGACGATGTGCGCAGGACGTTGATCGCTGTGCCCGGTATTGGCAGTTGGACGGCTGAAGTTTATACCATGTTCGCGTTGGGGCGGGCCGACGTCTTTGCGCCCGGTGATCTGGCATTGCAGGAGGCGGCAAAGCTGATATTTGATCTGCCGCAGCGGCCCACGGACCGCGTGTTGCGCACGATGGCGGCGAACTGGGCGCCTTGGCGGTCGGTTGCAGCCCGGATCATGTGGGCCTACTACAAGCACATCAAACAACGGGAAGGCATCAGATGACACGAGGATTACAGGCGCAGCGGCGCGAACCGGTTTCGGGCGAAATTCGGTCCTGCGTTGTGTTCTTGCATGGCTATGGGGCCAATGCGGCCGATCTTATCGGACTGGCAGATCCGTTGGCCGAACACCTGCCCGATACGCTGTTTATCGCGCCTGACGCGCCCGAAGACTGCGCCGGATCGCCAATGGGTTTTCAGTGGTTCCCAATCCCGTGGATCGACGGATCAAGCGAGGAAGAAAGCCGCGCGGGGCTGGAACGCGCAGCTGCTGATCTGGATGCATTTCTGGATGGCATCATGGTCGACGAAGACCTGCTGCCAGAACAGGTCATCGTGCTGGGCTTTAGTCAAGGCACCATGATGGCGCTGCATGTGGTGCCCCGCCGCGAAGACCCGATTGCCGGACTTGTTGCGATTTCAGGGCGCCTGCTGCAGCCCGAACTACTGGTCGATGAGGTGGTCAGCCGTCCTGCGGTTCTTTTGATCCACGGCGATCAGGATGATGTGGTGCCGCCCCAATCGCTGCCAGAGGCCGCGACTGCGTTGGAAGCGGCGGGTTGGCAAGAGGTATTTGGCCATGTCATGAAGGGCACCGGTCACGGTATTGCGCCCGATGGCCTATCGGTCGCGCTGGCATTCATGCGTGAACGGCTCGGCCAGGAATAAGCGGTTTGGACGCGCGTGATGCAGGCGATGATCGAGGGGCGTATTTCGTGCGTTAATGAAATTGTCACTTCTGCCGGGCGATAAAAAGCAATGCAGCCCGCCCGTAATTTCTGTGAGTCCCCCCCCATTTGTGTCCTTCATCGCTCGTTCGACGTATTGCCCCGCAGAGTGCCGTTGGATGGGCCGTGCGTCTTGCCGTGATACTTGCGCTTGGTGTCGCGGTTTGCATCACGGCAGATATTTTGCTGGGGGGGCGTCCGGTGGGGCCTGTCTGGCATGACATGCAGCCTGTCGCGCTTGTCGGGCTTCCCTTGGCGACGGGTTTGTTGTGGGCGGTCAGGCGCTTGGATGCGCTGCAACGCCGCATTGACCAGATCGGCAAGACTGATCCCCTGACAGGGTTGTATAATCGACGCACATTTTTGGACCGGACCCTGCGGGCACTGCCACAAAGCGGTATGCTTTTGATGCTGGATATTGATCACTTCAAGGCCGTGAATTTGTGCAGAGGGCACCAGATAGGCGACCTGTGTCTGATGGCATTGGCGCAGCGGTTTCGTGAACTGACCTGCGATACCGATATTCTCGGTCGCTTGGACGGTGCCGTGTTTGCGATTTACCTGCCCGGCGCCCCTGTCGAGCTTGGCCGCGACATCGGTGACCGGCTTAGCGAGGGGTTGTCGATTGTCGCGGACTGCCGCCTGCTACAGGCGACAATTTCTGTGGGGGCCGTGGTCGCCGATGGCCGAACCCCGCTGCGCGATGCAGACATCATGCTGGAACGGGCCAAATTGCAGGGCCGTGCCCGGATGATCCTGCAAGATACGCCGATTGCTGCCTGATGTGGCATCTGTGGCCCGGCTTTTTCGCCGCATATCGTGGGGCTTGTCACATTTCTGACGCGATATATAGTGTTCATCAAGACGACTGCGGGAACGCCGCGTTTGCACAGTTCCCGCGACCTGTCGTGTGGGATGAAAGATATGACGCAAGCAGACTTTAGAACTGAATTTGTGCGCGCAGCGGGTGCACTGAAACACTACCCGGCACTGGTGCTGAATGCGGACTATCGTCCGCTGTCGTACTACCCGTTGTCACTCTGGCCCTGGCAAGAGGCGATAAAGGCGGCCTGGCTGGATCGTGTCGATATTGTCAGTGAATACCAAGAGGTCGTGCGCAGCCCGTCCACGGTCATTCGTATTCCGTCCGTTGTTGTCCTCAAGGATTACGTCAAGCCGCAAAAGCAGGTCGCCTTTACCCGGTTCAATCTGTTTTTGCGGGACGAATTCTCCTGCCAGTACTGCGGCGCAAAGGGCGATCTGACCTTTGATCATGTCGTGCCGCGTGCCAGCGGTGGCGTGACAAGCTGGGAAAATGTCGTCGCAGCCTGCTCGCCATGCAATCTGCGCAAGGGGTCGCGGTCTTTGCGGCAGTCGGGCATGGCGTTGTCCAAACCGCCCCGTCGCCCGGCATCAGAGCAATTACATAACGTCGGGCGTAAATTCCCGCCTAACCATCTGCACGACAGCTGGCTGGACTATCTGTATTGGGATGCCGAACTGGAGGCCTAGAACCTGAACCATCGCTGGCTTTGCCATGAAAAACGATTCAGCCGCTGATGGAAATCCCCGATCCGCCCGGTCGCCGCACGTCGCCGCGCGCCGTCCTTGGGCCTGCTGATGATATCACACAAGAATGCCTCAAGGGCTGGCAGATGAATGTCGCCCTGCTGCTGGCCCAACGGCATCGGGTGCGCGTTTACCATTTGCAGATATGCGTCGTCATCAGCATCCAGACGCAATACTTCGTCTACAATGTCATCCATGGACCTGAAATCATGGCCATTTATAAAGGCTGCGGGATTGAAATCTTCTGCGGCACGCGGATTGCCCAAGTAGATTGGCACACAGCGTGCCGCCAATGGTTCCATCAATTTTTCGGTCGTATAGCCGGGATGGCCCGAGTTTTCGAAGGCGATATTAAACTTGTACTGACCAAGAAGTTTTCGTTTGGCTGCGGGCCCGGTCAATCCCTCGATCCGCTGCAGGTCATCCAATGCTGTGCTGTTGCGCAGGTGGCGGCCAGTCGAATCGGCGGGTTTACGTGCGTTCAACCGCGCAAACATGTCGTCTCTTTCGGGCATGGCGCGCGCGTTCGAGACCGTGAAATTGCAAAAGCGGTGCTTTTTCCCACGGTCTTCATGGCTCAGGGGTGCGCGCGCATCCCACAGGCTATGATATGCGTCATAGAACGCAAACAAGGGGACGCGCAGGTAGCGATCACCAAAGGATAAGTGGTCAAAGCCGATGCCGTAGTCGCAGAAGTTCAGATCCGGCAACAGGTTCTCGGATGTAAACATGATGCTGATAGCGTCCGGATGGCGATAATGTTCGGCGGTGACGCGGCAATCCTTGTTGCCTGCCGATTCCGAAAAAACCGAGCAAATCAGATAATCAGGGGCGTCGGATGTCAAAATGACGTCAAAGTTTTTGGCGATCAGCCGGTAGAAAACGCTACGCTTCGGCTCAAAGCCCGGCCAGAAATCGGAAAAGTGTAGTCTGATCTGTTTCATTGTGGCCCGCTTTTTGACATCTATTACCGCGTGGCGGTCTTTTGATGAAGTGCAAACATTGTAGACATGTGGCAAAATATGCAGTAGCCAGCCGTTGTTAGCGCTAACCTATGTATTTGCAAAGCGGAGGAAACGATGGTTTCTCGCGTCATTCCGGTCGAAACATTTGATCTTGTGATCTTTGGTGGGACGGGCGATCTGGCCCGGCGCAAGATTTTGCCAGGCCTGTTTCGCAGGTTTCGTGCGGGGCAAATGCCCCAGGATGCCCGGATCATCGGTGCTGCCCGATCAGATATGGACACAGCCGGATATCGCGCGATGATAGCAGAGGCCGTCGCCGAATTTGGCGGCGAAGAATCTTACGATAATAATGGTTTGTCGGCCTTTCTTGATCGTCTTTACTATGTGGCGATTGATGCAAAGGGTGACGGTGGCTGGTCGGAACTGGCGGCGTTGGTGCGGCAAGACGTCGTGCAAGCGTTCTACTTTTCGGTGGCGCCATCGCTGTTTGGCGACTTGGCTGAAAGGTTGCACAGGCATGCAATCGCGAATCCGCACAGCCGCATCGTGGTCGAAAAGCCGTTTGGCCGCGATCTGCAAAGTGCCCGTGCGCTGAACGCCACGCTGGCCGCGCATTTTGACGAAAGCCAAATCTACCGGATTGACCATTACCTGGGCAAGGAAACGGTGCAGAACCTGATGGCGGTGCGGTTTGGCAACGTCCTGTTCGAGCCGCTTTGGAACAACCATTACGTCGATCATATTCAGATCACAGTCGCCGAAACGGTCGGCGTCGGGGGGCGGGGTGCCTATTATGACAAATCTGGCGCGATGCGCGATATGGTGCAAAACCACCTGATGCAACTGCTGTGCCTGATCGCGATGGAGCCCCCCAGCCAGTTCGGCGCGGATGAGGTGCGCGACGAAAAGCTAAAAGTTATCAGGGCGTTGCAAGGCGTAGATCATCACCACATCATCCGTGGCCAATATGATGCAGGCCCCGACGGCCCAAGTTACCGTGATGATGCAGAGGACCCGCGCAGCTTTACCGAAAGCTTTATCGCGATGCGCTGTCATATCGCCAACTGGCGGTGGGCGGGCGTGCCGTTTTATTTGCGGACAGGCAAGCGGATGAAATCGCGCGCATCCGAAATTGCCGTGGTATTCAAGGACCTTGGCCATTCGATCTTTGAAGGTGACGAGGCGCGGCACCGCAATATCCTGTCGATCCGCCTGCAGCCAAACGAAGGCATGGATTTGCAGGTGACGATCAAGGAACCCGGCCCGGGGGGCATGCGTCTGATTGATGTGCCGCTCGATATGACCTTTGCCGATGCGTTGGGCGACGACGTCGAAGACGTCACCGACGCCTACGAGCGGCTGATCATGGACGTGATCCGCGGCAACCAGACCCTGTTCATGCGCGGTGACGAGGTCGAGGCGGCGTGGGCCTGGACCGATCCGCTGATCAAAAGCTGGGAAACGCGCGGCGATGTGCCCAAGCATTATGATTCAGGATCAAATGGGCCTGAAGATGCGATGATGCTGATGCACCGCGACGGTCGGAAGTGGCGTGACATCAGGGGCTGATTTTGCCACGGTCAGGACACTGCGCACTGACATATCACTACGGGGGAACGGGCGATGAAAGTCATCGAATATCCAGATGCAGAAATGATGATGATGATTCTGGCAGATACGCTGGCCGGAGAATTGAAGACCTGCCTTCTGACGCATGATCATGCCTCATTTGCCGTGCCGGGCGGTACGACACCGGGGCCTATTTTTGATTCCCTGTGTGGCGTTGATCTGGATTGGAGCCGGGTCCACGTCATGCTGACCGATGAACGCTGGGTCCCCGAAAGCTCTGCGCGATCCAACACACGCCTGCTGCGCCAACGCTTGCTGGTCAATAAGGCGGCGTCTGCGTATTACGTGCCGCTTTATGCCGACGCGGACACACCCGAAGAAAAGTTGCCGGAATTGGCCGCAGCACTGACACCAGAGCTGCCGCTGTCGCTGGTTTTGCTTGGCATGGGGGCGGATATGCACACCGCATCAATTTTTCCGGGCGCCGATCAGCTTGATCTGGCTTTGCACGGCGATGTCCGCCTGGTCGCCATGCGCGCGCCGGGCGCACCAGAGCCGCGCGTCACGCTGTCTGCGGCAGTGCTGAACGATGCAATCAGCCGTCATATTGTAATTGTCGGGGGTGAAAAGCGCGCGGCGCTTGAACGTGCCCAAAGTCTTACCCCCGAAGAGGCGCCTGTGGCGGCTGTTTTGAATGGGTCAATCGTACACTGGGCGGAGCGTTGAGCGATGTGGAATGACCTGAAAAAACATCATGCGCAGGTGGGGCATCGCAGGTTTGAAACCTTGCTTGACGGCGCACGTGCGGCTGATTTTTCGGCGCAGGCAGGTGATATGCTACTGGATTACGCCAAGACCAATATTGATGCGACGGGCCGCGCCTTGCTGTTTGATCTGCTCGCGCAGACCGGCGTTGCCGCCAAGCGTGATGCAATGTTCGCCGGTGCGCCGATCAACGAAACCGAAGGCCGCGCGGTGCTTCACACGGCGTTGCGCAACCTCGATGGCGGTCCGGTGGTCGTGGACGGCGTGGATGTGATGCCGGAGGTATTGCAGACACTGGACAGGATGGCGGCCTTTGCTGCGGCGGTCCGCGATGGTCGGTTCGCCGGGCAGGGCGGCAAGATTACGGATGTGATCAATATTGGCATTGGCGGCTCTGATCTGGGTCCCGCAATGGCCACGCTTGCATTGGCCCCGTATCACGACGGGCCGCGCTGTCATTTCGTCAGCAATGTGGACCCTGCCGATATTGCGGGTGTGTTGCGTGGCTGTGATCCAACGACGACATTGGTGATCGTCGCCTCCAAGACATTCACCACCATTGAAACCATGACCAATGCGCGCACGGCGCAGGCTTGGATGGGGCAAACGGTCCGCGATACCGGGGCGCAGTTTGCGGCCCTGTCGACGGCTGCAGACAAGACTGCGGATTTCGGTATTGATCCATCACGCGTCTTTGGTTTCGCGGATTGGGTTGGCGGACGCTATTCGATGTGGGGCCCGATTGGTCTGTCGCTGATGATTGCGATCGGCCCGGATGCGTTTCGCGCGTTCTTGCGCGGCGCACAGGCAATGGATGTGCATTTCAAGAGCGCGGCGTGGCATGAAAACCTGCCCGCACTACTGGCGTTGGTGGGCATATGGCACAATCAGGTTTGTGGACATGCGACGCGCGCTGTACTGCCTTATGACAATCTTCTCAGCCGCTTACCGGCCTATCTTCAACAGTTGGAGATGGAAAGCAACGGCAAGGGCGTCAACATGGACGGCGCCGATCTGACTGTGCCCTCCGGCCCTGTCGTTTGGGGCGAACCGGGGACCAATGGCCAGCATGCGTTCTATCAGCTGATCCATCAGGGCACCCGCGTGGTCCCTTGCGAGTTTCTGGTGGCTGCACGCGGCCACGAGGATGATTTACACCATCAGCACCAGTTGCTGGTCGCCAATTGTCTGGCCCAGTCCGAGGCATTGATGCGCGGTCGCGATCTGAATGCGGCGCGCGCCAAACTGGCGGGTAAATTCACCGGTGCCGAACTGGACCGCCAGGCCAGGCACCGCGTCTTTCCCGGCAACCGGCCCTCGGTGACGATCGCGTATCCGCAGCTGACGCCATTTGTGCTGGGCCAGATCATCTGCCTTTATGAACATCGCGTTTTTGTCGAAGGTGTGGTGCTGGGCATCAACTCGTATGACCAGTGGGGTGTGGAACTGGGCAAAGAGCTTGCGACCGCCCTTCAACCTGTTGTCGAGGGCGTGCAGGGGACGCAGGATAAAGATGGCTCAACTGCCGCACTTGTTGGTTTTCTGCAGCGCGCCGGGGTGTAGTCGGGCGGTCGGTTTGACATAAGCAACGGTGTGGACCCGCAAAAAGGAAAGACCCAAGATGATTGCGCACTATGTTCCCTTTGCAATCGGTGCAATTTTGATAGCCGCGATCGTGATCGAACTGCGGACAGGACGCATTCCGAACTGGCTGACCTTGTTGCCGTTCATCGCGTTTATCGGTGTCGCGGCGACGACGCCTGACAAGGCCGCTCTTGGCTGGCAGTTGGGGTTGGCCGCTGCCGTCTTCGCTGTCGGTATCTTGCTTTTTGTTTTTGGGGGTTTTGGTGCCGGCGCTGTCAAACTTATGGCGGGTCTTGCACTTTTTGTCCCATTGGACAAAGGCGGTTATGCGTTGATCGTCTTTGGCGCGACCTTGTTTGTCGGGACGTTCGTGATGATCAATCTGCGCAGAATGGTGGGGTCACCCGACAGCAATTGGAACGTGCTGGCGAAAAATGTCCTCCCCATGAGCGTCCCAATCGGGCTGGCCGGGCTCGCGGCGCTGTTCTGGTTGTGACCGCAGCCAAGCCGTAAGGTGGGTTTTAACCCACCCTGCGGTTTAGATGGCTGCAGTAACGATAATTTCCACATGGTAATCTGGCGTGGCCAACTTGGCCTCTCCGGTCCAGCGCGCAGGTGCGTGCCCCTCAGGTACCCAAGCATCCCATGCTGCGTTCATCTCAGCAAATTGGGTGCCGATATCGGACAGCCAAATCTGCGCGGTCAACAGCCGGGTCTTATTGGTGCCCGATTCGGCCAGAAGAGCATCAATTTTCGACAAAATATCAGCAGTTTGCCCTGTAATTGAGGCACCGGGAACGCCAACCTGTCCTGCAAGGTAGGCGATGTTGTTGTGAACAACGCATTGGCTCATCCGTGGACCAGTGTGAAGGCGGGTGATATCAGGCATAGTCATCTCCGGTTGTTGCTAAATACGGCGTATATGTGATGAAGAACGTGATATGTTCAATTGCCAATCCACAACCGGCGCTGCATTAGCGAAAGAAGATGACAGGAACCTAACAATTCATCAAAATTTTTCACATTTGACTGTCCTTTTGTACACAATCACCAAATCGCCTAATATAAGCCCAAAATCGTGTTGATGACGGACGCATTGATAAGGAAAGAAAACATGTCGGAGCAATCAATGGCAAGATCATCAAATGATGCGGCCAAAGCGTTTTATGGCCAAAGCGAAGCCGCCTTTGCGGAACATATCAAGCAGCTTGGCGCGGTGGATCCACGTTTAATCAAAGCATTCGAGAGGACGCGAGAGACCTTTCTCAAGAACACCTCAAGATTTCAGTAGTCACTGAACTGACAGGAGGTGCTGGAGCGGGTAACGGGAATCGAACCCGTAACTGAAGCTTGGGAAGCTTTCGTGATACCTTTTCACCATACCCGCATCGCATGTCATGATGTAGGGAATGTCTGACGGGCGGTCAATTGGATATCGCGCATGAACCCGATAACTCTTGGGGCATGATATCGCACTTGATCGCCCGACGGTTAAGTGCGCCGCCGCCGCCGCCCGGTTCTGTCACCCGCAGTGTTGTGGTTCACCTTTGGCAGGTCCACGATGCTGTTAAGGATCGGGAACGGTTCGACCGCATTGGGAATGTTCGACGCATTCACAAAGTGTTCCTGAAATCGCGGCTCGATCGCGGTTTCGATCTTATGGATCCTGTGGACGGTTTCTTCGATTTCACGCCGCGCGTCGGTGTTCAGCAGCGCAATCCGCGCGCCAGTGCCGGCAGCATTGCCCGCGCTGGTCACTTTATCCAAAGGCGCGTCGGGTATCATGCCCAGCACCATGGCATGCAACGGGCTGATGTGCGCGCCGAACGCGCCCGCCAGAACGACCCGGTCCACCTTATCCACGCCGAATTTATCCATCAGCAGCCGGGCCCCGGAATACAGTGCCGCCTTGGCCATCTGGATCTGCCGGATGTCGGTGTTTGTCACCGTGATCAGGGGCCCACCGTCGGCTGTGCCGTCATAAAGCAAATACGAATTGGTGCGCCCATCGGCAAAGCAATTGGGCGATCCGGTCTGCGCGGCCGACCCGATCAGGCCGGGACCATCCACGATCCCTGCGATGCGCATTTCCGCGACCACTTCGATGATGCCGGACCCGCAGATCCCGGTGATGCCCGTCTGCGCAATGGCGGTGTCGAACCCGTCTTCGTCCGACCACACATCGCTTCCGATGACTTGGAATCGGGGGCGTTTTGTGACTGAATCAATGCGGACATGTTCGATGGCGCCGGGTGCGGCGCGCTGGCCGCTGCTGATCTGCGCGCCCTCAAATGCCGGGCCGGTGGGGGATGAACAGGCAAGCACCTTTTCGCGGTTCCCCAATAAAATCTCGGCATTGGTGCCAACATCGACGATCAAGACAAGGTCTTCGGATTTGTCCGGTGCCTCCGACAGGGCGACTGCGGCGGCGTCTGCGCCGACGTGGCCCGCGATGCACGGCAGCAGATACACACGTGCCGCAGGGTGCAGGTTCAGATCCAATTCCGTTGCGCGCAATGACAGGCTTTCGGATGTGGCCAGCGCGAATGGCGCCTGACCCAACTCATAGGCGTCAATTCCAAGGAAAAGGTGGTGCATCACCGGGTTGCAGACAAAAACGGCGTCAACGATCAAATTGCCATCAATTCCGGCTTCTTCGGCGATTTGCACAAAAAGCGCGGTCATGCCTTCGCGCACCGCGGCGGTCATTTCGGCCGCACCTGTCGGGTTCATCATACCATAGCTGACGCGGCTCATCAGATCCTCGCCAAAGCGGATTTGCGGGTTCATGATGCCCGAAGACGCGATGACTTCGCCTGATTGCAGGTCACACAGGTGGGCCGCAATCGTGGTCGATCCAAGGTCCACGGCAAGGCCGTAGATCGTGCCTTCGTAAAAACCGGGCCAGACATGGATGATCCGGGGACTAAACACCGCATCGCCATGATGCACGGCAACGGTGACTTTCCAGCCGCCTTTGCGCAGGGCAGGTTGCAGGGTCCGCAACACACCCAAATCTGCCTCAAGGGGGGGCAGGTCCCAATCCCGGCGCAGCGCGATAATCAAACGCTCCAGATCGCCAGACGGGTCGTGCATGTCAGGCTCGGCCACTTCGACGTAATACAGCCGTGTCGATGGATTCATGACGATGTCGCGCGCCTCGGCGCGTTTGCGCACGACTTGTTTATGCACCTGGCTTTCGGCGGGCACATCAATCACCACATCGCCCTGCACGGTTGCCTGACATCCCAAACGGCGGCCTTTTTTCAGCCCCCGCTTGTCGTCGTATCGCGCCTCAACGCTGTTCCACGGCGACAATGCGTCATCGGCAACGGTCACGCCATGCTTTGAGAATTCCCCATAAGATGGCGTGATTTGGCATTTCGAACAAATCCCCCGACCGCCGCAGACACTGTCAAGATCAACGCCCAACTGCCTTGCGGCGGTCAAAACCGGGGTCCCGACGGGGAACCGGCCACGCTTGCCGGATGGGGTGAAAATAACGAGTGGATCAGTGCTCATATCAGGTGCCTGTGCTTGTTGCGCCGAACATAGCTGGGATGCCGGCAGAGGGAAGACCCGAACCCGTCATAATGACTATGTGAAACGTCATGTTTTCGCGGTCATTCCAGAACGGTCGTCCCCAGCAGCCAAACGGCAAGCGGGACGGGCAGGGTGGCCAGCGCAACCGTCAGCAGGGTCAGCCCGGTCTGAAACAGCCGGCTTAGCCCCGTGGCCATCATGATCCCGCCACCGCCGCCAATAGCGATATTGCCCGGAATGTTGATCAGAAGGGCCAGCGTGACATAGCGGTAGCGTACCAGAAACGGCGCCAGCCAATTGGGCAAACGGTCATTCAATGTCGCAAGCCGCTGGTCGCTTGGTCTGTTTTCGATCCGCTGCAGCACGGCTGACAGCCGGAACAAATACAGGTCTTCGCAGGTCTTGATCAGCCAGTTCAGCGCAACGTATTGCCCCGTCAGAAACGCGAGCGACATGCCAGACAGGGTTGCCAGATAGACGAAGGGCGCAGCACTTGCCCCTTCGATCACCAAGATTGCGATGCCAATCTCGACCCCCGGCACAAATGGTATAGCGATCAACAGCGCGTAACCGACCAGAACCGTCGCGATCAGCCCCGTCATCGCGCGGGCTGCGGCGCTCGCTTCCAGCAGGGCAATGCGCGTCGTCAGGGCATCCAGCCCCAGTTTGACCAGCAAAGCCACCGCCAACACAACGGCAAGCCGCAGTGCCGTCCGCAGCACGGCGTGCCGTCTTGGCGCATTATCGGGCGTGTAATCGTGTTTCATGGCGCACCTTGCTGCTTGCCTGCGTCCGCCGCAAGTGATGTTTTACACGTTTTGGTCTTTCAGCGCAGCCATATCCATGCGATAGCGCGGTGCCAACGAAGCTACCATTGGAGACGGTTGATGGAAATTCGCGAGGCGCTTACCTTTGATGATGTTTTACTGGTGCCGGGGGCGTCAAGTGTCCTGCCATCGACGGCGGATACACGCACGCGCGTGACCAATGCGATCAGGATGAACATCCCGCTTTTGTCCAGCGCCATGGACACCGTGACCGAAAGCAAAATGGCCATTGCGATGGCGCAGGCCGGCGGCATCGGTGTGGTCCACAAGAACCTCAGCATCGACGAACAGGCCAAGGAAATTCGCCGGGTAAAACGCTTTGTGTCCGGCACGGTTTACAGTCCTGTCACGCTGCGCCCCGATCAGACGCTGGCCGACGCCAAGGTGCTGATGGACCGCTACCGGATTACCGGCTTTCCGGTCGTGGGCGAGGGCGGCAAGGTCATTGGCATTGTGACCAACCGCGATATGCGTTTTGCGCAGGATGACGCGACGCCTGTCAGTGTGATGATGACCACGGATAATCTTGCCATCCTGCACGAACCTGCCGACCTCGACGAGGCGCGGTCGCTGATGCAAGCGCGGCGGATCGAAAAGCTGCTGATCACGGATGGCAAGGGCAAGCTGACGGGGCTGCTGACGCTTAAAGACAGCGAACAGGCCGTGCTGAACCCGATGGCGTGCAAGGACGGCTTGGGAAGGCTGCGTGTTGCTGCGGCCTCCGGCGTGGGTGATGCAGGTTATGAACGCAGCGCGGCTCTGGTCGAAGCGGGTGTCGACATGATCGTGATTGATACTGCCCATGGTCATTCCGAAGGTGTGGCCCGCGCCGTGGAACGTGCCAAGATGCTGTCGAATGACGTGCAGATCATGGCAGGCAACATCGCAACTTCCGAGGCGGCGCGCGCGCTGATCGGGTCGGGTGCGGATGCGGTCAAGGTCGGCATCGGCCCCGGATCAATCTGCACGACGCGCATGGTGGCAGGGGTCGGCGTGCCACAACTGACCGCGATCATGGATTGTGCCGCCGGTGCGGGCGATGTGCCGGTGATTGCGGACGGCGGCATCAAATTCTCTGGCGATTTCGCCAAGGCGATTGCTGCGGGCGCGTCCTGTGCCATGGTCGGCTCGATGATCGCGGGCACCGACGAAAGCCCCGGCGAGGTGATCTTGTATCAGGGCCGGTCCTTCAAATCCTATCGCGGAATGGGCAGCCTCGGCGCCATGGCCAGCGGCTCGGCTGATCGGTATTTCCAAAAAGAAGCCGCCAGTGACAAGCTGGTGCCAGAGGGTATCGAGGGGCAGGTTCCTTATAAAGGTTCGGCTCATGCTGTCATCCACCAGCTGGTGGGCGGTTTGCGCGCGGCGATGGGCTATACTGGGAATGCCACGATTGATGAGATGCGCAAGAATTGCAGCTTTGTGAAAATCACTGGCGCGGGCCTGAAGGAAAGCCATGTGCACGACGTGCAGATCACCCGCGAAAGCCCCAACTACCGGATCGGCTGATGAACGGCGTCGCACAAGATCGGGCTGGCGCGGTCAAGGTGGTCTGCCTGACCGCTGGCGTCGGCCCGGTGTCGGCAAGCCGGATCGCGGCATTGCATCCGGTGTCTGCCGGCGTGGCATATCGCCGGGTAGCACTGTGACCCCCGGCGCGCGGGTTGCCGCAGCCATTGGCGTTCTCGATGACATTCTGCATGGTGCGCCTGCGGAACGGGCACTGACCGGCTGGGCGCGGGGCAGCCGATTTGCCGGTTCCAAAGATCGCGCAGCCGTTCGCGATCACGTGTTCGACGTGTTGCGCGCCAAACGATCACTTGCCGCGCGCGGTGGTGCGATGACGGGGCGGGCGCTGATGTTGGCGCTTGCCATGCGCGATGGGCTGGATATTGCGGCGCTATTTCACGGTGAAGGCCACGCGCCGCAGCCCATGTCGGACGCCGAGCGTGATCACCTTGCCACCTCCCCCGCCATGACCCTCGCCGAGGCGCATGACATACCCGAATGGTTGTGGCCGCTGTGGCTCGACAGCCTTGGTGACAATGCCCAAACGGCGGCGGCTGCACAGCAAACCCGCGCGGATGTCTATTTGCGGGTTAATCGCACGCGCGGGACGGTCACGGACGCGATCGCCACGCTCGCGGCCGACGATATCACCGCCGTGGCCCATCCGTCGGTGCCCTTTTGCCTGCGCGTGACGGGCAACACCCGCCGGATCAAAAACGCAGGCGCCTATGTGGACGGGCTGGTCGAACTACAGGACGCCGCCTCGCAATTCGCGGTGTCGGCAGTGCCGGTTCCCCCCGGTGGCCGCATTCTGGACTATTGCGCCGGTGGCGGCGGAAAGGCGCTGGCCTTTGCTGATCAGCATGGCGCACAGGTTTTTGCCCACGATATCGCGCCGCGCCGCATGAAGGATTTGCCGGTCCGCGCCGCGCGCGCGCAGGTGCATGTCGCGCAATTGCAAACCGCAGTCTTACCCCAGGCACCGCTGTTTGACGTGGTGTTTTGCGACGCACCCTGCAGCGGGAGCGGGACATGGCGCCGCACACCGGACGCAAAATGGCGCCTGACCGTCGATGATCTGGCCGCGCTGCATGACACACAAGATCAGGTCATCAGCGCTGCGGCACGTTTGGTCGGCGCATCCGGCATGTTGGTTTATGCCACCTGCTCGGTGTTGGAACACGAAAACGACGCGGTCGTTGCGCGGTTTCGTGCGGCACACTCCGGTTGGCGGGTCGTTGCCACGCATCACCTGTTGCCGGGGCCTGACTGGGACGGCTTTTTCATGTGCTGTATGGCCTGTGACGAAATCAATCTATGATTGCATTAGGTATTGGGCTATTCAGGGATTAATGGTTAGTTAATCCTTGGTGGGCTACTGCTGAGTGGATGAGTAATGAGGTTCGGTCGTGCCCGTAGATCAGTCTTTTGAGATAGATAGTGGCGTAATGCCGAAACGACGACCATCGCTGTCGCTGCGCCTGTTGCTGATTGGCCTGCTCTGTATCGGCGCAGCCGCTATCGCAACGTCAGCACCTCTGCGCCTTGGACTGACCGTCGGGGGCGCGACGTTGATGCTCTTTGGGGCGGGGATTTTGATAAAGCCGATGCTGTCCAATTTGCGCAGCACCCGGTTAGACGCGGTTGCGATGACACTGATTGCGCATGACTCCGACACTGCGTTTCTGACCGGGATTGACGGTCTCGTGCGTTATGCCAATCCGCTGGCGACCGATCGGTTCGGATCCTGCATTGGGCAACCTCTGAACACCGTGCTTCATGCGGTGCTGGCCAACCCAGAGGGGGTTTTGCTCCGTTTGCAACAGCGCGTCATGGCCGACGGCGGTGCCAAAGAAGACATCATTACATGCAACGGGCGCTTTCGGCTGGGCGTTTCGAACGTGGACAAAGGCTACTTTCTATGGCGGCTTTACGATCTTGGCGATGGGGCCAAACCGTCACAGGCATCGGATGCGCATATTCTGCCGCATCTGACGGCGGATCAAAATGGCGCGGTTCTCCGTATGAACGACGCTTTTCGCACCATGCTCGGCCGACGCCCCGCGTCCCTGTCAGAGGTGTTTGACGACCTGCCGCTGCGGTCTGGTCATGTACATACCATGCGCGCCGCCGCTGGCCGGATTCGGGCCGTGGTCGCTGAAACCGACGGTCCCACTGGCACCAAAGAGATATTTCTTCTGCCCGGCAATGCCGCACAAAACACGCCGCGGTCTTACGGCGCTGGCTGGGATGCGATCGAGGATTTGCCGGTGCCCTTGATGAAAGTCGCCCGCACCGGTGACGTTCTTGCTTCAAACCGCGAGGCGCGACAGTTGCTCAACATCGCATGTACCGAGGGCAAGAGGATGGCCGACATGCTTGATGGTTTAGGTCGTCCGATCAACGACTGGCTCCGTGAGGCGTCAGAAGGGCGCGGTGGTCATATCTCGCAGTTCCTGCGCGGTCGCGGCGAAAATCAGGATACATTTGTGCAAGTTACGTTGAATATCTCCGACGATTCCGCAGACTCGCATCTGATCGCCGTGCTGAACGATGTGACGGAATTGAAAACGCTCGAAGCGCAGTTCGTCCAAAGTCAAAAGATGCAGGCGATCGGCCAGTTGGCAGGTGGCGTTGCGCATGATTTCAACAACCTGTTAACCGCAATTTCAGGCCATTGTGACCTGCTGCTGCTGCGCCACGATGAGGGTGATCAAAACTATTGCGACCTTATCCAGATTCATCAAAACGCAAATCGCGCGGCAAGCCTTGTGGGCCAGCTATTGGCATTTTCACGCAAGCAAAACCTCCAGCCCGAGATCATTGACCTGCGCGATACCTTATCTGACCTCACACATTTGCTGAACCGGCTTGTCGGCGAAAAGGTGACGCTGTCATTGCACCACGATCCGGCTCTGGCGCAGATCAAAGCCGATAAGCGGCAGCTTGAGCAGGTCCTGATGAATCTGGTGGTCAATGCACGCGATGCAATGCCAGCCGGGGGCGAGATTGAAGTCGTGACCGAAAATCTGGTGCTGAAATCGCAGATGGTGAAAGATCGGGCCGTGGTGCCGCCGGGAGAATATGTGGTTGTCAAAGTCATTGACGCCGGACACGGAATTCCGCCAGAAAAACTACCCAAGATTTTTGAGCCATTCTACACGACAAAGCGTACCGGCGAAGGCACCGGATTGGGTCTGTCGACCGCCTATGGGATTGTGAAACAGACGGGCGGCTATATTTTCGCGGAAAGCGAAGTGGGCGCAGGGACCCAGTTTTCGTTACTGTTTCCTAGCTATGATCTGCCGGTGGCAGAACCGCTGGAAATCTCCAGAGCTGGGCCGGAACTGATGAGCAGCAAGGCAGACGGTGTCGTCCTGCTGGTCGAGGATGAAGCCCCCGTGCGCGCCTTCGCATCGCGGGCCTTGCGGTTGCGCGGTTATACAGTGCTCGAGGCGGATTGCGCGGAGGCCGCGCTTTATCTCTTGGCGGACCCTGATCTGAGCGTGGACATATTCGTGACCGATGTGATCATGCCCGGCAAGGATGGGCCGACGTGGGTACGTGAAGCGCTCATCCATCGGCCTGATACCAAAGTCGTCTTTGTATCGGGCTACGCCGAGGACGCATTCGGCGACGATCAATCCCGTATTCCCAATTCTGTTTTTCTGCCAAAACCGTTTTCTCTCAATGCGTTGACCCAGACAGTTCAGGGCCAGCTCCAATCACGCACGGTTATCCACTAGCACCTGTTTCCGGCGGGCCGTAACATAATGTCTTAGCGTGCGTGATCGTTCGGTTCGTTTGACAGGGCCACTAAATGGGCCGCCGATCCCGTTAGCGCGGCGTAGTCGTCTTCGATCACGTGGACTGCGAAATTGCTCATAAATCCGGCAAATCGTCCTTTGTCCCGAAACGCGTCTGCAAATCCAAAAGCGGTTAAATGCGCGGCAAACGCACGGGCAACCCCCCCAACAAGATAGACACCACCAAAAGGCAGTTGGATCAGGGACAGATTTCCGCACACCGTGCCGAGGATACGCGTAAAGAGGCGCGCGGCGTCGACGGCACGCGGATCGCTGCCGTCAGCACAAGCCGTCATGATATCCTTGGCGGCTGCTTCGCGCGGGTCGTTTGCCTCATGGCCCAAAAAGGCATAGACGCGTTCCAATCCACGCCCTGACAGCACGTCTTCAACGGCGGGAAATCCATGGGCTGTCGATACGAATTGGCACAACCGCAGCTCCATCGCGTTGCGGATAGGTAAATTGGCGTGACCGCTTTCCGATGGCGTAACAATCCGCCCATGGGCCAGATCAAACACCGGGGCCGCATTGAAACCGGTGCCGATGCCGATCACCAGTTTGGCCGCGTTTGGTTGCACCTCAGGTCCCGGCATAATCGTGCGAATATTGGCGGGGTCCAGATGCCCCAGCGCGTGACCCTGCGCTTGCAGGTCATTCAGGATCGCCACGGTTTCAGCCTTGGTCGCGCGGGCCAGCGTTTCTTTGTCGATCGTCCAGTCCAGATTGGTCATCGTCGCGCGCCCGTCACGCACCGGACCGGCCACCGCGACACAGGCTGCCTTCGGATCGACGCCACCTTCATCGTCAATATAGCGGCGCAGCACCGATTCGAGGCCGGGAAAGGCGTTGTTGCTGTACCGCCTGATGGTACCCTGCACGATCCGGCGCCCCTCGGCCAGGGCAACACGGGTGTTGGTGCCGCCAATATCGGCGACCAGCGAATAGGTATTTGCGGGATGACCCATGGATACGGTGTTCCTTAGCGCGCGATGGCGGATTTAAAGGCGTGATAGGACGCTTTGGGCGTCCGTTTCAAGGTATCGAAATCCACATGGATCATCCCAAAGCGTTTTTCATAGCCAAAGGCCCATTCGTAATTGTCCAACAGTGACCAATAGAAAAAGCCCTGCACGTTTGCACCATCCGCGATGGCTTGCTTTGTCGCAAGGACATGGTCAGAGATGAATTGCGCCCGCGCAGGGTCATTTACCACTCCACCTGTGATCTTGTCGTCCCATGCCATCCCGTTTTCCGTCACGAAAAGCGGCAGATCGCCAACATAATCGCGCGCCATGCGGGTCAGGAAATGATGCAACCCGGCGGGAAAAATTTCCCACCCCATCTGGGTCTTTGATCCGGGTCCCTCGTGACTGGCCGTGTGCGGCCAAGGCGCGTCTGGTGCCGCCGCGACCTGATGTCGGGTGTAGTAGTTCACGCCCAGAAAATCCATCGGTTGGCTGATCTGGGCCATATCGTCTTGCCAGTTGTCGGGCATGTGCGCGCCAAATCCCGCAAGGGCTTCGGCGGGGTAGGTGCCTTTGGTGATCGCCTCGATGAACCAACGGTTAAAGATCGCATCCTGCCGCTGTGCGGCGACGGTGGCCGCAGGGCTGGCATCAAGCGGTTCGGTAGCATCGAAATTAAGCACAATACCGCAGTGCGTCATGTCCTTTTCACGCAGCCGCGACACGCCGATGCCATGGGCCAGCGTAATATGGTGCATCGCACGCGCGGTCGCGCGGATATCGCGCAGGCCGGGGGCATGATGGCCCAGAAAATGCGACAGGTAGGCCACGCACCAGGGTTCGTTGATCGTTGCAATCGCATGCATCCTGTCGCCAATCCGGTCAGTGATCACATCAACAAAGTCGCCGAAATACAGTGCCGTGTCACGATTTGCCCACCCCCCCTTGTCGGCCAACGTCGACGGCAGGTCCCAATGATAGAGCGTCTGAAAGGGCTTCAACCCCCGTTCAAGCATCGCATCGACAAGCCGGTCATAGAAATCAAGACCTTGTGCATTCGGCGTGCGCCCGTCGGGCATCAGCCGCGCCCAGGACGTCGAAAACCGATAGGCGTCCATGCCTGCGTCTTTGAGCAGGTCAAGATCTTCTTCAAACCGATGATAATGGTCACAGGCACGCGCCCCGTCTTCGGCCCGGATCACATTGCCGGGGGTGGCTGCGAACGTGTCCCAATGCGTCGATCCAGCACCGCCAAAGGCGTGCCCTTCAATTTGATATGCGGCGGTCGCAGCCCCAAACAAAAAATCCGGGGGAAAGTCAGTGCGTTTGAAATCCATCCTAATCCTTTCGGGGTGCCGGGCCAGTCGAGCGCCCTACCATTAATTCAGCTTCCAAAAGTACGTTCTGGGGGGCGGCATCAGGGTGCGCGATGGCATGCAGCAGTATCTCTGCCAGCCGCCGCCCCGCATCGCGCACAGAAGACCGGGTCGCCGTGAAAATCGGAATATCGCCACCATTTTGCAGATATGACAACGCATCATCATGGGTGATCACCGAAACATCGCGTCCCATCACCAGCCCGCGTTCCTCGATTGCTCGCCGGACGCCAAGGGCGCTGATCAACGAAGAACATAAAACCGCCGTCGGCGGATCGTCTAGCATCAACATATCACGTGCCGACGCATAGCCGAACACTTCTGTCATCTCGTCAGACCGCATGATGGCGGGGTCGAGAGGCGTATCGTGTGCCGCCAGCGACGCGGCATAGCCTGCGCGGCGGCGATGGGCGAAATCCATCACTTCAAGACCGTTGATCAGCGCGATGCGCCGATGGCCGAGATCGCACAAGAAATCGGTCGCACGATGAAACGCACTGCGGTTATTCACATCAAGCCAAGCATAGGGGATATCACTGCCGGTGGCGCGCCCATGTACGGCAAAAGGCATGCCAAGTTCATGCAGCAGCGCGATCCGCGGATCATTCATCCGGGGGCCGTGGACAATGACACCATCAACGGCGCGGCGCGATTTCAGACCGCGATAGATTTGTTCCTCGTTCGCATCATCCACAATCGACAGGATCATTTCATAGCCATGCCGGGAATAGGTTTCACCCGCGCCCGCGATAAAGTCGCCGAACACCGGATTCACCATTTCATGCTTTGTTGACATCGGAATCACATGGCCGATGGCCAGCGCCTGACCTGTCGCCAGCCCCTTGGCGCGGGTGCTGGGGCGATAGTTGTGCTGCCGCGCCGCCTGTTCCACGCGCTGGCGTGTGGCGGCGCTAACCTCGGGGTAACCGTTCAGCGCGCGGCTGACAGTGGTTTGGCTAAGGCCCAGATTCTGCGAGAGTTCTTTGAGGTTCATGAGACTTGATTATCGTCCAAAGCGCTTTCAAAATATCGGGGTGAAGCTGTTGCGCTGCCAGTTCGGATGGGTTGTCAGCTATTTGACTAAAGCGGTGATGTTAAGATTCCAAGCGTTTTTTGCGCTTTGCAGTGTTGTATTGACACAAGCGGCAAGGTGGTGAACTGTACCGCAATCCAAAGCGCTTTGAGTATTTGATTCCACAGCGCAAGCGATACAGCCGAATGCACGTTAAGTGTAACAAAAGTCACGCGCGACTGGCGCGATTGGGAGGACTATCAATGAAAACGAAACTGTATGCCGGTGTGGCAGCGGTGGCCCTGAGTGCAGGCGCTGCCCAAGCTGCGGGCCATCTCGCGTTTGCTCCCGGCGAAGGCGACTTCAATTGGGACAGCTATAATGCATTTGCCGACAGCGTTGATCTCGCCGGTGAGCAGGTCACGGTGTTCGGCCCATGGCTTGGCCCGGACCAGGCTGTTGTTGAAAGCGTGCTGGCCTATTTTGGCGCCGCAACCGGTGCCGACATTCGCTACACCGGATCGGACAGCTTTGAACAGCAGATCGTGATCGACGCAGAGGCCGGATCGTCCCCAAATGTCGCCGTGTTCCCGCAGCCGGGTCTTGCCGCCGACATGGCAGGCCGTGGTTTTCTTGCGTCGCTGGGCGACGAAACAGCAAAGTGGGTGCAGGATAACTATGCTGCGGGTCAGTCCTGGGTTGATCTGGGCACCTATGCCGGACCTGACGGGACCGACGCGCTCTATGGGTTTTTCTACAAGGTGGATGTGAAATCTCTGGTCTGGTACAGCCCTGAAAACTTCGAAGATGCGGGCTATGATATCCCCACATCCATGGAAGAGCTCAAGGCGCTGACCGATCAGATCGTGGCCGACGGCGGCACCCCATGGTGCATCGGTCTGGGGTCGGGTGGTGCAACCGGCTGGCCGGCGACCGATTGGGTCGAGGACATGATGCTGCGCACGCAGCCACCTGCGGTCTATGACCAATGGGTCACCAATGAAATGCCATTCAACGCGCCAGAAGTCATGGCCGCAATTGAGGAATTCGGCTATTTCGCACGCAATGATGCCTATGTTGCCGGTGGTGCCGGTGCGGTGGCCACAACCGATTTCCGCGACAGCCCAAAGGGTCTCTTTGCCAGCCCGCCACAGTGCTACATGCATCGTCAGGCGTCGTTCATCCCGGCCTTCTTTCCCGAAGGCACCGTTGTAGGCGAGGATGCAGACTTTTTCTACTTCCCGGCCTACGCCGACAAGGATCTGGGCAAGCCGGTTTTGGGCGCGGGTACGGTTTGGGCCGTGACCAACGACAGCCCCGGCGCACAGGCGCTGATTGATTTCCTGCAAACCCCCATCGCGCATGAAATCTGGATGGCCCAGGGTGGTTTTCTGACGCCATACGCCGGCGCGAATACCGCCATGTACAGCAACGACACCAACCGTGCATTGGGCGAGGTCCTGCTGGGCGCGACCACATTCCGCTTTGACGCATCCGATCTGATGCCGGGTGCCGTGGGTGCGGGTTCATTCTGGACCGGCATGGTTGACTATGCCGGTGGCAAAGACGCTGCCGAAGTAGCGGCCGGTATCCAGGCATCCTGGGACGCGATCAAGTAAACGGTGACGTTTGCCGAATAAAATTGGGGCAGTCCGGCGCGGGCCGGGCTGTTTCGCCAAATAATCCATCTCAGGGGGAGGAGACGGCGATGCATCCTGCATTACAGGGTCTTCTGACGATCATCATCGGTGTTGGCGGATGTGTCGGGTATTTTTACTTTTCCAACCAGTTTCTCGACAAGGTGCTGTACCCCGCCAAGGGCGCGCAGGCCGGTCGTAATATCAATCGCGCCAATATGATCCGCCCATGGCTGTTCTTGTTTCCGGCGATTGTCGCGCTTGGTCTCTATCTCGCTTACCCGGTTTTCGCGACATTGTGGTATTCGGTCACCGACCGTGATCAGGGCGGCGCCTTTGTCGGCCTCGCCAATTACCGGCAAATGTTCAATGAGCCCAAATTTTGGGAAGCGATGCGCAACAATATGCTCTGGCTGATCGTGGTGCCCGCCGCATCGACGGCCTTTGGCCTGCTGGCCGCACAGCTGACCGACCGGATCAAATGGGGGTCTTTTGCAAAATCCCTGATCTTCATGCCGATGGCCATTTCCTTTGTCGGGGCCTCCGTAATTTTCAAACTGATTTATGACACGCGTCCCGTAGACCAGAACCAGATCGGCGTGCTCAATGCGGTCTGGTTGCAGTTCGATGGCGGGGCAGGGTCGTTTTTGATCCTGCGGCTGGCGCCGATTTGTCTGTTGCTGTGCTTTGGCGCCATGGTGGCCTATGTTGCGTGGGCGTTCGTCAAACCGATGATCAAACCCGAAGACACGCGGATCAGCGGCTGGACAGTGCCGCTGCGGCTGGTGGTTGGGGCAGGCGGCGCCTATCTGATATTCCTGTCGCTCCGCGCGATCCTTGGGCTGACGACGGCGGCGTTCCCTTATGGTGAAGCGCAGACCTGGCTGACCATTCCGTTCTGGAACTCTTTCTTCCTGATGGTCGTGCTGATCTGGATTCAGACCGGGTTCGCCATGGTGATCCTGTCGGCGGCGCTGCGCGGTATCCCCGAAGAAACCGTCGAGGCGGCGATTGTCGATGGCGCAAACCCGTTTCAGGTCTTTTTCAAGATCAAGATGCCGCAGATTGCGGGGACCATTGTCGTGGTGTGGACCACGATCACGCTGGTCGTGCTCAAGGTGTTCGATGTCGTCTTCGCGATGACCAACGGGCAATGGGGCACGCAGGTTCTGGCCAACTACATGTACACCCAGCTGTTCGTCGCCCGTGACTGGGGCGTTGGCTCGGCCAGTGCGATGATGATCATGCTGCTGGTCAGCCCGATCCTTGTCTGGAACGTCTACAACGCCCGCAAGGAGATGCGCTGATATGGATAACATTGCCGGAAGTAAATCATCCCTGACCTGGGCGGTGCACCTATCGGTTGTGCTGTTGGTCGCGCTGTGGCTCTTCCCGACCGTGGGGCTATTGGTGTCGTCGTTTCGCACGGCAGACCAGATTTCATCGTCCGGTTGGTGGCAGTCACTGTTCCCGACCGAGCAGAACCTGACCCTGCGCACCGCCGATCCCGCCGATCCTGGCGCCCAACAGTTGCTGAACGGTATCTACACCGTCCAAGGCAACCTGTTTGTCGTCGAAGGCAGTGCGGAAACTGCCGCGCAAAGTGCAGCAGAGATCAGTGTCTGGGGCACGTCCAGCCGCGAAATTTCCACCTACCAGCCCGGTGACACCGCCGATCTGGGCGACGGTGAAACACTCACGGTGCAGCATAACGGTGATTATATCTGGGCCAGCCCGACGGAACTGACGGGGCGGGGGCAACGTGCGTTTGTCACCGCGACCACGCCCCCGGAATTCACCCTGAAAAACTATGAAACCGTGCTGATCAGCGGCTCCACAACCGACAGCATGTCCAAGGCGTTCTTCAATACGATGACCGTGACAATCCCCGCGACGATTATCCCCATCGTGATTGCGGCTTTTGCGGCCTATGCGCTGGCATGGATGGATTTTCCGGGGCGCGCAATCCTGATCGCGATTGTGGTTGGCCTGCTCGTCGTGCCGCTGCAACTGGCACTGATCCCGCTCTTGCGCCTGCATCTCGGCATCGGCATCGGCAAGGGCTATCTTGGGGTGTGGCTGGCCCATACCGGCTTTGGGCTGCCGCTCGCCATCTATCTTTTGCGCAACTACATGGTGGGCTTGCCGCGCGACATTATTGAAAACGCAAAGGTCGATGGCGCCACGGATTTTCAGATTTTCACCAAGATCATCCTGCCACTGTCGTTTCCCGCATTGGCGTCATTCGCGATCTTCCAGTTTTTGTGGACCTGGAATGACCTGCTGGTCGCCAAAGTGTTCTTGATCGATTCCACCGGCGACACCACGGTCATGACCAACCAGATCGTCGAATTGTTGGGCACCCGTGGCGGCAATTGGGAAATTTTGGCCACGGCGGCCTTCGTGTCGATCGCGGTGCCGCTTGTGGTGTTCTTCGCCATGCAAAAATATCTCGTGCGCGGCCTGTTGGCCGGCTCTGTCAAGTAAGGAAAACATTGATGAATCTGGCGATAAGCCCTGCGCGTGATGTCGCAATAGACAATGATTGGTGGCGCGGTGCGGTGATCTATCAGATCTATCCGCGCAGCTATCAGGACAGTAATGGTGACGGTATTGGCGACCTGCGCGGCATCGTGCAGCGGCTGCCTTATATCACGTCGCTTGGCGTTGACGCGATCTGGATTTCGCCGTTCTTTACGTCGCCGATGAAGGACTTTGGCTACGATGTCTCGGATTATTGCGACGTTGACCCGATGTTTGGATCACTGGCCGACTTTGATGCGGTGGTCGAAACAGCGCACCGCTTGGGTATCCGGGTGATGATTGATCTGGTGCTCAGTCACACCAGCGACGCGCACCCGTGGTTTGCGCAAAGCCGGGCCGACCGGACCAACGACAAGGCCAATTGGTATGTATGGGCGGACCCGAAACCTGATGGCACGCCGCCCAACAACTGGCTGTCGATCTTCGGCGGGTCGGCGTGGCATTGGGATGCGCGGCGCGAACAATACTATCTGCACAACTTCCTTGTCTCGCAACCGGACCTCAATTTTCACGAACCCGCAGTGCAGGATGCCTTGCTGGACGTGGCGCGGTTCTGGCTGAACCTGGGCTGCGACGGGTTTCGGCTTGATACGATCAACTTTTATATGCACGACGCGGAACTGCGCGACAATCCCGCGCTGCCGCCCGAAATGCGCAACGCGACGATCGCGCCTTCGGTGAACCCGTATAACCATCAGGAACATTTGTACGACAAAAACCACCCCGACAATGTCAAATTCCTCGCGCGGCTGCGTGCCGTCATGGAACCATTCGGCGCCGCCGCCGTGGGCGAGGTGGGCGATGCGCAACGCGGGCTGGAAATCATGGGCCAGTACACTGCGGGCGACGATCTGATGCAGATGTGCTATGCGTTCGAGTTTCTGGCCAAGGATCAACCGACCGCCCAGCGGATCGTCGATGTGATGACCAAGGTCGATGCCGTCGCCGCAGATGGCTGGGCCTGCTGGGCGTTTTCCAATCACGACGTGATGCGCCACGCCTCGCGCTGGAACCTGCCCCCCGCAGCCCAGCGGTTGTTTGCGACACTGATCATGTGCCTGCGCGGATCTGTCTGCATCTATCAAGGCGAAGAGCTGGGCCTGCCCGAAGCAGACGTCGCCTTCGAAGACCTCCAAGACCCCTACGGCATCGAATTCTGGCCCGAATTCAAAGGCCGCGATGGCTGCCGCACGCCGATGGTCTGGGAGCCAAGCAATCAAAACGGCGGCTTTTCCGATGGGCAACCATGGCTGCCTGTCGCCTCTGAACATCTGCATCTGGCCGTCGCCGCGCAAGAGGACGAACCGGGTGCGCTGCTGCACCACTACCGCAAGGCGATTGCGTTTCGCCACAGCCACCGCGCCCTTGCCGTCGGGGATCATGATGGGCTGCGCGCCACCGGCGACGTCGTGTTCTTCACACGGACTGACGGCGACCAGACGATATTCTGCGCGTTCAACGTCAGTGAAACACCCTCTGATTTTGACCTGCCCGCGGGTGCGTGGACACCGATTGGTGCCGGACTGGGCAGTGCGCATGTTTCTGCGGACGGACGATTGCATCTGGGGCCTTGGCAGGTTTGCCTTGCCTTGAAGACATGAAACGAATTGGGGACCGATAGATATGGCTGATCTGAAACTGACCAATGTTGCCAAAACCTATGGCGGCAAGGTGGATGTGCTGAAGAACATCAATCTGGACATCAAAACCGGTGAGCTGATCGTTTTCGTCGGTCCCTCGGGCTGCGGGAAATCAACGCTGTTGCGGATGATCGCGGGTTTGGAAAAGATCACAGGCGGCGAGCTGCAAATCGACGGGCAGGTCGTCAACGGCGTACCCCCCGCCCAGCGCGGCATCGCCATGGTGTTTCAGTCCTACGCGCTTTATCCGCATATGACCGTGCGCGACAACATGAGCTTTGCGCTGAAACTGGCCAAGAAAACCCCCGCAGAGATCACAGAGGCCGTCGACCGTGTGGCCAGGATCCTGCAATTGGAAGATTACCTTGACCGGCTGCCCAAGGCCCTGTCGGGCGGGCAACGCCAGCGTGTCGCGATTGGCCGGTCGATCGTGCGCGACCCAAAAGTGTATTTGTTTGACGAACCCCTGTCGAACCTTGATGCGGCCCTGCGCGTCGCCACCCGGATCGAGATTGCCCAACTCAAGGAATCAATGCCCGACAGCACGATGATCTACGTGACCCACGATCAGGTAGAGGCCATGACACTGGCGACCCGCATCGTCGTGCTGGCCGACAAGGGCATCGCGCAGGTCGGCACCCCGCTTGAACTCTACGAGCGGCCCGAGAATGAATTTGTCGCGCAATTCATCGGCTCGCCTGCGATGAATATCCTGCCCGGCAAGATTATCGAAACCGGCGAACGAACGACGATAAAACTCGACGGCGGCGGCATCGCGGTGTCCGCTGTCGGGACCAATGCCGCCGATAAGGGGTTGCAGGTCAATATCGGCGTCCGCCCCGAGGATCTGGTGGAAACCACAGGCGAACGCTTTATTTTCGAAGGCAAGGTGAACTTTACCGAAGCGTTGGGTGAAGTGACGCTGCTGTATTTTGAACGCGTTGGCGACCATAATGCGGTCATCGGCAAACTGCCGGGTATTCATACCGGCCTGCGTGGTAATACCGTGCGGCTCACGGCGGACGCGGCCAAGGTGCAGGTATTTCACAACGGCCAGTCGTTGTATTACCGATGAAAACCCCTGAAAATAAACTCAAGACGGCGCTGCAGGCGGGTAAGCTCCAGCATGGGCTGTGGCTGGCAACGGCGTCCCCGGTCGTGGCTGAACTCGCGGGTGGTGCCGGGTTCGACTGGTGCCTGATCGACGGCGAACATGGGCCCAATACCGTGCCGCAAATGCTGTCCCAAGTGCAGGCCCTTGCGGGGACCGGCACAGCTGTCGTCATCCGCACCGCCAGCGCCGAGGTTTGGATGGTCAAACAAGCGCTTGATCTCGGTGTACAGACCGTTCTGGTGCCGATGGTGGACAATGCCGCCAAAGCCGCCGAAATGGCACGCGCCATGCGCTATCCGCCCGATGGAATACGCGGGATGGGGGCGGCACTTGCGCGGGCCTCTGGTTATGGCGCGATTGCAGATTACCCCCACACCGCCAACGCGCAGATGTGTTTTCTGGTGCAGGCCGAAAGTGCTGCCGCCGTCACAAACATCGACGCCATTGCCGCAACCAAAGGCGTGGACGGCGTGTTTGTCGGTCCGGCTGATCTGTCGGCGGACATGGGCTACCCCGGCCAGCCCGACCACCCAGAGGTGGACAAGGCCATTGATCACCTGATCGCGCGCACATTGGCTGCGGGTAAAATCGCGGGCATCATTACCTTCGATGAAACCCGCTTTGCCCGCTACGCCACCCAAGGCGTGACGTTTTTGGGTGTCGGCGGTGACGTCACGGTCTTGGGCAGCGCGCTGCGCGGTCTGGCGCGGCGCGTCAAAACCTAATCCCGCCGGCGGCGCCCGGTACGGGCGCGGCCTTCGCCTTCTTTGACGGGCGCGCGGTTGAATTTAATCCACTCGCCCCCCGACGGGTCATTGTTCGTCAAAAAGTTGGCCGCGCGAATGGCCTCCATTTCTGACCCGGCCCGTGCTTTGGTCGACCCTAAACCGGTCAGATGGCAGAAAAGCTCCAGATCCATGCCCTCGGGTATGATGATCCCGGCAGCGGCCAGTTCGGCCATTCTTTCTTCGATCTTCTTGGCGGCGACGGGCAGGGCGATCGGGTTCATGATCGCCGATGTCATGCCTGCCGTCATTGCCATGGGCAAAAAGGCGTTGTTGATCCCATGGCGATTGGGCAGGCCAAAGCTGATGTTTGACGCGCCGCAGGTCGTGTTCACACCCAGCTCTTCGCGCAGACGCCGCACCAGAGTGAAAACCTGCAACCCCGCAGTCCCCATCGCTCCGATTGGCATCACCAGCGGGTCAACCACGATATCATGGGCCGGAATGCCAAAATCGGCGGCCCGTTCGACGATCTTTTTGGCCACGGCAAAGCGCACGTCGGGGTCCTCGGAAATCCCCGTGTCATCGTTTGAAATTGCGACGACAGGCACGTTGTATTTCTTGACCAGCGGGAGCACCAGTTCCAGCCGCTCTTCCTCGCCGGTGACGGAATTCAGCAGCGGGCGGCCCTCGCACGCGGCCAGTCCGGCCTCAAGCGCGCCGGGAACCGAACTGTCGATGCAAAGCGGGGTATCGACAACGGCCTGCACCCGTTCGATCAGCGCCTTCATCAACGGCGGCTCGACAAAGTTGTTATCGGCATAGCGCGGATCTTGGGCCATCATATTGGTGAAAACGGCGCCAGAGTTGATATCCAGAATATTGGCCCCGGCGGCGGCCTGGGCGATGGCATCCGCCTCGACACGGCTGAAATCGCCGCGCTCCAGCTCGGCGGCCAAAATCTTGCGGCCGGTCGGGTTGATCCGCTCTCCGATCACACAAAACGGCTGGTCAAAGCCGATGATCGCTGTTTTGGTTTTGGATTCGACAATCGTGCGGGTCATAAAAAGTCCTTAAACTTGAGAGGCAGGAACAGCAGAAGCACCGCCCTGCGCGATGGCCCAATTGGCATTCGCTTTGATTCCGCCCAGCGGGAAGAAATGCACATGGGTGATATTGAAGTCGGGATTTGCCGCCTTGTGCGCCGCCAGTTCGGCCAGCACCTCGGTCGGCTCGTACGGCAGCAGCAGCTTGGTCACGTCCATCGCCCGCTTCTGCAGCACTTTCAGCGATGGCCCAACCCCACATGCGATGGCGAATTTGATCAGGGTCTGTAGCTTGGCAGGCCCGGCAATGCCGATATGGATCGGGATCGTGATACCGGCATCGCGCAGACGGTCGGCCCACGCGATGATCGGTCCCGCCTCGAATGCGAACTGCGTGGCAAGCGCCATCTGCGCGTCGCTCGTTTCGCTGAATGTCTGCTTCCAACGCAGTGCATCCATGACTATCTTGTCCGTGCCATCGGTGTCGATGTCGCGGTTGCCTTCGGGGTGGCCCGCCACATGAAGGCGCTTGAAATCACGAAAAAGCCCGGTCTCCATCAACTGCATGGAACTGTGAAAATCGCCATGCGGCTTGGCAACGCCACCGGCCAGCAGCAGCCCCTGATCGACGCCTGCTTCGCCTTGATAGCGGGCGATCCAATCGGCCAGCATTGCCTTGTCTTGAATGATCCGCGCGGGGAAATGCGGCATCACCTTGTAACCATCGGTCGCAAGCCGCTTGGCGGTTGCCATCATGTCTTCGATCAGTGTGCCCTCGATATGGGCGATATAGACACGGGTGCCCGCAGGCAGCAGGTCACGAAAATTTTCGACCTTCTCTGCGGTACGCGGCATCACCTCGATGGAATAATCCTGCAAAAATGCCTCGACATCGGGGTTCACACCCGGAGTTTCGGCCTCTTTGCGCTTCAGAAACGGGAGCAGGGACATAACGACCTCCGAGATGCGATTGGGAATGAGGGCAGGTTTTTTCAATTCCAGCCGTCGTTTGCGATAAGGGTCTTGATACGGTCTTGGTCGTATTCGGCATCAATCCGGGCAGCGGCGGTCGCGGCAGCCTCGGCATCGGTTCCGTCAGCGGGGTAGGGGGCCGCCTTGCGAAACCCGGACATGTAATCATCTGATTCCGCCGCACCGGATTTCATCGCGGCGCGGTCAATCGCTTGCTCGAACCGTTCGGGCAACGGCAGCTTGGTGCCTTTGCGACCGCGGCCGACAATGATCTGCGCGGGGATATCGCGCCAGTAAACGATGGTGACGTCGGGCATATGATTCCCCCTCGACTGATGTTGCATCGGTTCTACCACTCGGATCGCGCGCCCAATGTCGATTTTCGACATGACGGACGCCCAGAGCGACGGTGTCGGCCTAACCCGACAAGCCGGCGCCGACCAGTGCCGACAGCCCTCATAATCCTCATGTCCAAGATGCGGCATATTCACGAAGCCAATCACTGGGCTTGCGTGGCGGCCCGTCCCAGCCTAGCTTGGGGATAACTCGAAATGGAGGGCGTAACAAATGGCGCCCAAGCGTCCCAACGGTGCGGGCGCGTTCCCCAAAGCGGTCGATAGCCCCGCGCCAACACGGCCTGATCCGGCGACGCTTTATGCAGCGTTGGATTTGGGTACAAATAGCTGCCGGATGCTGATTGCCCAACCCAAGGGCAGCCAGTTTCATGTGGTCGACAGTTTCTCGAAATCTGTGCAATTGGGGCAAGGCCTCGAAAGCACGGGCAGGCTTTCGCGCGCGTCGATGAACCGGACGATTTCGGCCATGCGGATTTGCCGCGAAAAGCTGAAACGCCATGGTGTGCAGCGGATGCGCCTTGTCGCAACCGAGGCGTGCCGCCGCGCGCTGAATGGCGACAATTTTATTGCACAGGTCCGGCGCGAAACCGGGCTGGATCTGGAAATCATCAAGCCCGAAGAAGAAGCACGCCTTGCGGTGATTTCCTGTGCGCCATTGGTCAGCATGAACACCGAACAGCTGCTGGTGGTTGATATCGGCGGTGGCTCGACCGAATTGGTCTGGATTGACCTGACACATGTGCCCAAGCGCGAACGGCCCCGTGCGATCATGCGCCTGCACGCGGGCTTCCGCGCCGATCCCGGTCCCTTTGCCGCAGCCAAGGTCGTGGACTGGATATCGGTCCCGCTTGGCGTGGCCACGCTGCGGGATCAGTTTATGGACGTCGAAGACGACGCCGCACGCTTTGCCTTGATGAGCTGGTTTTTCGAAGAAAACCTCGCGGAGTTTTCCCCCTATGCCGCAGCTCAGGCGCGCGAAGGGTTCCAGATCATCGGCACCAGCGGCACCGTGACCACCGTCGCGGCCAGTTATCTGGGCCTCAAACGCTATGACCGGACCAAAGTTGACGGGCTGCGCATGACCACCGATCAGATTGATGCCGTCATTCGCGACTACCTGTCACTTGGTCCCGCAGGCAGGCGCGCCGATCCGCGCATTGGCAAGGATCGGCAGGCGTTGATCATGTCGGGCTCGGCGATTTTGCAGGCGCTGATGCGGCTGTGGCCCACGGATCGTCTGTCTGTGGCGGACCGTGGCCTGCGCGAAGGCTTGCTTTATGCACAGATGTCGGCTGATGGGGTCTTGGAAGACACGCCGTTTTAGCTGTAAGGCATAGGTATGGCTAATAAACCGACAAAAAACACATCCGGACGTGGACAACGTGATCTGACCGTCAAGGTCAAGACCGCCCGCGGTCGCAAGCTCAGCTCGACCATGTGGTTGCAGCGGCAGTTGAACGACCCCTATGTAAAACGCGCCAAGGCCGACGGATACCGTGGCCGGGCCGCGTATAAAATTCTGGAACTCGATGAAAAGTATCGCTTTCTGGTGCCCGGCGCCCGTGTGGTTGACCTTGGTTGCGCGCCGGGTGGCTGGTGTCAGGTCGCGGTCCCGCGCGTGAACGCGCTTGGTGAACGGCGCGGCAAGCCGCAGGGCTACATTCTGGGGGTTGACCTGCAAGAGGTGGAACCGATCGCAGGCGCTGAAATTCACCAGCTCGACTTTATGGAAGACGACGCCGACAAACAGGTGGTTGCCTGGCTGAACGGCAAGGCTGATGTGGTGATGTCGGACATGGCCGCCTCTGCGTCTGGCCACAAACAGACCGATCACATGCGCATCATCGCCCTGTGCGAGGCCGCAGCGTATTTTGCCTTTGACGTCTTGGAAGAAGGCGGCACATTTGTCGCCAAAGTGCTGGCTGGTGGCGCCGAGGGTGATTTGCAGAAACTGCTCAAATCCCGGTTCACCAAGGTGGCGAACGTCAAACCACCTGCGTCGCGCTCGGACAGTTCGGAAAAATTCGTCGTGGCAACTGGGTTCAAGGGATCAAACCCAGTATAGCTGCGTTCCCCAATCGGCGCATCTGTCGATCAGCTTCTCTGACGGGATGCGATCCATCACAAAATCATCAACCTGCGCCAATGAAGCGATCCTGACAGGCGTCGTTCGGGTGAATTGCGTGCCGTCCGCGACCAGAACCCGCGCGGCGTCGAAATCCAAAAGATCCCCACCAAGATCAATCACCGATTTACCGATGACCGCGAAATCGACCTTGAACCGTGCGATGGCAAGCAAATAACCGCCGCAGATCACGGCGGATCGTCTGCACCGTCACACCCAGATCATCGGTCAACAGGGTGTGGCGCGCGTTAATAACGAACCATCAGCAAGATTTAATATCTCAATATATGGATGAATATACATTCGCTTTATGTGCGCCCCAGACGCCACGAACATCAACAGGGGCAGGGCTTGTCCCGATGACGCGACGCTTCTGCCACGGGCCAGATACGGTGTAATGATGCAAACGGACTTTGACATTTTCATAATTGGCGGCGGCATCACGACCTGCCGCAAATTGGCTGAAAACGCCTTGGAAAAACTGACCCCGGTGGTGATTCCAAGGTCGCTGACAGCGACAAGCTGGTCATGAATCTGCAAACGTCCTGCCCGTTCCTGACACAGGCGTGGGCGCTGCGCCTGACCCCTGCGCAGATTGCCGCGCTTGATACCTATATGGCGGGTTGAGCGTGGTGCGCAAACACAAGTAGTCTGACAAAAAACCGGGGGGCCCATGACCTATATCCTTGCCATCGACCAAGGCACCACATCCAGCCGTGCGATCATCTTTGACGCGGATATGCGCATCAAGGCGACCGCCCAAAAGGAATTCCTACAACATTTTCCACAGTCCGGCTGGGTCGAACATGACCCCGGCGATATCTGGTCATCGGTCGTGTCCACCTGCCGTGCCGCCATTGAAAAGGCGGGCATCACCGCCGGCGACGTGGCCGCCATCGGCATCACCAATCAGCGCGAAACGACACTGGTGTGGGACCGCAAGACCGGCGCACCGATCCATAACGCCATCGTCTGGCAGGACCGGCGCACCGCCCGTTTCTGCGAAGACCTGCGCCGCGATGGCTTTGCCCCCGAGATTACCTATCGGACAGGTCTGCTGGCCGATCCCTACTTTTCGGGCACCAAGGTGCATTACATCCTCAACGCCGTGCCCGGCGCGCAGGCCCGTGCCGCCGCGGGCGAGCTGTTGTTCGGCACCGTCGACAGCTACCTGATCTGGCACCTGACCGGCGGCAAGGTTCACGCGACCGATGCGACCAATGCCGCACGCACGATGCTTTACGACATCCGCAAAGGCCGGTGGAGCACGACAATCTGCCAGCGGCTTGGTATCCCATTGTCGATGCTGCCCGACGTGCGCGACTGCGCCGCCGATTATGGCACGACGCACCCCGATCTGTTCGGCGCCCCACTGCCAATTCTCGGCGTCGCGGGCGACCAGCAGGCCGCGACCATCGGACAGGCCTGTTTTGCGCCTGGCATGCTGAAATCGACCTATGGCACAGGCTGCTTTGCCCTCCTCAATACCGGCGACACGCTCGTCGAAAGCCGGAACCGACTGCTCGGGACCATCGCGTATCAGTTCGACGGCAAACCGACCTACGCGCTGGAAGGGTCGATCTTTGTCGCGGGCGCCGTGGTACAATGGCTGCGTGACGGGCTTGGTATCATCGGTGACGCCAAGGAAACCCAACCGCTCGCGCAGGCCGCCGATCCGGGCCAGGAGCTGTATATGGTGCCCGCCTTCACGGGCCTTGGCGCGCCGTATTGGGACCCTGGCGCGCGCGGCGCCATCTACGGCCTGACCCGTAATTCCGGCCCCGCAGAGTTCGCCCGCGCCGCATTGGAAAGCGTCGGCTTTCAGACCCGCGATCTGCTGGAGGCTATGAAAAATGACTGGCAAGCCTCTGATGCAAATGATGTTTTGCGGGTTGATGGCGGGATGAGCGCGTCAGACTGGTCGATGCAATTCCTGTCCGATATTATAGGCGCGCCCGTGGACCGGCCACATCTCCTTGAGACCACAGCGCTTGGTGTGGCATGGCTGGCAGGGATGAAATCCGGGGTTTATCCCGATCAGGCCGGGTTTGCCGCGCGTTGGGCGCTGGACCGGCGGTTTGAGCCGCACATGGAAAGTGCTACCCGTGACCGCCGCTATGCCGGTTGGAAAGACGCGGTCGCCCGCACCCTCAGCACGCGATAACTGGCGCGGCTATCGCTGACCCATCTCCCAGACCGCGAACTCACGGGCGCGTTTCTGGCGCAATCTTTGGGCGACGTCTGGCGACAGCGTCAGGTCCATCGCTGGCGAAACATTCTTTTGTTTCAGGCTGATGGACATATCCAGACGGGTTTCAAGATAGCCGATGATCGCGGGCTGGGCCTCGTATTGGAACAAATGCTCCACACCCAGCTCGTCCTCACCGATCAGCAGAAATTTCGCCTGTGACCCAACGGCGGCAAACGGCGCGGGCTGACCCTTGCAATATTCCAGCACGAAATCATCAAAACTGACGCTGCGCGTGCTGTGTTCATGGCCGTCCAGATCGGGGCGCGTGCGGTATCGGTACCAACTGCCCAGCCAGTCAATCGGATGACGCACGACCGCCATCAACTCTGGGGTTTGCCCACCGGCCTGCACAAAGAACGGTCGCAGGAATCGCTTGTAGCGATAGCACGGCGCATGTTTCAGTTGTGGCGGATCGCGCAGCACGATCGACGCGCGCGGCGCCAACGCCCCCTCCAACGCGGTCGATCCGGTTTTGGGAACCGCAAGTAAAACCAGATTTTCTTTCCAGAAAACAAGCATTTGGTGGATGCCTTTCGTCTGCCATCCCCAGTCTCTAGGCCATAAACGAAACTTTAACCACTGCTGCGTCATGGTGAGTACATAAAATTTTAGTTGCAATGTTCTGGTTTTGATCTCATTAACGATGAGAACACAATAAGAACAAAGCAGTAATTGCCGCCCGTGCGGGCGTGTGAAATAAGGACGCGAAACATGGCAACGGCAGATCTCCTCAAAATGACTGACAAAAAAACCGCGGACAAAGAAAAGGCGCTGGAAAGCGCGCTGGCCCAGATCGAACGTCAGTTCGGCAAGGGGTCAATCATGAAGCTCGGCGGTCAGAATCAGATGCCCGCCATCGAGGCGACATCGACCGGCTCCCTTGGTCTGGACATTGCACTGGGCATCGGTGGCCTGCCCAAAGGCCGCGTCGTCGAGATTTATGGCCCCGAATCGTCCGGCAAAACCACGCTGACCCTGCATGTGATTGCCGAAGAACAGAAAAAAGGCGGCGTTTGCGCCTTTGTTGACGCCGAACATGCCTTGGACCCGCAATATGCCAAGAAACTTGGCGTGAATCTGGACGAACTGCTGATTTCGCAGCCCGACACCGGCGAACAGGCGTTGGAAATCGTTGATACTTTGGTGCGCTCGGGTGCTGTGGCGCTTGTCGTGGTCGACTCGGTTGCGGCCCTGACCCCCAAGTCCGAACTCGAAGGCGATATGGGCGACAGCAGCGTTGGCGTGCATGCGCGCCTGATGTCGCAGGCCATGCGCAAATTGACCGGCTCGATCAACCGTTCGGGCTGTATGGTGATTTTCATCAACCAAATTCGGATGAAGATCGGCGTCATGTTCGGCTCGCCAGAAACGACCACCGGCGGTAACGCCTTGAAATTCTACGCTTCCGTGCGGCTGGATATCCGCCGCATCGGTGCGATCAAGGACCGCGACGAGGTCGTCGGCAATGCAACACGCGTCAAAGTCGTGAAAAACAAGGTGGCGCCGCCATTCAAGCAGGTGGAATTTGACATCATGTATGGCGAAGGTATTTCAAAGACCGGCGAAATGTTGGACCTTGGCGTGAAAGCTGGCATCGTTGAAAAATCGGGCGCCTGGTTCAGCTACGGAGACGAGCGGATGGGCCAGGGGCGTGAAAACTCCAAGACATTCCTCAAGGAAAACCCAAAGATCGCGCTCGAGATCGAGGATAAGATCAGGGCGGCGCATGGGCTGGATTTCGATCTGGTAACTGGCGGTCCTGATGATGACGGTGGCGATCTAGTCGATATGTGATCACCGATAAACCTGCCGAACAACAAAGGGCGCTGCAATTGCAGCGCCCTTTTGCGTTGCAGAGTGGACAGTGACGGGGTGCGGGGCTATTTCTTCGCACGACTGACCGCATCTATGAAAGCCCGCCATGACCAGCCTTGCTGATATCCGTTCAACTTTTCTGAACTTTTACGCCAAAAATGGGCACGAGGTGGTGCCGTCCGGCCCATTGGTGCCGCGCAACGACCCCACGTTGATGTTTACCAACTCTGGCATGGTGCAGTTCAAAAATCTTTTCACGGGGATTGAAACGCGCGATTACGCCCGCGCGACGTCCAGCCAGAAATGCGTGCGCGCGGGTGGCAAGCATAACGACCTTGATAACGTCGGCTATACCGCGCGGCATCACACGTTTTTCGAAATGCTGGGCAACTTCAGTTTCGGCAACTATTTCAAGGCCGAAGCGATCCAATATGCATGGGACCTGCTGACCAAAGAGTTCGGGATCGACAAGAACCGCTTGCTGGTCACCGTCTACCACACCGATGACGAGGCGGCAGCGATATGGAAGAACGTCGCGGGCTTCAGCGATGACAAAATCATCCGCATCCCGACCGATGACAACTTTTGGCGGATGGGCCCAACCGGCCCCTGCGGCCCCTGCACCGAGATTTTCTACGATCACGGCGATCACATCTGGGGCGGCCCTCCGGGCTCCGCCCAAGAAGATGGCGACCGCTTTATCGAGATTTGGAACATCGTGTTCATGCAGAACGAACAGTACGCCGATGGCACGATGAAACCGCTTGGCATGCAGTCGATTGATACCGGTATGGGTTTGGAACGGATCGGCGCGCTGTTGCAGGGCAAGCATGACAACTATGACACCGACGTGATGCGCGCCCTGATCGAAGCCTCCGCGCAGGTCACCGCGACCGACCCGGACGGCGACGGAAATACCCATCACCGGGTCATTGCCGACCACCTGCGTTCGACGTCATTTCTGATTGCCGAAGGCGTGCTACCGTCCAATGAAGGGCGCGGTTATGTCCTGCGGCGGATCATGCGGCGCGCGATGCGCCACGCCCATCTGCTGGGCGCCAAGGATCCGGTCATGCACCGTCTGGTTCCCGCGTTGGTGCAGCAAATGGGCGCGGCCTATCCTGAATTGGGCCAGGGCCAGCGCCTGATCGAAGAAACGCTGCGCAACGAAGAGGTGCGGTTCAAGCAGACCCTTGATCGCGGCCTCAAGCTGCTTGATGACGAATTGATCCGCCTGCCCGAAGGGGCCGAATTGCCGGGCGCGGCTGCGTTCAAACTATACGACACCTTCGGTTTCCCACTTGATCTGACCCAGGACGCCCTGCGCGAACAGGGGCGCAGCGTCGATACCGCAGGCTTTGATGCCGCAATGGCCGAACAAAAAGCCAAGGCGCGTGCGGCGTGGTCCGGGATCGGTGCTGCGGCGGATGCGGCGGTCTGGTTCGATATCGCTGACGCCAGCGGCACCACCGATTTTCTAGGCTATGATACACTGAACGCCGAAGGGCAGATTGCCGCGCTCGTCGTCGATGGCGCCACCGTGGCCGAAGCGGATGATACCGTGCAAATCGTGCTGAACCAAACGCCGTTTTACGCCGAATCCGGTGGTCAGGTCGGCGATGCGGGCCTGCTGAAAACGGAAACCGGCACAGCCCGGATCATGGACACCAAAAAAGTGGTCGGTCTTTTCGTGCATGTTGCCAAAGTCACCCACGGCACGATCCGCACCGGCCAAGGTGCCGAGCTGTCGGTCGATCCGATCCGGCGGGCGCACATTCAGGCCAACCACTCGGCCACGCACCTGCTGAACGAAGCCCTGCGCGAAACATTGGGCGATCATATCGCGCAGCGTGGGTCGCTGAATGCGCCCGACAGGCTGCGCTTTGACTTCAGCCATGGCAAACCCCTGTCGCCGGATGAATTGGCCCGGATTGAACAGGACGTGAACGCCGTGATCCGCCAAAACGCACGCGTCGAAACCCGGATCATGACGCCGGATGATGCCCGCGCGATGGGTGCGCAAGCGCTTTTTGGCGAAAAATACGGCGACGAAGTCCGCGTTGTGTCGATGGGCCTGCAACCGGGCTCGGGCAAGGGTGCCGCTGGCAACACCTATTCGCTCGAACTGTGCGGCGGCACCCATGTGCGCCAGTTGGGCGAAATCGGGACCTTTGTGGTCTTGGGCGATAGCGCGTCAAGCGCGGGCGTCCGCCGGATCGAGGCGCTGACCGGGCAGGCCGCACTTGACCATCTGCGCGCCCAGGATGCGCGGCTGACCCAAACCGCAGCGACGCTCAAAGCGCCCGCAGCCGAAGTCGTGGACCGGGTCAAGACCTTGCTGGACGAACGCAAGGCGCTGGCCAACGAGGTCGCACAGCTGCGCCGCGAACTGGCCATGGGTGGCGGCGCCAAGACAGCCGGACCAGCTGCGGTCATCAACGGCGTTGCCTTTCAGGCGCAGGTGTTGGCCGGGGTCACAGGCAAAGACCTGCCCGCGCTGATTGACGAAATGAAATCGGCCATGGGCAGCGGCGTTGTCGTGCTGATCGCCGATACGGGCGACAAGGCCGCCGTGGCCGTTGGCGTGACCAGCGACATGACCGACCGCGTGTCGGCCGTGGATATCCTGCGCGCCGTCACGCCGGAACTGGGCGGCAAGGGCGGCGGTGGTCGCGCTGACATGGCACAGGGCGGCGGTGCGTCCACCGCCAACGCAGATGCGGCGATTGCGGCCGCGAAAACGCTATTGGAGAACCTGAAATGACAGCCCTTTGGATTGCCCACGTGACCGTCACAGACGAAGCCGCCTATGGTGAATACGCCAAGCGCGCGACAGGTGCCATTGCCGATCACGGCGGCGTATTTCTTGCCCGTGGTGGCAAGCATGAACAACTCGAAGGCCCCGACCGGCCCCGCAACGTCGTCGCCCGTTTTCCCAGCCTGCAAGCCGCGCATGACTGCTACTATTCGGATGCCTACCAAGAGGCACTAGGCTTTGCCAAAGGCGCATCACAGCGCGAACTGTCCATCGTCGAAGAGATCGCTTGAAAGGCCATCTTGCCGAGATGATGGCGCGTCACGCACAGCCGGGCCGGCTGGACTGGATCGGGCTGCGCGGTGAACGCTATGGGGTGATGCGCGTCGTTAACGCGGCCATTGTGACCGATGCAGGCTTGGCTGGTGACCACGCCTCGGCGGGCAAAAAGGCGGTGACGCTGATGCAGGCCGAACATCTGCCCGTCATCGCACAGCTTGCGGGCAGGGACTCTGTTGCACAAATCGGCTGATGGCCGAGGTACCCCTTTCCCTGGACAGACTTATCCCACGGTCTCTGTGACGGGTATGCCGAGCGCGGTGTAGCCGTTCAGGACGGCGATGCGGACCTGG
>Ga0208544_10000128_pt1 | contig 60206 bp, 26 predicted proteins | sample DEB08_DNA_9_FD_184526 | JGI IMG/M metagenome (GOLD analysis project Ga0208544, IMG submission 184526) | Aqueous microbial communities from the Delaware River and Bay under freshwater to marine salinity gradient to study organic matter... | ecosystem: Environmental > Aquatic > Marine > Coastal ...
GGATGGGTTCTTATCAGCGGTATGCCGCGACGATTAGCGTAAAGCATAAAAGCACGCCCACGCTAAAAAGCGTAGGAAGCTCCTTCGCCGCGAGCCGTTGCTGCGCTGCGTCGCCCACGCTGAAGACGTGGCAAGTGCGAGAACCAACTTTAGAAGAAAACGCCGTTGATTATATTATCTATTTCCAGATTCGACAGCCCTGGGGCCCTCCCACCTGCCGGACCGCCAAAACCGCCCCCTGGCCAATCGACCTACAGGGACGTGCGTCATCATCTGCTCTGTGAACCAGAGCAGCCAGGCAACACGCAACAAACAAAAACCACTGAATGCCCTTGGTGACGATCAGCCAAGGGGTATTTACCGATGAGGACTTTAGCATTCGTCATACTGCTAAAGTGGTACGTAAGATAAGGGAAATCCGAAATAAAACAAAAGATATTTTTATTTTTATTTAAAAACAAAATTGCTCACTTCAGCACAAAAGCCTGAAAGTCGCGGCATTCCTTGATGATGCGTTGGTAAAACTCGGTTTCCTGGTAGTCGGCCTGGATGATGCTAAAGTAGTCGAAGGTGCGGCGGTTGTTTTGGGTGTAGAATTCGTTGCGCTCGCACTTGGCGGCCATGTAGGCTGCGGCTACTTTGATTTCGGGGCTGGTGGCGGCGCGGCGGGCCATGTCGAAATAGCGGAGGGCGTGCTGGCAATCGAAATTCTCGCGGTTGCCCAGCGGCAGGCCGGGGTAGGACAACACGTTTTTACCTTTGTCGCGGTAGACACGGGCGGCGCTGGCGCTGCTGCGGAAGGCGTCGGTTGCTTTCCAGCTCTGGCCGAAGTAGGTCATGTTGTAGTAAGCTTCCCCCAGTTTGAAGTACAGTTCGGCCGCCGCGTTGGGGCTGGTGGCCGCCCTGGCTTCGTACTCCAGGTCGAGCAGGCGCTGGATGAGTTGCCCGCGGTTGACGCTGGTCACCGAGTCGGGCAGCAGGCAGTTGACACAGTCGCTGAAGCGCCGGACGAAGGGGTTGAACTGCCCAAAATTGTCCCAATCGGTAGTGGGGATGTCCTTCATGGCTTCCATGGCCGATTCCGGCAAGCCCTGGCTGAGGAGATAGGCGGCCTTGAGGTTGTTCAGTTCATTTTTGATGGTGCCGCCGCCTTCCTTATTGGCGACGAGGGAATTCTCGAAGGGCGTCCGCTTTTCTTTGTTGCACAGATCGATCAGTTCGTCGATGATGGGCAGATCGGGGTTGATGCGCAGCTGGCGGAGGCTATACTCCATGAGGTAGGCCTTGGCGCCGTCGCCCTGATCGCGGTAGAGGATGCGCATTTTGTCGTTGACGAGCTTGGGGAAGTCGGGGTAAGCGGTGTAGAACTTGTATTTGTCGTTGAGGCGGCCGAGTTCGCGTTCGGCCTGGTCGTTGATCTGATCGAGGGACATGATCTTCAGTACCAGGCGGAAGACGGCCAGTTGCTCTTGGAGGTTTTTGGTTTTGAGCCGGGGCTCGACGTCGGTGAAGGTCCGCTCGGCGAAATAGTAGTTGCCAGCGAGTACTTCGAGGTAGCCCTCGGCCAGTTGCCAGAGGGCGGGCAGGGCCAGTTTATCTTCCTTGAGCCACTTGCGGACCAGGTTCTGGAGGTCGATGACCCGCTGCCCGGCGTAGGCCCGCGGTATTTTGTAGCGGGCCAGGTTGTTGTCTTGTTGCGGATTGAAGGCTGCCCCGAGGAGGTCTTTCTCCAGCTTCTGCAGTTCCTTGACCAGCAGCATTTCCAGGGCCGGGTGCTGGGGATCGTAGGTGTAGATGTTTTCCATCTCGGGGATGAGCAGTGCGTTTTTACTGTTGGCGCGGAGGACGTAGAGGTTGGCGCGCTCGCGGTCGTTTTTACAGTACAACAGGGCCGCGGCCCACTCCTCGTCGGTATCGATGCGGAAGCTGCGGAAGGCGCTTTCGCGTTTGCCGGGGCATTTGTCGAAGATGACGGAATACAGGTAGGCGGCTTCGGGACGGCGGCCCAGGGCCTGCAAGGCGCCGGCTTTGTGCCCCTTGATCCAGTACTCTACCTGGGAGGGGTCGTTGTCGATTTTGGGCATGTAATACGCCACCAGATCCAGGGTTTGCTGGTAGTCTTTGGCGTAGTGGGCCAGGCGGATGGCCTGGAAGGCGTAGCGCAGCTTGATGTAATCGGATTCGGTGCGCAGGAAGCGCTGGTGGGCTTCGTCGATGAGGCGGCGCATGGCGACCACATCGCGGTTGGGTTCGCGCCAGGTGTCGGCAGCGGCGACGACGTAAGGCTCGCAGGTTTTGGCAAAGATGAGGTAGTCGACGGTCTCGTGGCACTGGTGCCGCAGCAGGTACTTGACCCAGGCGTTGCCGGCCAGCAAGGGGCCCAGCATGCGCACGTTGGCGTTGGGGTTGTCCATGATGGCGCGGAGGTCTTCGAGCTGGTAGCGCGAAGTGGTGTAGACGACGTAGCGGACCTCCTCGGGGGTGGCGTTGTCGCAGTAGCGGTCGACCCACTCGTTGGCGTTGCCGATCTGGTAAATTTCTTGCTGCGACTGGAAGAACTGCTCATAGATCTTGCCAAAATCGAGGAAGAAGGGCGCCCGGGTGGGATCAAAATCGGCGATGGTAGGATTGATGAAGGAATAGCCGTAGAAGGCCCGGGAGCCCGGGCCACAGTCGCCGGCAATGGTGAGGGGCAGCAACAGGAGGGCCAGGGCTACGCCCAGCGGCAGGCTGGCGCGCAGGAAGGGGGATGGGGGGAATGGGCTGGTACGTGGTGCTTTCATGGTTGGTTTAACTCTGTTGCCGAAATTAGGTTGTTTTTTTTAGTTGGACAAGGTACTAAGGACACTAAGGCTTTTTTTGCCACTAAGACTTTTTGACCACAAAGGGCAGGGAGGTGACAAAGGGCACAGAGGGAGTTTGCTATTCCTCTTTGTTTCCTTTGTTTTCTTTGTGGGCTTTGTGGTTCTTTTTTTTTTGCCACCAAGGCTCCAAGGGCACCAAGTTTTTTTTGCCACAAAAGCACGAAAGGCACAAAAAATTCACCAAACAATTTTAGTGGGATTTGGTGGTTTTTGTGTTTTGGTGGCTATTTCTTTTTTACCACATAGGGCATGGAGGTGACACAGGGCACAGAGGGAGTTTGCTATTCCCCTTTGATTCCTTTGTTAGCTTTGTTCACTTTGTGGTTCTTTTTTTTTGCCACCAAGGCTCCAAGGGCACCAAGTTTTTTTTGCCACAAAAGCACGAAAGGCACAAAAAATTCACCAAACAATTTTAGTGGGATTTGGTGGTTTTTGTGTTTTGGTGGCTATTTCTTTTTTACCACATAGGGCATGGAGGTGACACAGGGCACAGAGGGAGTTTGCTATTCCCCTTTGTTTCCTTTGTTTTCTTTGTGGGCTTTGTGGTTCTTTTTTTTTTGCCACGGCGGTTTTCTGCTGGCGGTGACTTTGCCGGAGCGCTACGGTTCGAGCAGCTTGAGGCAAGTGGCGACGTCGGGGTAGGTGAAGGGAGCGAGCATGGCGCTGTCGAGGTGGTAGAAGCTGAGGTAGCGGCGGCCGCCGGGGGGGACCTGGCGCAGGAGTTGGGCGGCGGCGTGGAGGGTGGCGGGGGGGACGGCTTCGAGGCGGATTTCGTCGCCCTGGTAGAGGTAGTAGCCCTGGAGGTAGGTGGGGGTGCGGGCCCGGAAGCAGGTGGTGGTGGTGTCGGTGCAGGGGGTGAAGGCGGGAGGCGGGAGGTCGGTGGCGGTGAGGCCGTTGATGAGTTTGATCATGCGCCCCTCGCGGAAGAGGACGCCCCAGCGGAAGAGGGGCAGGGCGAGGTCGAGGGGGAGCGGGTAGGTGGTGGCGGTGGCGAGGTAGGGCCGGGTGCGGGCGAGGTTGAGGATAGAGTTGGTTTCGGCGGGGTCGGCGAGGTCGCCCATGTTGTAGCACATGAGCATGCCGCGGTCGACGGGGGGGACGCCGGTCTGGTGGGGGTAGCGGTACTGGTGCAGGCGGATGGTGGCCGAGAGCCGGGTGGCGGCGGGCAGGACGGTGCGCAGCTGCTGGAGGAAGCTAAAGTAGGCGGCGCGGGTGGTGGCGGTCCAGTCGCAGTCGAGCTGAATTTCGGTGGGTTGGAGGCCGGGCCAGAGCTCGGCTATTTTGGTGGCGATGCGGCTGGCCAATTGGGGGATTTCGGCAGCCGGCAGCTGCTGGAAGGTGCGGTTGGTGAGGAAGATGGTGGGCACGATGTCGGCGCCGGGTGGGGTGACGCCGCGCTGGAGGACGGCCTGGGGCGTGGGTTGGCGGCGGCTGTCGTCCCAGTCGACGTCGAAAAATTTGACGTAGAGGCGGCGGACGGCGAGGGTGTCGAGCCAGGCTTGTTCGGTGGCGTTGAGGTCGAGGGTGGTTTGCCAGTGGTAGAAGGCGAGCTCCGTGCGGGCAGGCGCGGGCGCGGGCCGCGTGCAGGCGGCGAGGGCGCTGAGGCTGAGGCTAACCCAGAGGAGGAGGAGTCGGAAACCGGGCATGGCCACTAGTTCCAGCGCCCCGGCTGTTCGAGGCCGATCCAGGCTTCGGGAGGAAGGAGGTCCTGCATTTTCTGGAAGAAGACGCGCTCCTCGAAGCGGACGTGGGCGGCCAGCTGGTGGCCGAGGGCGTCGAGCTGTTGGGGCAGGTCCAGGTCGGTGGCGGTTTTGAGGTTGTCGAAGGCGGTGCGGATGGCGGCGTGGTCGGTGCGCACCTGGTGGGCGAGTCGGCAGAGCTTGTCGCCGTAGCGTTCGGCCAGGGGCAGGAGGACTTCTTCTTCCCAGCGGAAGTGGGCGCTGAGAAGGTCGTCGAAGCGCGCCAGGGCGTAGGTGCGCTGCTCGGCGGGCGTAGTGGGCATATTGGGGTAGGCGGGCACATCGTGCTTGAGCACCTGGGCCAGGATGAGCAGGTGGTGGTGCTCGCGCGACAGGGGAACGAGGGCTTCGTGTCTTTTCATAGCGGTAAAGTTAGGCTATTCAGCGGAAAGTCGGTTAGGGGATGGTGGAATAGTGTGGCAGGAACTTTTCGGTCCAATGCCCTGTTAATCAGGCAAGCCGAGAATATTTAGCCGCGCAGGAAAAAAAATGCAGCGAAAGCTTTGCACCAGGATAATTTTCCACTTATATTTGCACCGCTTTAGCAATAAAGCTGGTTTTTTAAAGACCTATGGTGTAATCGGTAACACAGCAGATTTTGGTTCTGTCGTTCTAGGTTCGAGTCCTAGTAGGTCTACATAAAACACTACACAAAAGCCTGTAAATCAATGATTTGCAGGCTTTTTTCGTGGAGGTGGTTGCTGTATTGCGAACCGGTGGGGGTGGTTTGGATGGCGTGCAGCGGGTGTGGCGCGGGCAGGACTAGAGGGAAGTGCGTTGTTTGCTGCTGGTAAGGATCAGAAAACGGTCACGCATTCTTTTGTTGCTTATCTTTAAAGATATATCTTTAAAACACGAAACAAATTTAAGGGTATATCTTTAATTTGTCAGGGGGAGGGTAAAGATATGCGTTTAAAAAATAGAACAATCCAGTTTCCCAACCCAGCTCTTCCAGCACATCTTGGGTCGCTTGTTCAACGAGCCCATCTTCAACGTATTCCCAGTTCACGCACGTAGCAGCCTGTTAATTCTCCCCTGGTAATGTTGGGTATAACTTCTTTTCCGGGGTTCATCCAGAAAGGAGGCCTGGATGAGACCCAAGACCTTTTCTTGTTTGGACGTGAGCTGATTTACGATTCGGGCGATCTGTTTTTCGGTCAGGCCCGCCAACTCGCCTAACCGGTGAAAATGCCCGACGATGCCGCCTTCTTTTAGCGGATCAGGTACCAGTCCCTGTTCCAGGGCAAAGTCCAGGTCATCCATGTGTATCCGACTGTTGAGCAAGTCGTAAGCGGGACTGAGTTTGAAATCCCCCAGCGCCGTTTCCGTCAAAGAGAAATTCTTTTCGTCCGGCGAGGGAGGCGAAATCTTCCTGGGCTATTTTGCGGCCATCGGCACCAAGGTCAAAGCGTTTGGTGAGGTAGGCGGTTTTGTCTAATACGCAACTCGCGGCACAAAAGCAATCATTAGTGCTTTTTAATGCACTTTCAGACAACTAAATCAGCTAAACGAAGGCTTGAATTTAAATTAGTGCCTTATATTGCACTATCATGAACAAGATATAGCGGAGTCCACAGGCATTTCCAAAATATCGCGCGTTGCTATCCTTAAGCTGGCAGATGATCTGTTTCATACCAGCCCTCCTGGGCAAAAATGGCTGCTACATCTGCCTTGAAGGCCAGATAATCGAACGGAGCGACAAGCTTGTGTTCCCCAATCGTGTCAATACCTTCGAGCACCGCCTTTTCCATTAATTTTATAACGGCTGCTTTATCGCCTGCTACGACCTCCTGATAAGGAACTCGTACGCCTACGTCGATACTGGCTTTTTTGGGATAATAGTCACTACCTACCCAGTTGGAAAAATTAGGGGTGAGCTTTTCTAAAACGACGAAAGTGAAGTAGAACTTGGCTACGCCTGGGCCGTACTTGGTCAAATCGATTCGCGGGCGCAAAGCTTTATTAAACAAACTAGGACGAATTTTTGATAGCAGCTCATGCCATATCCGACCCGAAAAGTGCAACTGCTCTTTTTCGATCCGTGCCTGCTGCGCTGCCCATTGCTGTTGTTCGTTAGCTGTCATATTTGTTACCAGGTGGTCGGTGAAGTAATGGTGTTCGTGCTCGTGCTTGTGGCAAAAATGGATAATTATAGATTTTTTTCTTGATCCGTATTATAGGCCGCCTGGTAAAGCAAGAGGAGCCCCACACATACGAGCAATAACATGACCCACGCAAAGCCCTGCAGCGAACCACCACTTTTGTTTTTTTTAGAAACGACCCTAAGCCTGGTGCTAGAGTAAGGCTCCCTATGATTGGTCGGAGATGAGCTAAACATGAGCTATCTGGTTGGTAAACAGCATATAAAGTTAGGGGGAATATTTTTAAGTTGCCAGTTTTATAGCGCTTGAAGTGATTTAAACAAAGGACTTTTTCCTAAAAATATAACTCAGTCCGAAAAGACAAAAATTCCTAAAATTTACTCCGACCCTAAAGGGAGTTTTAGCGATTTTTGCCTTTTCTCCCTTTAGGGTTGGGGCAAAAAAGGCGAAAATTGCTAAAACGATTTTTATGAGAAAGCCCTAATTTTAAATATTGTTTTAGCTGACAAAATTTCACCCAATTTAACAGGTATTATTCGCAGGTATTTTCAAATTTCACGCCCCCCCCACATACCGAAAAGCCAGCATCGTCAAGTCATCGTGGGTAGGCGCGCCATTGACAAAAGCGGCCACCTCTGCTTCCAGGTCGCGCACCAGGGCTTGCACCGTGGGTTGCCGGACGCTGTTGAGGGACTGTTCGATGCGGTCGATTTCGAAAGCCTCCTGGTGGTGGTCGTAAGCCTCCGGGAGGCCATCGGTGTAGAGGAAAAGGGTGTCGCCAGACGCCAGTTGCAGGGTAGCTACGTCAAACTGAGCCTCCTCCACTACGCCCACAATCGGCCCATTGGGTAGCGCTAAGGGTTGGAAGGTCTCCCCACCTAAGGCCGCGAAGGGCGGCGGATGCCCACCGTTGACGTACTGTAAAACCCCGGTCCGGAGGTCGAGAATGCCCGCCCAGAGGCTGACAAACATCATATCGTCGTTCTTCTTCAGGAGGGTTGTATTCAGGGCGGGTAGCACGTCCGCGAAATCCGGGCAATTGCTGACCAGAAACCGGAGCGAAGTAAAGGCGCGCATCATGAACAGGGCGGCTGGCATTCCTTTTCCGGTCGCGTCGCCGATGGCCAGGTAGATTCGATTCTGGTCCAGCGCCAGGGCGTCGTAGAAGTCGCCCCCCACGGCACGAGCCTGCTGCGTGCGGGCGTACACTTCGATTTCGGGGCGCAGGGGAAAGAGCAGCGCCCCGTTGGGCACGATATTCGCCTGGATGTTTCCCGCCGTTTCGAGGTCTTTCTCCAGCTGCTTGTACTTCAGTTGCTCTTGGATTTCGTTGATCAAAGCCTGGTTATTCCGGTGCAGGCGTGCTGCCATTATACCCATCAGGTTTTTGACGCCCTGGCGGCTGACGGCCAGGTGGGTCCAGAAGACGGCTGCCGGAATGACCAACACGTGGCTGGCACGGTGGCAAACCGCCGTAGCCGAGGTGGGGCGCTCTTCAATCAGGGACATTTCTCCGAGGCATTCGCCGGGCTGAATGGGGATGGCTACCTGGGTAGCGGCTTTTTTCAGGATGACCCTGAGTTCGCCATCCAGAACCAGAAAAAGGGAATGATTGGTGGTGCCGGGATGGATGAGGATTTCACCCGCTGCTAACTTTCTAATGGTACTCTGGCTGATCACCAATTCAATGACCCTCTCCGAAAAACCGCGGAAGAGTTCCTGTTGGGCAACCCGCTTAGCAATGGTAGAAGGAGGCATCATATAGCCGTAAAAATAGGCTATTTACGCTAGAATACACCAATAAGTACCTCAAAACAACTGATACCCTAATGCAAGCTGAAGGCCCCGGTGGAAAAACTTAACCTCTCCTACTGGTTCGCCATTCACTTCCGTAAACTCAAACGAATCAAAAGGGGTGACATCGTGGGTTGCACGTAGGCCGATCAGCCAACGGTTGAGTTGGTAGCGGAGCCCCAGATTTATTGCCAATTCAAACACGTGCTCTTTTATGAAAGGCGATTCTGTAAGGACTGAATTTTTATCTGCAAATCGCTGATCTAGCAGAAAACTAAACTCTGGCCCTAACTCAAAGGTGAATTTTCTGAACTGGTAATTGAGCAAAACTGGGAGTGAGAAATAGTCAAAGACCACTTCTCCTGTTTGCTCTTTTGATCGCAGTGACTTCTGTGTCCACAACAATTCTGGTTGTAAACTAAAGCGGGCGCTGAGCGGTAGGTGATACCAAAAGCCCAACTGTGGTTTTAGCTTTACGTCAAATTCATCGGTACGAATACCATCAATATCAGTAGTGATGTGCGAATTAACTTGTGCGGCGTTCACGGCAGCTTTTACACCAAAGGTAGCTTGCGCGTTAAGGCTTGTTTTCAAAGTACAACAAAAGATTAGTGCCAGTAACAAGCTTGCGTTTTTCATCATGGTAGGGCGTTTTTAGAGGTATAAATAAGAAACGAGAAAGAGGGAGGCAGATTATTGTGGTGCTTTTTTTAACAACCGCTACAACGGTTCAAATTGCGCGGTCCCCCGCTCTTCGTAGACTTTGTCTACGAATAAATAGCAACAGCAGGTTGTGACTGCGGTGCCAGCCCACGCTGAAGACGTGGCAGGCAACGCTGAAGACGTGGCAGGCAACTACTATAAGCTCACCTCATATTGAGCGTATGGTAGCGCGGATGCAATCCGCGACAATCCTGAGTAAAAAAATGTGCTCAGTCAAAAAATCAACTATTGTACATCTTACATCTTGAATAATTTAAGATGTAAGATTTCCGATTTAAGATTTTGGGCAGCACCTACCAGGGCATCTCCCCCGTATAATCCACCATCAAAACCAGGTTTTCCAGGCCTGCCAAATCATCCGTCGTCGTCAGGGAGAGGAGGCTGGTGGGCGCCAGATCTACCATTGCTTCGGCCACTTCGCCGGGCGCGGCCAGGTCAAACGTAGCAGCAGACACGCTGTCGTCATCCGCCCACAAGTCGAAGGCAATCGCTTTCCATCCGGCATTCCCTTCCGCCAGCAGGTGAACTTTTTCAATTGCCACGTCCTGCAAATTGTGCGGAAACGCCTGGGGCGACAGGGTGAAACGCAGCTGATGCGGCGATCCGGATTGGCGGAACTGGTTCCAGCTGGCCGGGTTTTCCTGGGCCAGGCTGAAGACGGTGCTGCCGGCATAGCCCTTTTCTTTCAGCAGGTCCACTACGGTCTTTTGGAAGCCCCGATCCTGCGCAGCCGTGTATTTCAGGTTGACAATTACATCGGTGATCGTAGCAAAATCCAGCGCATTGGTAGCCTTGGGCATCGACAGCTCCCATTTGGACACTGCGCCGGTGCCTTCGAAAGGCAGGTAACGGTCGTCGTTGAAGCTCAACTCAAAGAGGCCACTGTCATTGACCCCTTTGGAAATGGCGATGGACTGGTAAGCCCGCCAGTTGACCCGCAGGGCCGGCGATTCGATATCGGCAGCGTCACCATACAAGTAGGGCAGCGCCGCGGCGTCAGGGCTCAGCAGGGTTTTGCTGTTCAACTGCGTCAGGGTAGCCTTGATGGTCTGGTAAGGACCCACGACGGCCGGAATGGTGAGGGTAAGCGCCTTGATAACCCGAAAATAATGCCCCGGATAGTCGTAGTCAAACAGCTTTTCCGGAAATTCAAATTCACATTTGCCGTCTCTTTTCAGGTCGGCCAGGGCCACGGGATCCAGTTGCCGGAGGGAGATCACCTTTTCGATCTCCAGGTAGCGGCTGTCCATGTCGATGGCCGCTTTCTCCATGCGGTTGAGGTCCAGCTCCAGCGATTCGCCGGCCAGGAGGCCTTTTTTGAGGCTGTCCCAGTGGCCGAAATTGATGAACGTGTCGTTGATCCCAAACTCGTATTGCAGGGCTTTTTCGGCCAGCTTGGCCATGTCGTAGGCGATCTTGTAGGTCTGGAAATAGAGGCCGGAGATCCGGCTGACCATCCAGTTGTACAGGGACTGGTTGGTGAATTTGGACCTCATGAAATCCTCGATCTGCTTGTTGTGCTCAATCGTGCGCTGGTGGATCAGGATTTCCCGCTCGGCATTTTTGAGGCTCAACTCCGCGGCATTAATTTGGGTTTTCAGGTTTTTGATCTCGTAAGCCACCTTTTCCTTTTCAAATTTCCAATCACTGGCGCGGCGTTCGTAGCTGGCCAGGGTACCCGTAATGCTACCTACGGTACTGGCGATGTCGGCGGCAATTTCCATGGCTTTGGCCCATTTTTCGGCCGAGCTGGCAATGGATCCGCCGCCAGTGGTAACCGTCGCCACCGGGCTACCGAAAGCGCCCGCACCACCGGCCGTGAAGTTGGGCACAGCTGCCCCGGCAGCGCCCACGGCCGTGGTAATAGAGGCACCCAGCTTTAAGCCTTGGGCTACCCCTTCCATGACCAACTGGGTGATCTCCAGACCAGAAAGCCCAGCACTGATCAGGTCCGCATAGTGCTGCTGGCTGTGTTCGGCGCCCTGGAGGGAAATTCGGAGTCCGTCCAGGCTGGCCCGGGCTGCATCGCGCTCCTTTTCCTTGATGGCGGTCGTGAGGTCCAGGATCGCTCGTTCCTGGGTGTTTTGGAGGAGGGAAAGCTGCTCCGCGTCCTTCTTTTCGAGGGCGTCCAGGAGTGCGCCGCCCAGTCCCTGCAGGGTGCCGGTAATGCTGCGGGCTTTGTCGAGCATGTAGGAATAGCGATAGTGGGGCACGCTGACATTGAAGCCGCTGAGCACACTGCCGAGGTCGCGGCCGCCGGCCGCAGCCCGCACCAGGGCCATGGGGTCGATCGGCGGCTGGAAGAGCGCCAGGGTGCGGAAGATGCCGTCGATATTCAGGCTGTGCCTGATCTTGAACAAGCGGTCTTCGACCCGGTCCCAGTACCCGACAAAGTATTCATTTTCCGGGATGCAGAAATTGTACTCGATGTGGTGGTTCGGGGTATAGGGCGAGGCACCGCCCCGGGTGGTCTCGGGCGTCAGGAATTCGGGAATGGTTGCCTTTTGCTCCTCGCGCACCGTCGTATAGGTGCCGGTGACCACCGTCTTTTCCTGAATCACCGGCTTGGGCCGGGGACCGAGGATGTTGTAGGCCAGGATGTAGAGCAAGGTAGCTTCGTTGATGCTCTCCCGGGAATCCTGCCGGAAGAGGGCATCGCCCCAGTCGAGCAGGTTGTCGAGGTACTTCATCACCACCGCCTTTTGGTAGGCATTGATGCGCAGGCGTGCAATCGCGTGGGGGTCGAAGGGGTCGTTGTGGTATTCAGCGAGGGCTTCCTTGTTGGTGAGGATGTCCTCGAAACTTTTCTGGTCCTGGTTCCGGAAGGGCAGGTAGCGCCAGTAGCGGTCGCTGGGGTTGGCCAGGCCCTCGCTGTCGCTTTCCCGGGCCGTGGGATTGAAGATGTAGTGGTACCATTTTTGAGCTTCGGCAAACTTCTGGTTGGCGTTGAGCTGGTTGGCAATGTAGAAAGGGATGTGGAAGAAGACTTCCCGGTAATAGAGCCCCACGGCGCCCTCGAAGCCCAATGCGACCGACACTTCTTCGGGCAGCAGCGTTTTATTGGGGCTAAAGCGACCAAAGTCCAGCTCCCGGAGCTGCTGGGACTCGATGCTCAGAAGGCCGTCGATTCCGTCTTTGAACAAAGACTCGCTCAGGTCGTAGAGGATATCGGTGTTGAGCCTTTCCAGGGTATAGGTGGGGTTGGGATCAAACGTGGTGGTAAGCGCCGGATCCTCCTCCAGGATAATCGACATATCCTGGGTTTCGGTGGAAGAACCGGGGTTGATATCTTCATAATTGAAGAGCAAGCGTTCGGAAACCGTTTTGAGAGGATGATCAGGAATTTCCTTTTTCTTCATCAAAAATTGCTCATCACCGGTATCGAGGATGTACCAGCCGGGTTGGTTATTGACATCCGTAAACCGGGCTTCGGCATTGGGCAAATTTTGTAAAAACACCTTGCTGGCATTATTGCTGTTGCTGTACTGGTCCTTGAGCAGGTCCATCATCGCGCTGATGCGGATCAGGTCGGTAATGAACTTGCCGTGCACCGCAACCCTGCCCTGCTGGAACAAATCAATGGTGTAGATCATGCCCAATCCCAGCCGGAGCCGAATGGGGCTGTGGCTAAGTATCCATTTCTGGTAATTCTTGATGGCGTGGGTCAGATCGTCGGCGGCCTCATCAGCCAAATCCACCAAATCCTGGGAATCGCCCGAATAGTCCAGCAAGCCCAGGGGCGCATTGTCTTCCAGGTACAACTTGGACTGCCAAATATTGACGTCGTAGCTATTCGTGGGAACCGGATCAGCTAAATCAGCTGGATCATATATTGCATTCGGCTGCAGGTTGAGCTTGAAGCTGTATTCCTTCAGGTTGCTCCTGAGGCTCCGAATGACATTCCCGTAAAACAGCAGGATCCGCTCGCGTTCCTTGGGTTCCTCTATTTTCCGGACCGGCGCATCGGCTAATGGCAGATCGGTGCCAGCTACCGAATCGTACTCCTCCAGTCCTTTTTTATCCGCACTGACCAGCGCCGCATAGCCCGCCAGGGTCTGCTGCTGTTCCAGCGTTACCCGTACCTTCATTTGCGCCTGCACCAGGGTGGCCGTCATTTCGTCGCTCCACACGACCAATTCAGCCATTTGTCCGTCATATTGAATGGTTTCGGTCTCAAACTGGCTGACCGAACCAATCTCCACGGCCAGCCCCGGAGACAAGGGCGTGGCTGAACTGACATTTACAGATTTTACACTAGCACCATCTCTCAGCATAGCGACCGTATACTTGTCCGTCTGGTACTTGATATTGAAATGAAAATGCTGCCAAACGCCATCGGCCAGGGCAATTCCCGTGGCCACCTCCGTCCCATTGAAATGGAGGATCAGGTCTTCCGGGCTGCGCAGTTGCATTTCCCCCCCACCGTATTGGAAGATCACCTGGCTTTTCAGGATATTTTCTTCCCGGGTAAGGAGAGTCTGCAAGTTTTGTTCGGCGGTCGTGACGGCCGTGCGGGCAGCGATCAGGGCATTATTCTTGTCGGTCAGGGTGGCGTTGGCCGCATTCGCGGCGGTCTGGGCAGTATTTACCGAGCTTTGCAAGCTGTTTATTTCATTGGTCAGCGCATTAATTTCGGCTTGTAACGTCGCCTTTTGGGTAGCATCAGTTGCCTGGCTCAGCGCGGTTTCTTTGGCCGCCTTTTCCGTTTTTTTGGCCTTCAATTGGTCATCAAGGGTTTTAAAGGTACTATTCGCCGCATTGGCATTCGTCTGAGCCGTAGCCACTTCACCCTCCAGGGTAACTACCAGGGCCTCCGCGATCGGAATGGCATCTTCCGCCGCTTGCTTTTCCGCCGATTTCGGCGGCTTATTCCAAAGCAACCAGCACGAGATCGCAAAGGCATCCATGTTTTCCCCGGTCACCAAGGGATTGGTCAGAAAAGGCGCCGAATCCGCGCCCAGGCGGAGTACGGACACGGTTGCCGGCACGACCGGCACTGCCGTTCTCACCACCTCCGGCAGGGCCGCTTCGAACTCCAGGGATTGTTGCACGTAGATCCGCTGCCATTTCAACAACTGGGTCTCGAACTCGCTGATAGGCGCTTTCAGCTCGGCGTAGGTCTGCTCCTGCACCCAGGCATTGGCGAAGTTTAAATAGGAATATTTGAGGATCGGCGTGAAAACGGTGATGTTTTCTTTGATGAAATTTCCATTCTTATCCTTGGCGTTCGTATCCCGAGACTCCGTTCCTTCCTTGATCTCCGCCCAAAAAATAAACAGCCGGCCAAAAGCATACACCGGCGTGACGTATTCAGATTTGATGGAGAGTTCGATCCGTTGCCAGGGATGCCATTTCTTGCCGACTTCATTTTTGCGGTAGTAATAGGTATGCGGATCCGTTTCGGTGCGCCCCACGAGGTAAAGGATCTTTTCCTTGTCCGTCACCTCTTCAGCCTGCCGGAGCGCGGCGGCCTGGTCCTTTACTTTTACCCAATTGACGTTGCCGGGTCTGCTGAGGTCGAGGCTGCCCCCGGAATGATCCAGGATAGTGGCTCCCTGGCCTTCGTGCATCTTCCACCAGGCTTTCGGAGTGAGGGGCACGCCCGCCGCCTGCTCCAGCCGTTTGCCTGTTCTAATCGTTTGGATATTGTCCGCTGTCAGGGCCGTATTGAAAATCCGGAAATCGTGCAGATGGCCATCCAGGTGCGTGTCATAAAACCGGTCCTTGTACCGCCCAATCATGAACTTCGCTGAATTGGTGGGATAGAGAATATCGCCGGATTGGGTAGTTGCTTTACTTGACTCCACCCCATCTACGTACAATTTCAGGGTAGTCCCATCATAGGTGGCCGCTAAGTGAACCCAGGTATTTGTTTTCGAATCTCCTTTCTTAGCGGTGAGGTAGGTCAACACGCCCTTACGACCACTGCGATTGCCGCCAACCGTGGAAAGGGCCACACAAAACTTCCCCCCATAGGTACCCAGCAACCATCCTTTTTCCTCGTTATACGTGATCGTTCTCGACGAAGCTAAGCCGTGCAAAGGATTCCAGGAAAAGTTCGTGGTGATATCATAGTACTCATTTTGCAGGCAACCGATGATGCCACCGTGTTGGGGGATGGACTTCAGGAAAACCCAGGCCGATACGGTAAAATCCCTGGTTACCAGGGCCGCGGCGGTAGCTGCATTCCCAATGCTAACCTGGCTGGAGCCTGGATTGAAGTCCAGGCCATAGGTAAAGGGAATCGCCGGGGAATCTACCTGCAGGTAACTCCCCACCACCTTCAGGTTGGACAACTGAACAAAACCGTCGAGGTATTCCGTGTAGGCCTGGGCCACGGTACCGTCGTTGATCTCGCCTTGCACCAGCTTGTCTTCCAGCGCCTGAAAGAGGGGGCTTTTGTTGTCCCGCAATTCGGGCTCGATGTAATTTTCCGGGTAGAGAAACACCTTGCGGTTGGCTTCCCAAACCCGGTAATTTTTCATCCAGCCCCACTGGGTTTCGGGGATGATTTCCGGGGAAATATTGGCTTCCAGGTTCATGAGGCAGCGCTGCACGTAGAGCTGGGCGCTGAGCGTGGCCTGCACAATGCGGGAAGTATCGGTTTCGCTGCCCATCTGCACATCGATGAGGAGGAATTCGGTCAGCAGGTCGGGGCTGCGGCGGCCCTGGTAAGTCTCGGGAATGCGCACCATCGCCAGGCTGGTCAGCGCGTCGCGCTTTTGCTCACCCAACTTGTTCCGAACCGGGCGGTACACTTTTTCCCAGGCTTCATTGTCTTCGTATTGCGCATGAAAAACGTTGAGCAGGGCATCGGCATGACTCCGGTACCAGGCGTAATCCAGCTGGCGGGTATCGGCCAGGGAGATCAGGAAATCGACATCTGACTGGAGGTCTTCTGCCAGCGCAAAGCACTGGTACAGGAGGTGGAGGTGCCCGATGGTATGGTAGTCGGCTTCAAACCCGAGCGCGGTTACCAGTCGCTCCAGCCGGGGTTCTTCCCAACCAGCCAGGTCGGCCAGCTCTTCCAGCAGGCTGGCTTCGCCGTCTTCCAGCTCCTCGTCCGGCGACGACGCCAGGATACCCACCAGCCGGTTCTCCCGGTCTTTAAAGTGGGTGGCCAGGGCCTTGAACTTGAACAAGTTGTCCAAGTCGGCAATATTCGGCGAAACCAGGTCTACCACCCCGAACCATTCGGGGTTTTCCAGCACCTCACTGATCTCGCTGGGGTTGAGGGCAAATTTATCCGCTATAAACAGGACTTTTTCATACCCCTCCAGGTAATCCCCGATCGCTGTTGCAATGGGCATAATCTCCACTACTTCGGCCATCATGACCAGAAAATCAGCGGGGGAAACAGCCGTCCTGAAAAACTCAAACAACACAATAACCAGTTCGGGCTCGGAGCCGAAGAGCCCCGCCAGGCCTTCGATACAGGCCTGGTAATGTTCTTCGTTCTTCCGAATCAGGATCTCCGTGATCTGCTCCCGCAGGGGAACCCCATCGTCTCCCGCCAGCCAGTCTATGGTGTCAAAACTATTATTCAGGGCCGCTACATCCGCAACGGCATCGGCCACGACGTAGAGTTGCAGGCTATCGGCTCCGCGATCGGCCTCGTACAAGTTGATGAAAGCCTCGTCGACCAGGACCTGGAACAGTTCCTTGGACTGGCCCTCGTCGATGCCTTCCATGACGAAAGCATTTGCCGCCGCCAGGAAGTCGGCGGCTTGTTTGAGCAGGTCATCGGCCAATCCGCGCAGGTCAGCTTCTGACCAGATCACGCTGATCTTGTCGTGCAGGGTATCGAAAATGATAAAATCGAGCTCGTACACCTTGAGGCCGGTCCATTTCAGCCAGTCGGCCCGTGCGGCGATTCGGACAAAATCGGCGATCTCCCGGACATCCTCCAGCTGCATGATGTCCAACAGGCCCATAAAGTCGTCTATTTTCAATTGCAGGACTTTGGCAAATTGCGAAAGCCGGTACATCCGGTTCAGCATGTCGTTGGTGAGCGAAACCGTTGGTTGCGCACCCACAATCCCGTCCATCAGGGCATTGAGGTCCTTTTGCGAAAGCCGGAGGCTACCCCGGAGGCGGCTTTGGGTAACCAGGTCTTTGGGAGGGTTGCGCTCCCCGGAGCGGTCCCAAACGATGGGCTTGTCGGCATAATAGGCCCAGTAGTCGTAATCTTTTTTCAAGGGGTTGAAAACGGTATCAAACAGCACTTCGTCAGCTGCCCGTCCGGTATGTTTCAGGGCGTACCACAGGGCGCAGAGCCGGTCGATCGGGAGGTCGTATTTGACCCGGAGCCGTTCAATGCCGGAAAGGCGGTCCAGGGTCTGGCGGTTGAGCTCGACCCGTGTGGGCAGGACGGATTTAATCTCGGCGGTCTTGGACGGTGTGATGCCCGACCAATGGCCAGACCAGACCAGGAGGCCGTCTTCGGTTCCGTCCAGGGCGGTTGAAAACCGATTTTTCCGGATGGCATCACCCGTCAGGGCAGCGCGCCAAAGTTGGAATTCGAGGATCATCCCCCGAAAGGTGTGGGCTACTTCCCCGGAAGTGTCGGCAGCGAGGTATTTCCCATCGTGGAAACGGGCGCCATTGCTGACCCCACCCAATTCGACCTTGCCATTGTATTTCTCCAGCTGCACGGCTTTGCCCGAATCCACCAGGCGACCGTCTACGTAGGCGCGCAAAGCTTCTTCCCGGACGGCGGTGGTGGCATCCAACACGATAGCAGCGTGGTGCCATCGACCAGAGGTGACCTGGGGCGTCCGCAAGAAGGTCTGCTCCCAGGGGGCCGCCGCTACATCGCTGTCCGAGTAGGCCCCAAAATAGAGGTAGCCGCCATGAAGGTAGATGATGAGCCCTCCTTCGGATTCTCCTTCGTGGTAGATGACTTGTTTTTGGTGGCTTAAAAAGATGTCGTCGGCCTTGAACCAAACCTGCACCGTGCGGGTAGCAAGCGCTGCAAATCCCCGGCGCAGTCGGGGGTCATTTCTGACGATATCCTGGGTTTCAAAATCCACCAGGGCAAGCCGGTTGTCGGCCCAGAAGTTCCAGTCTGGATGAGTGAGGTCTTCCTGGGTGGGGTCTTTTACCGGGTTGGGCTCACCTGGCAAAGGATCCAGTACCAGATCCCGTTCCACCCACCGGGGTTGGGTGATGGAGCCGTCCCCGCCGGGAATGCCGTCGTTCCGGTTGGCGGTAAAATCGGGTAGGTTGTTCCAGGGGGTCGGGGTCAGGGGCCAATAGGCCAGCAAACCAGATGCTGTGCCCGCGAAACGGGTATAGCGGTTGGCGCTGATCTCTTCCTGGGTACGGACTCCTTTCCAGATCCGGACATCCTTGATGACCCCTGCGAAATAATGGTCATTGAAGTTGCGGCCGAGGTAAATATCGGTGTCAAACATTTTTCCGTCCGTCGGAAAATGATGGGCAGCAATGGTTTGGGTACGATCCAGTTTGCCGTTGAGATAAAAGGATACTTCCCGAATGCTGCGGTCCAGCGTAACCGCGATATGCGTGAATTCACCCCGTGGAACGGTGTGATTACTGGTAATCAGAATGTCCGCTTCGTTGGTTTTACCACTGGTGTTGACCGGACTGAGCAAACAAAGACGTCCCGCATAATCGATCATCACGATTAACTGGGCTTGATTGGTAGCGGCGGTTCCACTGCAAAGGATGACCTGGTTTCCTTCTCCCTCCGACTGTACCCAGCCTTCAATCGTGATCTTGTTGCCGACGGCTGACGGACTCAGTCCGCGCTTTACACTGCAAGCCACAAAATCATTGATCCCGTCAAATTTCAGCACCCTTTCGGTGTCCAGGTCGGGCTGGGTGGAGCGCAACGCCCAGTCGAGGTCGGCGAACGACCAGTCGAGCTTGCGGGCCAGTAGCAGGAAGCGATAAATGGCATCCAGCTTGAGGAAGCTGAGGTTGGTCAGCTTTTCTACCAGCTGGTTGGGGTCGGTATGATCAATTTCGACCGAAACAGGGGGCAGTCCGTCGCCCACATTGTTGATAAAAAAGGTACGGGACAGGCCGGCATTGAATTCATTGGCGTTGAGGTCCTGGTAGATCAATTGGGTCAACTGGGTCCGGCTGAGGGTCGTTCTTTCCAGAAAGGTTTCCACCTCGGCGAGTTTGGCCAGTCCTTCGGCTTTGGTGGTCCCGAAATAGGCGAGCAATTTCTTTTGGTCGGTATGCACCGTTGAAACCAACTCGTAGTCCAGGGGAGAAAGGTTGAGCAGCTCCCGGCCGATCTGCCCTTCCCGGCTAATGGGCCCGGTTTCCGGGTCATTGCCCGCGACGGGGTTGGTGACGAGGTCAAACGCTTCGTACACCTCGTGGAGGCGGGTTCCCATGGCCTGCAAATAGTCCCGAACCTGGGTATGGGGCAAGTTAAAGGGCAGGTTCATCGGGAAGGTCGCCTGAGCCGCCTTCTCGTAGGCGTCGGGCAGCAGGGGGTCGCGTACCACAGCTTCCAGAATCTCATTGACAATATCAATGAAAGGAAGCAGGGTATAGGTATTGTTGCAATCCAGGTTGATGTGAAAGAGGGAAGGCTGGCGGTTTTCCAGGCGGAGCTGGAGGTCGGGCTGGGCGGGCGTGATGGTCTCATCGATAAAACGCAGGAGGTCGACAAAATAGGCCGCCGGTCCGAAAATGGATTTGCAGGGGTCGCAATCGTTGAGGGTGATGGCCCCGAAGAGCTTATCGTAGTCGGGCAGGGATTCCTGCTTGCGGATGAAAGAAGAAGGGATGTTGTTAAACAACGTATTCGCCATATAGGGCGAGGCCACCGTGTCCTTGATATTGGCCCAGACCAGGGCAGTCCGTTCCGACACCGCTACGGCGGTTTGGTAGACCTTGCGGGCTTGTGCCCGGTCCCCATCGAAATCGGCCGCGTAGGTATCCACAAACAGCTCCTCGTCCCAACGCGCAATGGCGCTGGCGGAACGAAAGGTGGCATGCTCCTCGAGAAATGCGGCGAGAATTTCCTGGTCACTGAGGTAGGTGGTTGACATGTGGTCTGGTTTTTATTGGCGAAAATCTTGTGTTAATCTATATCCTTCTCTGACCTTTTTTGTGATCAAACTAAAGCACAAAAAAGGTCAGAGAATCATTTATATCGTATGCCTTCTTTGCAATGGCGGCGGATCTGTTTTTACCTGCGCTTCCTCCTGCGGAGGGTCGGCTCCCACCGGCACTATACCGAGTCTGGCCATGCCCAACACCACGCTCATATTAGCCAGCTCATGAACGTCGAGGCCCACTTTGCCGTCTTCCATGCGGTCTGCGTATTGTGCTTTCAAGGCATCGGGTGCTTTGGAGAGGTCGACTTCCATCAGGATGCCCTCAAAGTTGGCATAAAACTGGTCGGCGGCTTTTTTTTCTGCTGCGTTCTGTTTCATCCCCAGTTTTCCCGTTCCCTGGTAATTGGTCACCGGCAGATCGAAGTAGACTGTTTCATCGCCCATCTTCATCGCCGTGCGCTCGGTAATCACGTGGCCCAGCCCCGCCAGGTCAAAAGAACCGTGGATCACCATGGCATCATTTTTGGGGGCGTTGGCCCCGCCCGGATGGTCCGGATTGGCTTGGGGGGCCAGCTCCTTGAACTTTTCCACACCGGGGCTTGATTTTCCGAACTTGACCTGGTTTGTATTACCCCCAAATACCCGGACGTCAAAATCGAAAACCAACTTGTCCACCTTGCCCTTGGCCGGTTTTAATTTTCCTTCCAAACCCGCCTTTTTGACATAATCGGCCGGAGAGGGGACGTCAAATTGATCCGCTTTGGTTTTCGCATTAAAGGCATCCGAGGCCTCTTTTATGCCCTTATCCATCATGGCCTTCACCTTGGGCGTATCCATGCTGTCCAGCAGCTTATCCAGGGGGCTTTCGTTTTTCTTATTCCCCAAGGGGCCTTTAAAAATGGCCTGTTTGTACTTGTTTCCGGCGGGGTCGATATGCCGGATCGGGTTGTTTCCTACGAAAAAATAGCCGTTCAATCCATCTACCGGGCCCAACGGGTCCGGGTTCAGCCAGCGCCCCAGCCAGGGCGCGTAATACCGGGATCCGTAATAATACAGGCCGGTAGCACTATCCCTTTCCTTGCCCGAATAGCGGTATTCCTTTTCCTTCACTTCCCGCTCGCTCCGGCCCGCCACCAGGGCGGTGCCCCCGTAGGGATAGTATTCTTCGTAGGTGATCAGTTCACCTTGCGCATTGACCTCCACTGCGGCCGAGTCGAGGTGGTTGCCCAATTGGTAGCGGGTAGACGCCGCTGCTTCCTGTGTTTTTTTGCCCACCAGTACCCAACGGTGAATGGCGATCCGGCGCTGGTCATCCAGCAGGTGGACCTCCTGGGTTTCGCGGCTGACGCGGTCTTCGTAGCGCGTGCGGCTGAGTTCGAATCCTTCCAGGTAAATCTTTTCCTCAATCCGGATATTCGCTCCGCCGTGCTCCAAAAATTCGCCCACTTTCCGGACGCGTTTTCCGTCGCCGTCGTAGACATAATATTCCGCATCCGCCAGTTGGTTGGCGTCGCGGCGGATGATCGTAGCCGAAGACAGTGCGTTGCGGTAGTTCCAGGTCAGGCCCTGCAAGTGGTCCAGGGCCAGCAGGTTGCCATTGGCATCAAAGGCGCTGGCGAAATTGGGCGAACTTCCGGAATGCGCCACCAGCGCGCGGTTGGAGCCGGCGTCGCAGCTGATATCCCGGGTAAACCCGCCCAATTCCCGGATCTGCAGGAGGTTGTCCCCCTGGTCATAAGCATACTGCCGGGTATAATTCCGGATCATAAGGTCGTCATTGGGGCCCGCCGGGCTTTGGAAAAACTGCGCGTAATCCGGTTGCCCGGAGCCCGTTTGCGTCGTGCCAGGTCGGTGCCGCCCGGTGGCGCGGGTCAGGCGGTAGCGGGCGTCGTAGGTGTAGTCGTTGAGGGGCTCGATGCGGGAATTGTTCGTAAAGATGGCCCGGTGGCTGTTGTCCCGCAGGCGGGTGATATTCCCGACGGGGTCGTAGGTATACCGGACGTCCTGAAAGCGGGTGCCATTCTTATGAGAAACCAGGCTGGTCAGCGACCAGGTATCCGGATCGTAGGCATAGCGGGTGCTGACCCCGTTGTCGTACTGGATGGTCTCGCGCTGGTTGCGGGCATTGTAGCTGATACCGATAACCCCGGCCAGCTGCTCGGTTGCCCGGGAAAAGGCCACCGCATTGAGCCGCCCCGAAAGGTGATAGCCATAGGTGATCTGCCCGGCAGCGAGGGGCTTTTCTTCCCGTACCACCCGGCCCAACGCATCGTAGGCCCAGTGCCTTACCAGGGGCTCCGTATGCGGGTCGGGCAATTCAAAACCTTTGTGCCGCCAGGGATGATCCGCCGCCAGGGCGGAATTTTGTTGTTCGTTCCAGTTGGCTTCGGCTTTGTAGGCCGCCCGCAGGGTGCGGGTAGTCTGGAGGAGCTTGCCGCGGAAGCTAAAACGGTCGTTGCGGATGGAACCCGCCTGGTCGAAAGCATAGGCGATCTGCCCCCGCAGGTTGCGGTCCATGGAGTCGGAGACGCTTTCTCCGTAGTGGATTTCTTCCACCACCTGGTCCAGCCCATTGCCCTGAACCAGGGCCTGCACGGTCCGCCCCAGGCTATCGTACAACCAAACCTGGTGGTAGCCCCGGCTGTCCCAGGCCTGAAAAATCGAATCCGTAGCATCGTAGAGGGTCCAATAGGTTCCCGAGTCGGCACTGATGCTGCGGAGAGCCATACCGTTCATACCAAAGTCGGTTCGGAAATTGGGGCCGGCTCCCGCGGCCAACAGCCGGGGATCGGTCTGGCTTAGGGCATTGCCCTGGCTATCTAATTCGGTATGGGTAGGGAACGCTTCCCCACCCGCCACCAGCAACTGCGCTTCCCGGAAGGCCCGCCCCAACACATCCAGCGTTTGCACGGAGGGGGTGTTTTTGTGCTGAAGCGCCTTGTTCAGGGAATCGGTTTCGTCCCCGGAAAGGGTTGCCGGCAGGTTGTTGAGCAAGGGGTTACTTTTTTCCGCGTCGCTCAGGCTGCCCCGGTAGAATTGGTGGTACAGCGAATCGGCCAGCGTGTCGTTGGCGTCGAAGGAGCGGACTTCCCAGGCGGAAAATTCGATCTTTTCAAAAAAGCCTTTGGGAAGATCCTTGCGGATGGCCCGCCCCAGCGGATCGTAGTGAATAACCGGGCTCACGCCAAATTGGCCGACTGTTTCCTCGGTTTGCCAGGTAGCTTCGCTGCTGTAGTAGGGCTCGTATTCCTTGATGGGGTTACCTTTATTGTCGTAAACGGTCCGGCCGGAAGTCAGCCACCGATCCGTGGTCTGCTGTTGGGTTATGCTGCCCTCCGTTATGACCCAGGCCAGACCGGGTTCTACTTTTAATTTCTCCTGCAGTGTCCGACCAAAACCATCTGAATAACTGATCGTGATCTGACAAGGGCTGCGGGTTCCCGTCTCCAGCTCGCTGACATGGGTCTCGCGGAGCACGGCCATCCAATAGGGCGGTTCCCGGCGGTCCTGCCAGGCAAAAGGATCGTAATGGAAGAAGGTGGTGGCACCTTGCAGGTAATCGTGGGGGGCGGCCAGGATCAGGTCGAGGCTCGTCGGCTTGTTGGTCAGGTGGACATCATCCACGAGCGGCGCATCTCCCCTGCGGACGAGCGTACCATCGGAGTCGGTTTCCAGGCCGTACAGCGAGGTCAACCGAACCCTCCCCAGGGGATCAAAAAGGGCTTCGGTGGTGTTCCCGTTGAGGTCGGTATGCCGCCTGGCCTGCATCACCTGGTAGTCGATCTCCGCGTGGTAGCGGTTGTCGAGCGCGTCGGTGGTTTGGACAATGGCCAGGAAATAAGGGTCGTAGCCGATGGTAGACCGGGAATCGAAGGGATCCAGGGTCTGCTGCAATTGGTAGAAGCCCGCAGCCCCGAAATAATGGGCCCGCAGCCTGGGGTTCCACCAGTAGCCATCACGGAGCAGGTAAGCGCCCTTGCCGGGGTCGCCCAGCAGATCGTCTACTGCTGCCAGCGTTATTTTTTCTCCGAAGAGCTGGTGCATGCCCACCTGGGAATGCAGGGCCGTCTCCGTTTTGAATTCAAGAGCGAGGCCGTCCACTTCTCCGAATGCGGCGGCAATCAGCGAACCGTCGGCGGCCTTTTTCCAGTAAAAGCTCCTTTGCCAGTGGATCAGTCGGGCGGCGGCTCCGCTAGCGTTTAGCTTAGCCTCAAAGGGTTGGCTGTTGGCCAGCGCCGCAGCGGCCTTTTCTTGCAATTTTTCGGAAGAAAAATACCGGCTGCCGCCCACGCGCAAGTCGCCACTACCCAGGCCGGAAAGGGCAAAGGTTCGCCGTTCCAGGGGAATGCCCCACAAATACCACTCGTCTTCCGCCGTTTCCTGAAAATAGCTCACCCATTCGCAGATAGCCAACGGTTGATCCTGTTCCGGAAACGCCTCCGGGCGGTTCGCAGGCCGGCGCGGATAAGCGAGGTCGCAGGTTTGCAGGGCTTGCCCGAATGCATCAAATTCGAGGACCAGGGAGTGGCTGGCCCGGGGGTCGGGCGCAGCGCCCGCCTGGAGGTCGAGTTCGTAATCGTAGTGAATAGACTCCTGCTCCAGGGCCTGGTACACCCCAAATTTATTGCTCCCCTGGGGTTGTACCGTCCGGATGACGGCTTTGTTTTCGGTGACCGAATAGAGCCGGGCGGGTTCCCCCTGCTCGTCGAGGCTGTAAATTTCTTCGCGCAGTACCAGTCCGTTCATAGCGCGGTAGGCGTCGGGCAGGCTGTCGCTCCGGTCCCGGTCGCCGGGCTTTTCAAAGCCACTGTCCGGCAGGCTCAGGGCCTCCGGGTCGCCGGGAAAGTATTCCGATTCAAATTGTTTGGCGTACAGCCCTTCCCGGCGAAAAACGCCCGTGTGGTACCAGGTCTTGGTGTATACCGGCAGGGCGTGCAGCGCTTTTTCGGTGGTTTGAAAGGGGGTATCGCTCAGATCGCTGGTTTGGTATTGCGCAAAAGCTTCCGTGTCCCAACGTTCCACCATCCCAAAACCCTGGAATGTCCGGTTCCAGGGGTCGTAATGCCCGTGGTGATAGGCATAGCGGGCCACCAGCTTGGAGCCGGAGAGCTGGTCGATGGTTTCGGTCTTTTCGATCACTTGCACCGGATTGGGCAATTTGCTCACCCAGGGGTGGCCAGCTTTTTTATCCGCCAGGTAAAATTCGGTGGAACTTTTGTAGGCGATGCGGGTGACAGCCCCGAGGTTGTTGTCCACCTCAAGGAGCGTATGGGGTTTTTGGCCGCCGGAAAAGGGATAGTAATAATGCCGGAGGTCGGGGCCCTGGTAGCTGATGACCAGGGAGGTGGTTCCGTCCCCCAGGATATCGGCAAAATTCAGTTCGCTGATGCGGTCGAAGGGCGCCGGCAATCTGATGGGGACCGGCTCGCTAAAGGCGTTGCCGCTTTGGTTAAAATAGAGATAAAGGTATTGGGAATGCACGTAGATGATATCGGCGAACCCGTTTCCGTCCAGGTCGGCGGTAAAAACCTGGTCGGCATTCAGGGGGCCCTCAAAGGTGGGGGCATTGCCCAATAGCACTGGTTTTCCGAATTTTCCGTGGCCCAGGTTGGGCCAAACCTCCACGCGTCCCCGGCTGATCCGGACGCGGTGGTCTCCGCCGTCACCGAAAACGTCGGCAAAGACCAACACTTCTTCTTCGCTCCCCGCCCGGGGCGAGGGATAATCAAATTCCTTGCTGACCATCGCAGGGCTCGACCACCCTTCCCGACCTTTGGAATAATAGATCCGGTGGGCGGTGCCGGCATCCACCATAAAATCGCCGATGCCATTGCCATCCACATCCAGGGATTCCTTGAGTGGGCTACCGTATTCCAGGGGGAAAGCGGGAAAGGACCGGAAGTTTTCCCAGGTCTGGTCGGGGCGGAGGGCGTAGTAACCGTTGATGCCGTTGGCGCTGAGGGTCAATTCCAGGTTGCCGTCGCCGTCGATGTCCTGGAGGGCGTATACTGCATTTTGGAGGCCGGAATTAATGGGCAGGGTGGCCGGGCTGCGCGGGAGGTCATACGTTCCACCGCCTAAAGGACTGAAATAAAGCGAGGTATCGGGATCGGTATAGAGGATGCCAGCTATCCCTTCCCCGTAGAGGTCGACGGGGGAATAACGGCCGCCGTCGTCGTAACCGACCAGTCTTTTGCCCCGTAGGGTAAGTTGCCGGAATGCCTGTGCCTGAGGCCGGAATGCCTGGTAGTTGAACTCCAGGAGCGGCATTTCTTTTTGCTCAAAAAGCCCTTCCCTGTTTTTTCGAAAACCAATCTGCCGGGCCGCCCGGAGCTGGCTCATTTTTTCGGTTTTTTTGTATGCCAGCTCCAGCGCGCGCACCAACTGGGGCCGTTCCCCCAACTCCGGGAAGTGGTGGAATATCAGCACCGATTCACAGCGGCGGTGGGTGCGTACTTCAAAACCGGGCCGGTAGGTCGAATAGGCGTCCAGACGGGATGCCCAGGTATTTGTCGGGCGGTCGGGGTCGATTGTGGACGGTTCATCCAGGTCGAATTCGCCATAGTTGAACAGCACCTGGAAGGCCCATCTTTCCGTGCCGTTTTCAGCGTTGTAGTTCCCGTAGCGGATGCGCTGCAGGTGCACATTGGCGTGGTGCAGGCCGTTTCTTCCCCCCGGATTAGCGGAGACCTGGTCGTTGTCTTCGCGCTTGTATTCGTACTGAATGCGGTTGCCTTTCGCATCCACGGTTTCCTCCAGGTTCCACTGAAAAATGCGGTAATTCTGGGTAGGGTCAAAGACCCGGGCGGAGGGGCTGCGGCCGTAAACATGAAGGACATTTTCCGCCGTGCGGACCTGCCAGTGCGACGTGCCGTCGTCGGTGTTGGTCCAGTGTTCGATCCGCGCGTAGAGGCCCTCCGTCCGGGGGCGGTAGCGCTTCACCTGGTAAGCAATCCCATCCAGTGTTTTAGGGTAAGCAATGGCCCGCCACTCCTCGTCTTCCTGCGTTAATTCCGGGACCAGGTGGTCCGAATTCAAGAGGATAAAGGTATCCTCTTCCTGGTACAAAGGCACCCCGCGGTCGGTGCGTCGGGAAATAGTGGGGAGGTTCAAACTAAAATCCCACCCGAAAAGGGAATTCCCGCTACCGGAACTGTAGCGCAACTCCAGGTCGGGCTCCAGCCCCCGCCCGGGGGTGAGCGGCAGGGGTATCCGAAAACTGCCGGTACCCGAAAACACGTCCGGTTGAAAGGTCTCGCCCAAGCCTTTGCTCGCACCCCCACCCTTTGGCAGCGCTATTTCCGGCGACTGAATCTGACCTTGGACGGGTTGGTTTTCGTGCGGCATAAGGTGGTGGATAAGATTGAAGGTGGTAGATAACAAGCGCTGGTCGGGGAAGACTCAGCTGCCGTTGTACTGTATTTACTGGTTATCCTGCTCATCCGGAACGGTAAAATTCCGCGACAATTCCTCCTCTAGCACCTGGATGGCGCCCTGTATCCGGAGCATGGCCTCCCGTAAATTGTTTTCCTTGTTTTTCAAGTCGGTCAACATGGTTTGGCCTTTTTCCAGTTCCTCCCGGAGTTCGGTCAGCCGCTTTTCTAATTGGGTTTTCATAGCTATTATGGGTTGGATTCGGCGGTTGAGACCATCAGACGACGTTTTGCCAGCCGCCTGGTACGTGTTTCCATTTTCCACCCTCCCCGCAGATGTAAAGTTCATTTCCGGAGATCATGATTTGCCCGTGTGTGCCGACGGTACTGGCGTTGGGGCGCAGTGGGGAGGGCGTAATCATCACCCCCGTGGTGGTGAGATTGGCAACCGTCAGGTCGGTGGCCGTGACGGCTTGCAGGGAGGTAGGGCCGCTGAGGACCGTCAGCTGGGTGGCCGTCAGCTCGGCGGCCGTCAGCTTGGTAGCCGTGGCGACTTGCAAGGAGGTCGGACCAGTAGTAACCGTCAGCTTAGCAGTCGTCAGCTCGGTGGCCGTGGTAGCTTGCAGGGAGGTCGGCCCGGTGACGACCGTCAGTTTAGCGGCGGTCAGCTCGGTAGCCGTGGTGGCTTGCAACGCGGTAGGGCCGGTGGTGACCGTCAGCTCCGTAGCCGTCAGCTTGGTAGCCGTGGTGACTTGCAACGACGTAGCGCCAGTGGTGATGGTCAGCTTGGTAGCCGCCAGTTCGGTAGCGGTCAATTTAGTGGCCGTAGTGACTTGCAGTGACGTAGCGCCAGTGGTGACCGTCAGTTGGGTGGCCGCCAGTTCAGTGGCGGTCAATTTAGTAGCCGTGGTGGTTTGCAGGGAGGTATCACCAGTCGTGACCGTCAGCCTGGTGGCCGTCAGCTCCGTAGCGGTGGTGGCTTGCAGGGAAGTAACGCCGGTGGTAACGGTAAGTTGGGTAGCCGCCAGCTCGGTAGCGGTGGTGGCTTGCAGCGACGTAGCACCAGTGGTGACCGTCAGTTGGGTAGCTGCCAGTTCGGTAGCGGTCAACTTAGTGGCCGTAGTGACTTGCAGCGAGGTCGCACCGGTGGCGACCGTCAGTTTAGCAGCGGTTAGCTCGGTGGCCGTGGTGGCCTGCAGAGAGGTAGAGCCGCTGACCTTAAGATCGGTGGCGCTAAGGTCGACAATGGTGATGGTGCTTAAATTATTCGCCACCTCCAACTCCTCGATGACCAGTTTTTTAGCGCGCAAGGTGTCCTCCACCGTCATGTTTTCGACCATAAAGTCCCTGACCAGGTCATCGGAAATAATGTTAGCCATAATGAATTGGGTTTAAAGGTTTTTAAGCTTGGTGCGCGCTACGCCATTCGCAAATTTATTCGTGTAAAATAGTGCTTTTGAACGGGGAATTCAAGCCAGGGGTGGAAAAACCTATGGAAAGCAGCAGAAGCCTAAGTTAGCCCCGCTATTCGTAGACTTTGTCTACGAATAAATAGCAACAGCAGGTTGTTAGGCATTCGTGCGTTCTAAGCCGCTTGCTCTTCTACGATTAGTTTTAAATGGTGAGGATTTAACAACCCATTTAACTCTTCTACAAACGCTAATCTTCTGTCAATATATTGTTGTATCTCATGTTGGCGAGCATCATGTTTTGCATGCAATGCCAATAAGTCATCTAGCCGAATAATCTCTTCTATCAATTCAGATATTTTTATCGCTCTACTTGCTACTTCTTCAAATCCTACTTGGCTCATAATTCAAATTTTTGGTGAATGACTTGAACGTAACCTCTTTTAAACCGTTTTCCAGCTCTATTTTTCCGCGTCTTTGAAAACTGGTTGTCCTAATATACTAGGTTTCCTTGAAATAATTGAAACTTATCGTGTTTCTCTGGGTATGATCCAACTATATAAGCATCCACTCCAAATTCTGACTTTGCTGTCTTCCTAAACCTTCCTTCTATTAACTCATGTTTCTCGTCATAAGTTTCATGAGCGATTATGGTCACTACGTCAATATCTCGTGGATTCAGCTTTGTTGTCGTAAAGCTACCTCCTACCCATTGAATAATATCTTTCGTGACTTCAGATCTAAATGACATTGTATATTTATTATATCCATCGAACAACCTTGCCCTAGTTTCACTTTTAGGAAATTTATCCACGAAGTACAATTTAAACTCATCAATACTCAGCTCCACTCTTTCTGGTGGTTCTATAAATCCTCGTCCTTCATATTTTACAGGCATATTCTTTTTGATTGCTTCGCGTGTAATGCCAAGGTCAGATACAGATGCTATAATTCAAAATATTCACATTGTGCTTTTGCATTTTCCTCCTCCATGATGCCTAACAGCCATAAAGCTACCTGCCCGCAGGCAAAACCGGCAAAATAATCCGGGAAGGATAAGCCGCCGAATGAAAAATGGTATTGTCGGCAGCTATCATCCGGCGATGCTTCCCCAGGGCTTCGCCCGTGTTGGGGTTTACATCCCAGCGGGGGAAATTGCTACTCGAAATATCGACCCTTAGGCGATGGCCTTTTTTGAAAACGTTCGCCGTCGGGAAGGGTTCAATGGTCACCTGGTAGGTTTCGCCGGGCGTAATGAGGTCCCTTTCGTGGCGGCCATTCCGATAGCTCATCCGCACGATACCATCGGTAATATTCAGCTCAAAGCCCGCCGGGAAATCCGCCGACGGGGGATACACATCCACCAGTTTAACCGTAAAGTCGGTATCGACGGCCGAAGAGGCGCAGTACAATTCTACCGTTACCGGGCCTACAATTTGCAGGTCTTCCGCCAGGGGTTCGGTCTGAAAAACAACCACATCCTGCCGCGATCGGGTCGGCAGATAAGGGGGCTGGCTGGCTACAAAATCCGGACGCTCGCGCTGATTGTAAGCACCGTCTTTCACCCGTGCCGATACGTTCCCACCCAGCGTCGGCACCGGATGCGCAGGGTCGTAGGTGAAGGTCGTTGCCGAGGTTGCTGCTACCGGCTTTTGTGGCACGAGGCTGCCATCGGCCTGAAAATAATAGGCCGTTTCAACCCGTTCTTCCGGCGGCCAGTGCGCCAGGTTCAGCCAGTGCCCGCCGTGGCGGAGGCGCCCGGCCTCGTTTTTTGTCCCGTCGCCCGTGCCCATCACAAAAACCTGGATGGGCTTGGCGGGCAAGCGGTCGTCCTTCAGCCCCTTGAGGAGGTAATCGAACCACAGGCCCTGGTAGGTGGTATTGAAATCAGGAATGGCGGCAGCTGCCCCAAAGTCTACATCGCCCGCATAGGTTCGCTCGTTGCCACTGTGTGTCCAGGGGCCAATGACCAGCCATTTGGGCGATTCCTGAAGACTGTCGAGCACCTCGAAATTTTGCAGGGTGCCCCGCAGAAAAATATCGTACCATCCGCCCACGTGCACCATCGGCACGTCGGCCGTTTGCTGGTAATAGGCTTCCCAATTGAGGCCCAGTTCCCGCCAGTAGTCGTCATAATCGGCATGGGTTGCTTCCTCGAGAATATAATCTTCAAAATTGGGGGCAATAGCCAGCGGGCTCAATCCTTTGCGGAATGGCCAAACCGCATACCAATCCTCAATTTTTTCAATTTCAAAATGAGCCTGGACCACCGGGTCTTCAATTTCTGCCGGTATCTGCCTAAAGGCCCAGGTCAGTTCGCGGCCCAGCTCAAAAGCGCCGCCCTGCCGCACGGCATGGTCCCAGGCGTTGGACATGCCGCCCATATTCAGGATCATCGCCCCCAGGCCCTGCGGATCAAGCTTCGAGGCATCGGCCTGGGAATGAGCCGCATAAGAAGTGCCCCACATGCCCACCCGGCCGTCTACGTAAGGCAAGGCCGCCAGCCATTCAATGGTAGCCGCCCCGTCCGAAGCCTCCAGCGGATTGTATTTGGTGAAAACCCCTTCTGAATCATACCGCCCCCGCAAATCCTGAACAGCTACCACGTAACCTGTGGCAACTAAATGCCCGATCGCCGCAAGAAACCTATCCGACATTTTGCCGTAGGGTGTCCGCTGTAGCACCACTGGCAGGACCGTATCCACCGGCCCTGCGCCATCCGCTAGGCGGTAAATATCAGTAGCCAATTGGATACCATCCGGAGCCGGAATCATGACATTTCGCTGCACAACGATGTGCTCAAAACCGGTCATTTTTTCAAAAACCGCCTGCGTATAGGAGGTACCGCAGACCAACAACAGGCAGGAACATAGGACAAGCGAAGATCTTCTCATGAGCAGCTTGGTGGAAGGATTTGTAAAGGAGCGGGTTAAAATACGACTTGTTTTTTGGGTAGGCTCGATCCCTACCCCGGCCGCCGGTCCACCTTCTTATTGAAGCAAGGCGGCAGGCCCGTCGTCCCGCTGCTGGTGTCCTTTTTGACGCACAGGCAGGGCAGGCGCCGGCCTTTGGCCATATTGGCTTCCCGGCCGATGGTCTTGGTTTGGGTATCGAAGTAGAAAGACCAGGCCAGGGCGTCATTGGCTTCGGTGCCCGTCCAGAAGTCGATGCGACCGCTGGGCACTTCCTGGGGGTTGACCAGGTAGCAGGGGCCGCTGCCCGTCAGCATCTGGTAGGCCCGTTCGGCCTGGCCGCGGTAGATGTTGGCGATCAGGAAGTCGACCTCCCCGATGCAGGGCAGGCGCCAGCCTTTGGCCTGGCAGGCATCCAGGGCTTCCTCCCAGCTGTAGGGGCCGCCAGGCAGGGGGTCGGTCATGATCCAGAGGGGGCCCACTTGTTTGAAGTTGCTGCCCCCGAAAGCCTGGCAACCGGCGCTGCTACCCGTTTTGAGGCGGGGTGTGGTGGCACCAAATGAAGTAGGGGTACGCTCGAAGACCGTATCCCGCACCGTGACCTTCACGGTATCGCGCACCAGCGGGCAGGCCCACTCCAGCAGCATCTGCTGCACGTGCCCGGTAGCGACGTCGGTGTGGCGGTATTTGTTGAAAAAAGCCTGGTAGGTGCCGCAGGTCTTCGTTTGCTGGATCATTAGGTAATCCTGCCACACCTCGCATTGCCGATTGGTCAGGAGGCTCCGAAACTCGGCGGCGCAGGCGGCTTCCTCGCCGTAGGCACTCAGGTAGTTGACGTAGGCCTCGCAGGTGTCGGCCTGTTTGGCGATATTGCAGGGGTCCTGGCGCTGGAGCCAATTGTAGATGAACCAGTAAGTCAGGATGCCGAACAACAGGGCGAGCAGCGTGAGCAGGAGCAACCAGCGCAGGTTGCTTGTCCGCTTTTCAGCAGCGGCAGGCACCACGGCAGGCGGCATCACCGCCGCAGCGGCGGCCAGGGTATTGCTATCGCTACAGCCGCATTGCTGGCGGCTCTCGTTCAGGTCGGCCAGCTGTTGTTCGATCTCCGGATGGGTCTGGCCCGCCTCCGTGGACAGTAGGCCTTGCAGTTCCGCAATTTTAGTCGTGATGTAACTGCCAATTACCTCGCGGGCGGGCCCCAGCCGGTCGATAACCTCAGGGCTGAAGGTGGGAGTCGCTCCGCCCGAAGCGGCGCAGGTGGTCTGGTGTGCCTGCTGAAAGTAGAGCTGCAGGCACTGAAAAGGTACGTCGCCGTCTTTGTTTGCCAAATCCTGACACACCTTTTCGGCGACGAGCCCGGGTTGGTCGATGTTCAGCTTTCCTTGCGACTTCAGCAGGTCCAGCAGGTTGACGGACACATCCATCATGGCGCTTTTGCTCAGGGGCTGCACGTGGTAGCGGTGGGTCAGCAGGGCCGGCAGGTGGTGCTCGTAATCGGCCAGGGGCGCCAGGAAGGCTTCGCGCAACGACAGGATGATGCGGCAAGGCAAGCTGTCGTCGGTTTGCAGGTGCTGCACGAAGGCAAAGAATTCGTTGCGCTCCCGCTCTCCTACCGAACCATGGAACAGGGACTCCAACTGGTCGAAGACCAGAAAAACAGGCTTGTTGACGCGTTCGTACAGCCGAGTCAGCAACACCTGCAGGTCTGCCGTTTCCGGCACTTCCGTATCCCCTAACTTTTCGAGCTCGCTGCGCAGGGTCTGCCCCAGAGACGGCAGCATCCCCTCCGCACCCCGGCGGTGGACGATGAGCTCACCGGGAATGGCCGCCAGGCGATTGGCCAGGCCACACTGCAGCAAGCTGGTTTTGCCCACCCGTGGCAAGCCGTAGAGGAGCAGCAGGCGGTTGTTGCGGGTCAGGGCGTAGAGGTCTTCGACCTCTTGCTTACGGCCCAGAAAGAAAGGCAGGTCCGCCGCCACCTGGGGCTGCAGGACATTGAAGAGCGGCTCACAGGGATTGCTCCCCACGGAAGGTGACACACCCATGGAGGCACCCAGCACGGCGGGCAGTTTAACCTCGTGGCGGTCTACCCGCAGGGTGCTGGTATTCACTTCCTGCCAGTTGTAGAACGGGGGATCGGTGAGGTCCAGTTCCGTTAGCGCCGGTGCGCCTTCCGATGGGTTAACCAGTTCCCGAAAGACCAGCGGAAAGGTTGCTGCCTGGGCCAGCTCGTGCAGCTCGTCGAGCACCCGGCGGGCCTCGTTTTTTTGCGCGAAAATGGTGGGTGGCAGGAGCGTGGGTTCCACTTTGCCAAAGAGCTGGATGACGTAGGCATTCTTCCCCTTTTTCAGTATCCAGATGGCCGTGGCCAGGCGGTCGCGCAGGCGGCGAACCACGTCCTCCATGGCCAACAGGGCGGCGCTCTTGTCGGGATAAAAGGGACTGTAAAAAAATGTCCCTTCCAATTGCAAGGAAAAAAAGCAATCCGCAGCAGCGTATGGTGATCCCGACGTATGGAGGGTGAAGGTCATATGGTGTAGTGTGTTGTACTTAGGGTTCTCTCGTGTAAATGTAAGAAATGTTTGGAATTCAGGTAAAGCAGGAAGCTAAGCTTTCGTTTTCCAATCTACTTCTATGCGTTTCTCCATCCAGGGAAGTTGGAGTACCGAAATGGTCCAGGGGAGGTAATCCACCACGATATCATACGATTTGGCTTCCACCACCAGCACCCACCGGCCTTGTTCTTCCACCAGGCGGCCGTCGCGCAGGAGGAAGGCTCCCCGGAGGTTCTCGACGCTGGAATTTTTCATGATCTCCCAGTTTTGCAGTACGGTTTGGAGAAGGAAATTTACCAGCTCTACTTCTTCTTGGGTCAGTTCAATGGACCGGGGTACGGGTAGGTTAATGGGTAAGCCACACAGGATTTTGTTGAACACCAACAGGTGCTCAGCCGTGTCACTTTGCCCCGACACCAGGTACTGCAGCAGGTGCACCGCCCGGGTAGCCTGGTCCACCGTGGCAAAGGTATTGTCATCGAGCATCTCCAGTGTTTGAAAAAAACGCTCCAGAAAAGGCGCCACCAGTACCAGTGAGAGGCGGTTCGGAACGGTTGGAACACGCCTGGAGAGGCCTGTATATTTCAAAATACTTTTCATGCAATTTCAAAATACTTTTTGTGTAATTTCAAAATATACGCTATATTACCTTGAAAATCAGTAGATGTCCATCGTTAAGCGACAAATCACGGAGTCCATTCGATCCTTGTTAGCCAAGTATCCTATTCTTGCGTTGACGGGGCCCCGGCAATCTGGAAAAACAACACTTTTAAAGGCCATTCTTCCTTCTTATCGCTACGTATCGCTGGAAAATCCGGATGAGCGCAGTTTTGCCACCGAAGATCCGGTGGGTTTTCTAAAAAAGTACGATACCCAGGTAATTTTTGACGAAGTCCAACGCACGCCCAACCTGTTTTCCTATCTACAGACCCTGGTCGATAAAAGTGGGCAAATGGGGCAGTTTGTGCTCTCCGGATCGCAAAACTTTCACCTGCTGGAACGCATTACCCAGAGCCTGGCCGGACGGGTGGCTATTTTTAAGTTACTCCCTTTTGACTCATCCGAATTGGAGGCCGCCAACCTATTACCTACCGACTGGAAATCGCTATTGATCAAAGGTTTTTATCCCGCTGTTTACGACCGAGACCTCAATCCTTCCATTTTTTATGCCAATTATTTGCAGACTTATATTGACTGCGACTTAACCGAGTTGACCCACATCCAGGATATGCGCAAGTTTCGCAATTTTGTTAGCCTTTGTGCCGGGCGGAATGGGCAGTTGCTCAATATGAGCCACCTGGCCAATGAAGCGGGCATTTCCCAGCCTACCGCTAAATCGTGGTTATCGATTTTAGAAAGCAGTTATATTATTTTTTTACTGCCACCGTATTATGAAAATTTCAACAAGCGCATCGTCAAGACGCCCAAGCTGTACTTTTACGACGTCGGGCTGGCCTGTTTTCTGCTGGGCCTGCGGCAGCCCGCAGAATTGGAGGACCAGTCGCTTATCGGAAGCTTGTTCGAAAATCTAGTCGTGGCAGATATTATCAAAAAGAACCAACACCAGTATCTGCTCCGAGACTTCTGGTTTTGGCGTGACGCGCAAGGACACGAGATTGATCTCCTGACCAGACGTGGTAGCGGCTTCGATATTTTCGAAGTAAAGTCTACGCAAACCATTCTACCTCAGCTTTTTAGTGGTTTGGATCGCTTTTCGACTATCGCCAAAGGGCAAGTAAAAACCCAAACCTTGGTGTACGGGGGGGCGGAAAGCCAAAGTCGCACCCACTATCAGGTAAGCACCTGGAAAGGGGTGGATTTGGGGCCTGCCTAGTACTTTCAGGCTGTTTATTTTAAAAAAAACAGCTCGCAGCTGCCCAATTCCCCTACTTAAACCGATTCCCCCGCATCACCAGCCCGGTTCCCTGGGTGTCGGTAGTCAGTTCCTGGTCGGGTGGCCAGTTCAGCGGTCCGTCTTTTTCGGCGTAGCTGTAGTAGATCACGTTGCCGTTGCCGTTCTTGTCGAAGGTGTTGTTGGTCAGCAGCAGGGAAGGGCCCTGGTAGATCATGGCGTATTCGCTGTTCTGGTGGATGTGGTTGCGGAGCACCCGCAGGTTGTCGGTGTTGTAGGCCGCGATGCCGACAATGCCGCTGCCGTTCAGGTCGCAGCCCTCGATGAGGATGTCGGAGCTTTCGTCGATGTAGATGACATTGCCCGTACACCCCACCGGACCACTGGGCTCGATGTGGGTAGCCTTGAAGTTGAGCAGTTGGATGTTGGCACAGCCCGTCAGGTGCAGCACGTCGCTCTGCAGGGAGTTCATGACGAGGGTAGCGCCGTTGCCGTCGATGGTAATATTTTCCTTGCCTTCCAGCAGTACCGGTTCGTTCAGGAGGTATTTCCCGGGTGCCAATTTTACTTTAGCGCCAGAGGGCAGGGCATTCAGGGCAGCCGCGAGGTCGTCGGTTATGAGGAGGTCGCTGGCCGGCCGCACGCTGGCACAGGAATAGGCCAAGCCCAGCAGCAGGAAGAAGGCGAGATTACGGTATTTCATCTTTGGTTTGGTTTTAATCACCTCCCGAAACGGCCGTGGCAATGGCGTGCAAAATAGGAGGGATATCAGGCTTTTCAAACACTGGAAAAAGAAACCGAAATCATTCCTTGAAAACGGTCTCCAGCCGCTGTTGGAAAAGACACCCAGCGGACGGAAGTGAGAACAGCGGAAGAGACCGGCCAGGTCCTCCCGCTTTCTCCCCGATAATGTCTAACTTTGCCCCCAATAACCCAAGGGTGGCAACACCCGCAAAACAACAAGCAACTTATGGGCAAATACGCATTCCTACTGGTGCTCCTCTGCGTAGGCTTCGCCGCCACCGCACAGACCCTGCCGCAGACGGAGGTGACACAAATTGGTGAAGACATCCAGCTGCTGCGGCTAACGGAACACACCCTGGTGCACCGCTCCTTCACCACCTCCGAAACGTACGGGCGCTATGCGTCCAACGGCCTCCTCTACATTGTGGACACCCTCTGCATCATCTTTGACACCCCCGCCACCGCCAAAACCACCACCCGACTCCTCGACTACCTCACCCAGGAACAAGGGCTGACGGTGCGGGCCCTGGTGGTCAACCATTTTCACGACGACTGCACCAGTGGGCTCGACAGCGTACACGCACGCGGCATCCCCACCTACGGCAATAGGCAGACCATCGCCCTGTGCAAAGCCAACGGCAAAACCCCGCCGCAGAAAAAAATGGGCAAACGGAAAACCCTGAAAATAGGCGGGCAGCAAATCGAGAACTACTACCCCGGAGCGGCACATTCCACCGACAACATCGTCAGTTACCTGCCCGCAGAGAAGGTGCTCTTCGGTGGCTGCATGGTCAAATCGCTGAATGCGGACTTCGGCAACACCGAAGATGCGGACCTGGCCAAATGGTCGAAAACGGTGACCAAGGTCAAACACCGCTACACGGAAGCCGAGATCGTGGTGCCCGGACACGGCTACACCGGCGGCCAGGACCTCCTCGATTACACCATCCAATTGTTTATGCCCGCAGCCAAACAATAGGTCCGGCGCAACTCCCCCTACCCGATGAAAAAGCAACTGCTACTCCTTACCCTGATCACCCTCTGCCTGAGCCGGCTCCCCGGCCAGGGGCACCAGCCGGTTTTTCCTGCGCTGGATGGGCAAGACCTCTTCGAAGCCGTCACCACGGCCTACCGTCCCACCGTGGTGCGCTCCTACGGTGAAGCGCGCGACATCCTCTTTGGCACCGTCTACAAAACCAACGACAGCCTCCGCTGCATCTACACCAACTGGCCAGTGTACCTGGCCCCCGGGGCCGACCCCACCGAGGCCGCTTTCCAGAACGGTGCCGGCATCAACACCGAACACGCCTGGCCCCAGGCCTTCGGCGCCAGCGTAGAGCCCGCCCGCGCCAATATGCACCACCTCTTCCCTACCCGCGCCAACGTCAACAGCGACCGCGGCAACCTGCCCTTCGGCGATTCGCCCGACAACCTCACCGACCGCTGGTATTACCTCAACCAGGAAATGGGCAATCCGCCGGCGACCAACCGCGATACCTACAGCGAATACTGGCAAAACACCCTCTTCGAGCCCCGCGAGGTGTTCAAAGGCAACATTGCCCGGGCGCTGATGTACTTCTACACCATCTACCGGGCCGAAGCCAACGGCGCTGATGGCGCCAGCTTTTTCAACAGCCAGCGCGCTACCCTCTGCCAGTGGCACGCCCAGGATCCCGTGGATGCCGACGAATGGCGCCGGACCTTCCTCATTGCCGATTACCAGGACGGCAAGGCCAACCCCTTTGTGCTCGACTGCACCCTGGCGGCCCGCGTCTACTGCCCCGAACTGGTGGGCGACGAATGTATCGTCAGCAGCACCGACAACCGGCAAGCTCTACCCCTCACGGCCAGCATCTCGCCCAATCCGGCGCGCGCGCACAGCCAACTGGCAGTGGAAAGCCCGGCCGCCGGCACCCTCCTCGTCCGCTACTTCGATGGCCAGGGGCGCCTGGTGCAGGCGGAACAGCTTAACGCCCTGGCGGGCACCACCCACCTCACCGTGCAGTGGCCCTACGCCGGCTACTGGTATTGCCAGCTGCAATTGCAGGCCGGTGGCAAGCGGTATGAGCGGGCGCTGTCGGCTTTGGTGTTGCCTTAAGGCAGATCCTTATTCGACTACCAGCCTAAGGGGTCGGGCAATACTTAAAGGTAAAAACGCATCTTTACGTTTGCCCCCACCCACGCAAGCCCGCAAACGCCCAACCTTGGTCGCCATTTTACCCACAATCATCGATAAGATGGTGCAAAAAATTACCACTTGTCGTATCTTTAGATAGCAGTTGAGAAGGTAAATGAACCTTCCCTTTATTCTTTAATCACCTATTATCACCAACCATGAGAATATTTGATCGCTTAGGACGGGGCTGGACCCTGGGGTTGAAAAGCCTGGAAATCATTGGCCAACACCCCAAACTCCTGTTGTTTCCCGTACTATCGGGTGTCGCTTTGCTCGCGGTGCTGCTGTCCTTTGGCGGCGCCTTTCTGGGACTGGCCGGTTTTAATCCCGCAGCGATGGAAGCCATTGCCGACAAAATGAGCCAGGTGGGTAACGTCGTGTTCTTTGCCGTCATTTTCATCTTCTACCTGATCTCTTATTTTGTGATCGTCTTTTTCAACGTCGCCCTCGTCCACAATGCCCGCCTCATTTTTGCGGGTGAAGAACCCAGCATCCAGGCGGGTATCGCTTTCAGCGCTTCGCGCGCACACCAGATCCTGGCCTGGGCCGCCGTAGCCGCTACCGTGGGGCTCGTGCTACAAACCATTGAAGACAAGCTGGGGGGGCTGGTATCCGGCCTGCTGGGCTTTGCCTGGAGTATGGCCACCTATTTTGTGGTGCCCACGCTGGCCGCCGAAGACATCGGCCCGATCGACGCCTTGAAGCGCTCGGCCCAGGTCATCCGCGAGCGGTGGGGCGAATCCCTCGGCGCGGGCTTCAGCCTGGGCTTGTTCAGCTTGCTGGGCTTTGTCATCGCCATGATTACTGGTGCCGTGGTATCAATCGCCATCCACCCCGGCCTCGGCATCCCGCTGGGCATCCTGACTTTCCTGCTGTCGTTGGTGGTCAACAGTGCGGCCCGCAACATCTTCCTGACCGCCGCCTACGAACACACCCAGGGCCATACGCCCGACGCTTTCGATGCCGAAACCCTCGACGGAATTTTTATGCGGAAGTAGGCGCCGGTGAATTAAATCCTGGCCAACCAATGGCCCTGCTGATCGTGTGATCAACAGGGCCATTTTGTTTTTGGTGCCGGGCGAAGCTTAACCCCTGGTTAATACGAGCACAGTACTTCAGTGCGCAGAAAATATTAACTTGCCCACAAAAACATGAGAGTTCTAATCGCCTTTGTCCTTTGTGTCTGCGCGGCCACCTTACCGGCGCAAAAATCCCTCTTACAAGCTGGTCCCATGCTCGGGTACAGCGAAATGCTCGAAGTGATGCTCTGGGTACAAACCAATGCAGCCGCCGAAGTGCAGTTTGCCTACTGGCCCCAGGGAAAAACCACCGAGCGCCACCTCACCCAACCCTACCTGACCCAGCACCAAGAAGGTTATACCGCCCGGCTGATCGCCGACGAGGTAGCGCCGGGTGTGCGCTACGACTATTCCCTGCTCATCAATGGCCAACCGGTGAAAATGGCCTACCCCACCACCTTCCAAACCCAGGCCCTCTGGCAATGGCGCACCGACCCGCCGCCGTTTACCGTGGCGCTCGGCAGTTGCAACTACATCTCCGAAGAGGCCTACGACCGACCGGGGACACCCTACGGAGCGGGGTATGGCATCTTCAACAAAATCAACGAAAAACGACCCGATGCCATGTTGTGGTTGGGTGACAACACCTACCTGCGGGAGGTCGACTGGAATTCCTGGACGGGCATCCTGCACCGCTATACCCACACCCGCTCGGCACCCGAAATGCAGCCCCTCCTGGCCAGTACCCACCATTACGCCATCTGGGACGACCACGACTTTGGCCCCAACAACAGCGACCGCAGCTTTGTACACAAGGAACAAACCCTGGAGGCCTTCCGCCTGTTCTGGGGCAACCCCACCTACGGCGTCAACCGCCAGCCCGGCATCACCAGCGCTTTTCAGTGGGCCGATATGGATTTCTTCCTCATCGACAACCGCTACAACCGCCGCCCCAACGACCGGCGCAGTGGCGAAGCCATCCTCCTGGGCGAAAACCAACTGGAATGGCTGATCGACGCCCTGGTCAGTAGCCAGGCGCCCTTCAAGTTCATTGCCATGGGTGGGCAAGTGCTCAATACTGCGCCCGTTTTCGAAAACTACGTGAACCTGGCACCCGCCGAACGCGCCTACCTGCTGGCCCGCATTGAGGAGGAAGGAATTACCGGCGTGGTATTCCTGACCGGCGACCGCCACCACTCCGAACTGAGCAGCTACGTCAATGCCAGCGGTCACACCGTCTACGACCTGACCGTTTCACCGCTGACGGCGGGGGTCGCTGCCACCAGGGGAGAAGCCAACGAATTGCAGGTAGCAGGCACCTTGGTCGAAGCCCGCAATTTTGGCCTGCTCAGCTTTAGCGGCCCCCGCAAGGAGCGGCAAATGCTGATCCAGTTGTTTGATGAGCAAGGCGTGGAATTGTGGCAACGCACGGTGATGGCACCAACGGCAAAGTAAACAAGCCCTGCCCACGGCACGAAACCTGTTGCTGAAACTGCTATTCAGCCCATCCTAATAAAACCTCAAGGCCCCTCGGAATTGCTTCGCAGGGGCCTTTCTTAAAATGTCAGCGGGCTTGGGCAGCCCCCCAAAAAAAAGCGGGCTGTTGGGGATTGATCCCCAACAGCCTGCTTTCATAAGGCTGTGAAACGTTGCACTTCGTGCGATCTAGTACGTAATCACCGTAGTCGTACGGCGCTGACGAATACTGGAACGGTTGGGCTGGTCATCGGTTTGATTGACCATTCTGAGCGTTTCGTCCACATCACTGTTGCCGATGGTGGAGCCGTTGTCTTCGAACACACAACCATCTACCAGTGCTTCGCAAGTGCCACGACCTTCGCGTTGGTTATAAATGGCACCGCCCCGCACTACGGAGAAGTTGTTGACAAAAGCACAATCCACTACGACTGGCTGGCAAATCCCAGAGACTGCCCGGTTGAGTAAACCGGCACCGTACATGGAATAGTTGCCTTCAAAGTGGCAGTTTTTAATGGTTGGATTACACGTGCCATAACTGCCGTCGTTAAAAATGGCACCCCCATTGAAGTCGGAGCGATTGTTGATAAACTTACAATCGCTAATGAATGGCGACGCATCGCCTTCGTTGGCGTAGTTGTAAATGGCGGCACCTTCGCGGGAAAAATTATCCACAAAAATGCACTTTACGATCTTGGGTGAAGAAACGCCGAATTCGCCGTTGTTGTAGACTGCACCCCCACAAGTGGTCAGATCAGCGCCTTCTACCATCCCGTTGGCGTAACCGCCGGTGATAACAAATCCGTTGATTTGCGTGGTAGCATCTACCTTGTTGAAGTAGACGACGGTAAAGCTATTGTCTTCCAGATCGGCCGCATTCCCTATTTCACCACTCAGGATGGTGAGGTTGGCGTTGAGGTTTCGTTCTTCCAATTTCTTTTCGGTGCCGGCAAAACCACCGTAAATCGCTACCCCTTGTGGGATAACAAAACTGGCGGTGCGGTCGGTTGATGTAGTAGGGGTATAGGTACCCTGAGCTACCCAAACAGCCTCACCTGGCAGGGCCACAGCCAGTGCTTGCTGCAAATCGCCAAAAGCATTTTTCCAGGAAGTACCCTGTCCGTTGCTGCCTTCCTTGACGAAATGGCGGGTAATGTCACCTGCGCTTAAGAGTAAGCTGGCCAGGAAAATCACCATTGTTGTTAGTAAAAATTGTTTCACGCCTAATTCCTTTTGAAGTTGAGTTGGATAAAAACGGGCAAAACAAATAAAGTATTACCCGCTCCATAAATTTCATTTGAAAATGCAGGGGTCAAATTGCCGTAGGCTTTTGAAAAGCCAAGACAAAAAAATTTCAACACTTCCAAAGCGGAAGACGTCAAACAAAGTCAAACTTGGGTGGGATAACTTAAGATAACCAGTTGGGGATACAACTCATTATCTCGAATAGATAATTTACTACTTTGGATAAAAATAGCGAATTATCCCCGAAGAAAAAAATATTCTTCGGTTTTTTTGGCGTGTTGGATTGAAAAACAAGTTGCAAACGCACCGTGGGATAATTTAGTACGTCTGCGGAAACTATGCTGATTGAAACGTAGCTAAAAATATTTAGTTTCGTTTAAAAGCTTAATTCTTCCGTAAAGCTGCGAAAAAAAAATCATTCATTCAAATAAAAAACAATAAATGGTTCAATAATTTATTATGTGGTAGGAAACGCTTATTTTTCGGCATAATTTACAGCATATTTTTTTGGAGCAAGGTCTACTTACTTGCTTTAAAAGCTGTAAAGTTCCCTCCTGCAGGATAAATCTCGACCTAAAAAAACGAAAAAAATCACTGTCGCAAAGTGAATGTAGCGGGTGTTCCAAGCAACCAAACTAGTGGAGGTATGGGGTATCTGTGGCGGTGAGGTGAACAAAAATTAGCAATTTACGTATACGTACCTAATTTGCTAAAATAGCTAAGTGTGGTGACAAACCAGCCCGAATATGATCTAAAGAAAATTTTCGTGCGTAGGTTTGCTGGCGCCTTAATGAGTTAGTTAACCAATTGTACATAATCCCAGTCAACGGCAAGTTGATCAGTAACCATGTAACAACCTTAAACGATGGTAAGAAGAATACTCCTATTACTCAGCTGGATCCTCTTGACCGCTACCCTGGCGAAGACCCAAGACTTCCATTTTTCTCAATTCTCTTATGCCCCGCTACACCTCAACCCTGGCCTGACGGGCGTTTTTGCGGGCGACACCCGCATAGCGGCCAGTTATCGTTCCCAGTGGAACCAGGTTCCGGTGGCCTACAAAACGTTTACGGTCACGGCTGATCATAAATATACTTGTGGGCATGCGGGGCCCGGCTTTTTTGCTTCGGGCATTGCCCTCAATTATGACCGCGCCGGCGATTCGCGCCTAGCCATGGCCAACGTAGGCCTCTACGGCTCCTACACCCGCCCGATCAAGGCACAGTCGTTCCTGACTGTGGGCCTGAATGCCGGACTGGGGCAGCGCTCCTTCGACACCGATGACCTGCGTTTCGGCCGCCAGTTCGACATGGGGCTGGGCGTGTTCAACCCTGCCCTCGGCAACGAGGAAGTTTTCGCCAACCAAAGCCACATCTTTTTCGATGCGGCCCTGGGCGTCAACTTTCGCTGGCAGGCCCTGCAGCGCGATGCCCTGATCGACCTCCTGGAGAAACGCTCCAAGCTCGATATTGGCATTGGGGTACACCACCTCAACCGGCCAGACATGAGCTTTATCGAAGACATGAAGGTCAAACTCCCCATGCGCTTTAGCCCTTACGCCGCAGGCACCATTCAGGTGGGTAACCCTCTGGACATTCAACTCGCCATTATGGGCCAATTTCAAAACACCTACCGGCAATTCCTCGGTACTGCTGGTCTGAAATTACACCTCAACCGAACCCCCGGCAACCAGTGGTCGGTGCTTTTGGGCGTAGGCTATCGCTTCGATGAATTTGGCGATGCCTGGTTCCCTGCCCTCGAACTCAACTACCACGAAATGTTGCGGGCCAGCATCAGCTACGATATCAATATTTCTGATTTCAACATTGCTACCCGGCGTCGTGGTGGTCTGGAACTTAACGTGCGCTATCTGATTAAAAAAGTGTGTCCACTTCCCAATTTCAAGTTCTGTCCACTTATCTAATTATCCCCAACCTGTGAATAAATGAGAAAGAGATCAACAAACCGTCTCCTAATTGTACTTTTTTTAGCAGTGACCAGCTTTTCCGGATTGTGGGCTCAACCGCTTTCAGAATGGATTACAGCGGCAGACAACGCCTACCAAAAAGCAGACTACTACAGCGCTTTTCGGTACTATGACGTCGCACTAAAATACGATTCCACCCGAATGGATCTGTGGTACAAAATGGGAGAAAGTGCCCAGCAATTTACCGCTTACAACGCAGCCCAATCCGCCTATGACCGGGTAGCTGCCAGCACTTTTCGGGATTCCTTCCCGTTATTGCCATTTCGGCGGGCCGAAGTACTCCAGCGCAAAGGTGCCTTTCAGGCGGCTGCTACGCTGTACGACCAATTCATCAGCACCACGACCTCCACCGATGCCGAGGTGCTAAAAACCGCTGAACGCAACCTGATCAATTCTGAATGGGCCGCCGATGTGGTGAACCGCCCCAAAGCAACAACCGTCCGCAATTTGGGGGACCAGGTCAACTCGCCTCATTCGGATTTCGGGCCTTTCTTCCAAAACGATACCCTCTATTTTTCTTCGCTGCGCTATACCATCAAGCGGGACTCCGTCTTGCCGCGCCGGCCTTATTCCAAAATCCTGCGGCGTACCGCTCCTGACCAGGACGCGCAGGCCCTGGCCGCCACCAGCATTTTCAACCAAACGGGCCGCCTTACGGCCCATACCTCCTACAATGCCGCCGGCACGACCGTTTATTTTACCCTCTGCGACTACCAGAGGGGAACCACCGATTTTCACTGCGACATCTACTATGCGCCCGTACTAGCCGGTGGCCAGTGGGGTATTCCCAAACGCTTGCCGCTGAACGACACCAAAGCGACTTCGACCCACCCCAACGTGGGCAAGAATCCGGCAGACGGCACCGAATACCTCTACTTCGTTTCTGATCGCCAGGGCGGCGCCGGCGGACTCGACATCTACCGGGCCAAGATCCTGGCCGACGGAGCGTGTGGACCGGTTCAGGCCCTCACTGAAATCAATACCGAAGGAGACGATGTAACGCCTTTCTACTATGCACCCACCCAGACCCTCTACTTCAGTACCGATGGGCGGCTGACCATGGGTGGCTTCGACATCTACCGTTCTTCCTGGAATGGCCGCAACTGGGATCGACCCAGCAACATGGAAATTCCCGTCAACAGCAGCTACAACGACACCTACTACTCGCGCTTTCCGCAACAGGAGTTGGCTTTCTTTGCCTCCAATCGCCCCGATTCGCTGGCCTTGTTCTGGGACGACACCAAAGACGCCTGTTGCAACGACCTTTACAGCGTAGGCATTACCGACGAGATCAAGTTGCTCGCCCTGACCTTCAACGCCCTGGACCTCACCGAACTCGCCGGATCTTCCGTAGCCCTTTACGAACTCACCCCCGGTGGGCGCCGGCTTGTTGACAGCCTCAACAACCCCCGCGACAACGACTTCAACTTCGTGGTTATTCCCGGCAAACAGTACGAACTGGTTGCTACCAAACCCGGGTTCACCACCGACCGCGACACCCTGGACCTGACCGATCCCAAGCTGGCCAACCAAATGGAGATCGAACGGCGCCTGTATTTGTCACCCGACCTCAAATTGGATGTGTTCACCTTTAACAAGTTGGATTCTACCGCCCTGGCGGGAACCACCGTGTTCCTCCACGAGCTTACCCCCGAAGGCGAACTTGTCCTCGTGGACAGCATTATCAACCCGACGGCCAACGACTACCACTTCAAACTCAAACGCGGCAAGCAGTACCAGGTCTTTGCCCGCAAGGACGGATATGTGCCCGACATGACCTATATTGATACCAACGATCCAAAATTCGCCAGTGTCAATGAGATTCGCAACGACCTCTACCTCGAGCCCGGCCTGGCTCTGGAGGTCTACACCTGGCGCTTGCTCGACAGCAAACCCCTCGTCGGGTCGACGGTTTTCCTCTACGAATATTCTGATGAAGACGGTGAAACGTTAGTCGACAGCCTGACGAATGTGCACGGCTACCAATTCGGCTTCCCGGTAGAGAAAGGCAAGGGGTACGTCATCCGCGGCGCCCACGACGGCTACGGCCCGGATATCACCTCTCTTGACCTGACGGGGGCGGATATCCCCGACAATGGCACCTTCCGCAGGGACCTCTACCTGGGGCAACTCCTGGAAGTATTTGTCTTTGATGCCGTTTCCGAAGCCAAACTCCCCGGTGCCGAAGTTCGCCTGTTGGATGCCACCACGGGTGAGTTGATCGCCGAAAAAATCAACCCGGACAACAACGACTTTTACTTCTCCGTGACCCTCGACAAACCCTACCGGATTGAAGTGCTCCGCAAAGGCTACAAACCCGTTAGTGAAGTGGTGACCTTCTCCGACGAAGACTTGAAAGTGGGTGGCGGAAAAATTTCCCTCGACATCTTCATGGAGCCTTACACGGATCCTTGTTCCATGTTGCCACTTTACCTCTACTACGACAATGACCACCCCAACCCGAAGTCGACCAGCCCCACTACGGATCTGGAGTACGTGTCGACTAACGTAGAGTACTTCAAGAAAAAACAAACCTTCATCCAATCCTTTACCAGAGACATGGAGCTGGAAGAAGCTTTCCGGACGCGCCGGCGCTTCGATGACTTTTTCAATCTCGAAGTTCGCAGTGGTCGCTACGACCTGGAAGAATTTGCCAAACGCCTATTGGTCTACTTGCAAAGTGGCAATACCTTCGTCGTTGATCTGAAAGGTTTTGCCAGCCCCCGGGCCAGTACCATCTACAACCAGATCCTGAGCCAGCGCCGGATTGCTGCAGTTTACAACTTCTTTGATCGCTACCAAAACGAGGCCTTCAAATCCTACATCGCGCTGGGGGCTCTCCGCTTTACGGAACTGCCCGTGGGGGAAACCCAGGCGGATCCCCGGGTAGTAGACAAAGTAGACGACCCCAAAAACTCCATCTATAATGTCTTTGCTTCCCTGGAGCGACGGGTGGAAGTTCGTTGTGCAACCTCCAACAACCAATAAGTATGAATCGAGGGAATTCTCAAAGCAAAAAACCGCAAAACGCAAACGCCATGAAGTTTGTCACCACTATAAAAACCACCTTGGTCAGCAGCCTTTGGCTGATGATTTTCTCCGCGCTGGTATTGTTGCCCAATTTAAAGGCCGAAGGTATCCGACAAGTTGCGCCTACCGCAGGTGATGCCCCGGTAATGCTCGAAACGGGGCGCCCTGAATTTGGCAGTTTTGCCGATTTCAATGGCCCCGCCAGTGGCCGCCTGGTCATTACCATCGGCAACCTCAACGAAACCGTTTTCCTGGGCCTCTCCACTGAATACAACGATGATGGCAAGCCTTTCCCCGGCACTTTTGCAGGCCAGTACCGCTTCCGGATTCGTCGGGCCAGCGATGGTGCCGTCGTTCACGGTCCTTTTATTGTCAATGGCAGCAATGCCAACGCGACCACCTGGGAGCAGGCGCAATTTGGCGTTTACAATGTGAACATTACCCAGAACAGCCAACTCATGTACCGTTTTCAGCCGACCCAGCTGGGCAACTACTACCTGGAGTTCGACGAAGCCAGCTTCCCGGATGGAGATGACAAAGTAAATATCCCCTTTTGGGACATCACCGTAGCCCGCAACAACGTGCCCATCAACGGCCGGGTGTGGTCGCGCAACTGGGCTTTCCGCACCCCGCCGGTGGATGGCCTGACGCCTCCTGATTGTGTCTGGGATCGGGAATTCAACGGTTCCCTGTACTCCTACACCACTGATGGTTTTGTGTCCAAAATCGATTTCCAAAATGCCGGGTTGCAAGGTTTATCCTTCAATATTGCGTTCAATAGCAAAGGGCCCGGCAGCAGTGGCAACCTCACCGAAGACCGCAAGTCAGTTCCCAACGCAAACGCAACCCTCAACTCGGCCGAGCACCAGATCTTCCTCTCCGAACCTGATCCCGTGTTATTTCCCAGTGGGATCTGTGGCCAGTTGATCACCCCCGCCAGTTTCAGTTGCCTGAACGAGAACAGTTACTGCCTGGAGGTCGCCGTCACCAAACCCGGACAGGTAGAAGTGGTACTGGATTTTAATCGCAACGGTCTGCTGGATCCGGATTCCGAAGATGTCAACCTCGTCTTCGACTTTCCGGCCAACCAGCTGAGCGGTTGTATCCCCTGGAATGGCCTGCGCGGCGACGGCACGCCCGTCACGGTGGGCGACACCATCGACCTGATCTTCTTCTATTCGCAAGGCATCCAGCATTGGTCGGCTTACGATGTAGAATTCCTGCGCAACGGCTACTGCATCGAAACCATCCGCCCCCTCTGCGAGCCGAATATTTCGTCGAGCCTGCTCTTCTGGGACGACCGCAATATCGTGGAAGACCCCGGCACCGGTGCACCGCGCGATGGCCGCAATGGCTGCAATTGCGCAACGGGTTGCCGGACCTGGAGCAGCTTCAACCTCAATGCTGCCGACTGCAGCAACTTCGACGACAATGCCACCACCGGCTACGGCGATAAAACGACCATCAACACCTGGTGGTTTGCCAATACCTCTACCATTGTACGAGTCAATATCCCGCTGGTTCAGGCGATGATTGTCGGCCCGGACTCTATTTGTCTGGGCGAAACCGCTACCCTGGTTGCCAGCGATGCGGGCGCCACCGGTACCGTCACCTACCAATGGACAGGGCCCAACAATTTCACCGCCAATACCGCCCAGGTAAACGTGAGTACCGCCGGTGAATACTGCGTCCAAATAACCGATCAGCTGGGTTGCAGCAACACCATCTGCAAGTTACTCACCGTAGTGGATGCCGGTAACGGAACCATCTCCTACCCTCCCAGCCTCAGCGCCTGTATCGGCTCCAGCGTAACGTTGGTGGCAACCGGCGACATCAACAGCTTCACCTACAGCTGGTCACCGGCCACTGGCCTGAGCGCTACCGACGTAGCCAGCCCCAGTTTCACCTTTGCCAGCCCCATAACCTATACGGTCACCATTACCAATACGACCAGTGGGTGTAGCTTTACACAAGCTATTGCGGTTGCCGGCAATGTAGAACCCATCCCGGGTTTCACCACCCAATCGGGTTGTAACCAGGGCCTGGGGATTAGTTTTGTCAACACCAGTACAGCTGCTACCCAGTACAGCTGGGATTTTGGCGACCCTACTACTACTGCCGACATCAGCACCCAACCCAATCCCAACTATACTTATCCCGGGCCGGGTACCTACCAGGTCAAGTTGGTGGTCACCAGTGTGGATGGTTGTGTAGCGATGCTGTTGCAAGATGTGGTCATCACCAATATTCCACTGATCGCTGATTTTGACATCTCCTACGACACTTGCTCACCCGACGCGGTGGTGGTTCGCTTTACCGATACGTCCGTCAACGGAGCGGGTAACACCACGGCCTGGTCCTGGACGTTCGGTGGTGGCAATGGTAGCAGCAATCTACCCAACCCCACCCTCACCCTCACGACGGGCCAGACCATCACCGTCAACCTGACCATCACCACTGCCGACGGCTGTACCGAAAGTACTTCCCAAACCGTGACAATACAGCTGGGCCCACCCACCGATCAATTCCCGGATGTCCTGCTGGTTTGTCCGGGCACCGCCGTACAAATCACCCCGGGTGGCAATCCGGCTTATACGTACAGTTGGAGCCCGACTGCGGGAATCGACAACCCGACTTCGCCCCAACCTACTTTTTCGCCAGCAGCGACCACCACCTACACCGTTACCGTCACCTCCAGCGGTGCTGATGTGTGTACAGTGGTAGAGACGGTACTGGTAACGGTGCCGTCGGTGATTAATTTGCAAGTGACCGGCGGTGGAAACTTCTGTACCCCCAGCACAACGCTGACGGCGACGACCAGCGCACCCACGACCATTGAGTGGCAGGACAGCAACGGCAACCTACTGGCCACTGGGCCCAACTATACGCCTCCTGTGTCGGGTACAACGGAATACACCGTCACCGCCACCGATGCCAGCAACTGTAGCGAAACGACAACCGTGACGGTTACCGGTGGACCGGTCAACTTTTCGGTTCCCGATACCGTAGCCGTTTGTTTTGGCCAGGAAATCCTCCTGAATGTGACCAACCTGGATGAGAACGATATCCTGACCTACAGCTGGCTACCGGCCAGCAGTTTTGTGGCGGGAACCAATACGTTGGCCATGCCCAACTACATCGAAACCATCGGCGCACAGGACGTGACCGTCGAGCTGAGCAACCAATTTGGTTGTACAGCCAGTGCGCTGATTAACGTAGCGGTGGTCAACCCCAATATTGACCTGAGCTTCACCAGTCAGATCGACTGTAATGGTGGTACGGTCTCCTTCACCAATACCAGCACCAATGCCTTTGGCTACGTGTGGGACTTTGGTGATGGTACGCCCCGGAGCTACGCCGCAAACCCCGTGCATGCCTACGCCGACGGAGGCATCTACACGGTGACCCTCGACATTGTCTACGACGTAGACTGTGTGGTTCCTTTCAGCCAGCAAGTGATGGTGATGGAACCCCAGATCTTTGCGGGTTTCACCTACGATATTGCCGAATGTTCGGCCGAGGCAGCCGTGGTGCAGTTCATGGACACGTCCACCAACACCCTGAACAATACCACCAGCTGGCAGTGGACCTTCAGCAATGCGACCCCCGCCACCAGCACGTTGCAAAACCCCACGGTCACGGTGCCCAATAGCGGGCCACTAACCGTGAGCCTGACGATTGAAACGGCCAATGGCTGTTCCAATACGATCACCGAAACCCTCGCTATTCAGCTGGTTGACCTCGACATCTCCCTGACCGACACCATTGTGGTGTGCCGGGGTGATGCCGTAACCCTCAACCCCAACGGTGATCCGGAGCTGACCTACAGCTGGATGCCCACCACCGGGTTGGATAATCCGACTGCCGCCAGCCCCGTGGCGACCCCCCTGGTCACCACTACCTACGTGGTTGCCGCTTACTCCACCGTGGGTGCGGACACGTGCTTTGTGACCGACTCCGTGGTGCTCTTCGTACCCGCCGACATCAACCTGGTCCTCAACCAGGACTCCGTGGTGGTAACCTGTGGGGAAGATGTGGTCATCACCGCCAGTGCCGATGCCAACATCAGCGTCACCTGGTGCAACTTGCAGGGCGAAGTGCTGGCTACCGGCAGCAGCATCACCGTCAATCCCTTCCGTACCGACACCATCGTGGCCAAAGCGGTCAACGAATTCGGTTGTTTGGCCCAGGATACCGTGATTGTCATTGACAACGGGGTAGATGCCTTCATCGATCCCGGCTCGCTCGGGGGCAGCATCACCGCTTGCCAGGGCGTCGACACCACCCTCACTGTCGTCAACCAGGACGATCAGGATATTCTGAGCTACGAATGGAGCCCCGCCGCCAACATCATTGGCCCCACGGATGGCGCCAGTGTGCAAATCATGGTCAACGAAGTGGGTACGGTGGTCTTTACGGTCATTGTGGCCAACGACAAGGATTGTCGGGATACCTTATCGGTAATGGTCAACGTCCAGGAATTTGCGGGCCAGGTAGCAGACACGGCCCTGGTTTGTTACAACGAAGCGACGCCCATCAATCCGGGCGGCAACACCACGTACACCTACAACTGGTCACCGACTACGGGGCTCGATTTGAGCAACCCGGCCAATCCGGTGGTGACCCTGACGGAGAACCAGACGTATCAGGTAACGATTACCGACCCCGCGACGGGCTGTAACAACCAGGACTCGATTGTGGTTATTGTACAACCGGACCTGGATCTGCAAACGACAGGCGGCACCCAATTGTGTGAAGTTGTGGCGGTAACACTAAGTGCGACCACCGCAGTGGCTACCAATATAACGTGGTTCTTCAACGATACCTCCATTGGTACGGGACCTACGATTTCCGTTATCCCGCCGGGTGACGGCTGCCACACCTACACGGCAGTAGCGACTGATCCGCTCACGGGCTGTGTGCAAACCAGCGAGGAAGTCATTTGTGTGCAGGAGTTCATGGGCGTGCTGCCCGATGGGCCGGTCACGGTTTGTGTCAACGAACCAACTCCGATCAACCCCAGTGGCAACCCCGAACTGGTCTATACCTGGACCCCCGAAGACGAAGCCATTGACCTGACCCAACCCTGGAACCCCGTGGTGACCACCAGTGTGCCACGCACCTACTTCGTCACGTTAGTCGATCCGGTTTTTGGTTGTACCGTCACGGACACCATCAACATCCTGGTTGCGCCGCAGCTCAACCTGGCGGTGACCCCTACGAGTAATGTATTGTGTGACAACACCGAACTGACGCTGACGGCGACCACCGATTTTGCGCCTGCGAGCCTGTCCTGGTTCCTGCTACCCGGCGATGAACCCCTGGGTACCGGCGCTACGCTGACCTTTACGCCACCACTCGGTAGCTCGCAGGTATATGCCGTAGCGACCAGTGCCGATGGCTGTACCGAGCGCGACACCGCGACGGTCAGCAATTTCCCGATCAACGCCAGCATCACCGAAGAACTGGTCATCTGTGAGCCCACCGCTACGGTTGAGCTTTCGGTAACCAACAATGATCCCGACCAGGACCTGACCATCTTGTGGGCTTCCGCGGGTGTCTTGTCCCCACTCAACCAGGCCACGGTCACGGTAGATCCCAACGCGGCGTCCAGCTTCAGCGCGACGGTGACCAACCAGTTTGGTTGTTCCGAAGTGCTGACGACGAGCGTGACGGTGATCGACTTGCTCGGTGACCTCAGCATCAGCATTGACCAGGATACGATCCTGCTGGATGAGTCGGCGACCATCACCGTGAGCGGTTGTTTGGGTTGCAATTACGAGTGGGACCCCGCCGCGCCCGACAGCCCCGTCATTACGGTCACGCCGGGCGAAACGGGTGAATCAACTTATTTTGTCACGGTCAGCTTGCTGGGTTGTACCCAGAACCTGGAAGTAAGCCTGGTGGTAATAGATGGCACCTGCGACGTAGACCACGTGTTTCTACCCAATGCGTTTACCCCGAATGGTGACGGCGATAATGATTTCCTGCAAGTGCGCAGCAGCTTTGTAGAGCAGCTCACCGAGTTCGAGTTGTTGATTTACAATCGCTGGGGAGAAGAAATATTCCGGACCCAAAACCCCCTTGATCGCTGGGATGGCACCTTCCGCGATGAGCGCCTGCCCCCCGATGTCTACGGCTACTATTTACGGGTAGTTTGCCCCAATGGGGACGAACTGGTCCAGAAAGGCAACATTACCTTGTTGAGATAGGGTAAACCTGAATAGATAAAGTTAAAATAAATATAAACGGCTGGCTACAATTTGTAGTCAGCCGTTTTTTTTTCATCTTGGCACCCCATAAACCTGTTTTGAATACCGACCCAACAACGTCATGAGAAAAACCATCCTCAGTGTACTCTTCTTATTCATTTTATTCGGCGCCACCCTTCGTGCCCAAACTGAAATTAAATTGAGCCCCTTGCTGATTGCCGGCCTGGTAGCCGTATCCATCGAACAAGGCTTCCGGGGTGAAACCGGGGTAGAACTTGATATTCTTGGTGCCGAGGGTTTTTTCTATTCCTACGTATCCGGCAAATATTATTTCAATCCCCGCATGGGCCTGGACCGCTTTTATGCGGGTGTATTCCTGGGCGGTGGTTCCGACGTAGGTGCGGGCGGTGGATTCCTGATCGGCAGCAAGTTGCTGTCGCGCAGCAACAAAGTCCTTTTTGAGATTGGTGTCGGAGCCGGACGAAGTTTCACCGATGGTAATTTTATTCCCACCGGAAAGTTGCATTTTGGTTACCGCATTGGCGGCTAGTGGACAATATCGCGTCCTGCTCCATTTTTTTCCTTCGAAAAATGCGCTGAAATAGGAAGTGTACACTAGCTTTACCCCATGCAAACTACCGATATCTGTATTGTAGGCGCAGGCCCGGGTGGCGCTGCCGCTGCGCTCAAACTCAGCTACCTGGGTATTCCCTGTGTATTGCTCGACAAGGCCACCTTTCCCCGCGACAAAATCTGCGGCGATGCCGTGAGTGGCAAAGTAACCGTTCAGTTGGAACGCCTGGATCCGGCCATGCTGGCGCGTTTCCGGCGCCTGCAGACCAACATTGATGTCTGGGGCATCCGGTTTATTCCCGCCAGCGGTACGGCCCTCAACCTGCCTTTCAAGCTCAACTACGACAAGCAGCGCGAGGATTCGCCCGGCTACGTCATGCGCCGGGTAGACTTCGACAATTTCCTGGTAGAGGAAGTGCGCCAACGGGACAATATCGACTTTCGGGAAGGAGTCAGCGTGGCAACGTACCAGCAAACGGCGACGGGCTGGGAAGTCAAAGACAAAACCGGCGACCTCCACCTGCACTGCAAACTGCTGCTGGTAGCCGACGGCGCCCACTCCTACTTCAGCCGCCATATCGCCGGCCACCAGAAAGACAATGCCCACCACGCAGCAGCCCTGCGCGCCTATTACCAGGGGGTGACCGGATTCCACGATGACAACTTCATTGAGCTCCATTTCCTGCCCGAACTGAACCCGGGCTATTTCTGGATTTTTCCGCTCCCCGACGGGGGCGCCAACGTGGGCCTGGGCATGCGCAGTGACTTTATCCAGAAACGCGGCGTCAACCTATACGAATTACTGGAAGGCGCCATCGCCAACCATCCGGAGATCGCGGCCCGCTTTGCCAATGCAACGCTCCAGGGCAAGGTCGTTGGCTACGGCTTGCCACTGGGTTCCAAACGGCGATCCCTTTCCGGCGACCACTACCTGCTGCTGGGTGATGCTGGCCACCTGGTGGACCCCCTCACGGGCGAAGGTATTGGCAATGCCTTCTACAGTGGCTTCATCGCCGCGGAGCAAGCCGTACAGTGCCTGGCCCAGGAGCGCTACGACGCCGAATTCCTGAAGGATTACGACGTGCGGGTGGATCGGGTGCTGCGGCAGGAAATGCGGCTGAGCTACCAGTTGCAACGCATTATGCAATGGGAATGGCTCACCAATACCATTACCACTTTCATTAGCAATAACCCGCGTATCATTGAGCTCCTTTGTCGCATGTATACCGATTTTGACCTGCGCAAGGAACTCGTGCGGCCCTGGTTCTGGGTGCGGATGTGGTGGGGTAGAAACAAACAGGTCAGTAAATAAATTTCCTACCCGTACAACTTTTTCTGCTCCCATTTGCTCTATTAATAAGCAAGTATGCTGACTTACCACCTGGGCGGATGGCCTGATTGGTGCTAAAGATTATGCCTGCCCCCCCCAAAGGGACGGGAGGATAATCAAGTTTTCATTTTTTTGTCAAAAAATTAGGAAAAATCGTTATTTCTGGTGCGAAGTGTAACAAATTGCCCGGAATTCAGTTAAAAATAATGTTGGCTTAAGTTTCATAACTAGTGAGTGTAAAGTGGAAGCCCCGTAATGGTTATTACGGGGCTTCGTTTTTTTAAGGGCGAAAAATTCAACCAATTAAACAATCCTTATCTTCGACGGGTTGATTTCTAATATCTATCCTGTCAGAAGTTGGCGGGTTCCTGCCTTGCTCGACGGCAAGCGGGGTTGATTTCTAATATCTATCCTGTCAGAAGCCCGTTCGTTATGCCTAAAATGTTTACCCCTGTTTCGCTGGTTGTCTTGCTGCTGTTCAGCGGCTGCGCAAATTACCACCTCAATTATTCGCCTGCTGCCCGCGATTGGCAACAAGCTGTCCTGCCGGTAGAGCCCCCCGTTTATACCATTTACCTGATTGGAGGAACGGGTACTTCAACCAACGCTGGCCAGGACCTACCCGCCCTCCGGGCCCTGCAGACGACGCTGGCCGGAGCCAATAAAAATAGCGCCCTCGTCTTTTTAGGTGACAACCTCTACCCGGCGGGCATGGCTCCCAAGTCGGAAGCTACCGACCGCGACCGCGCCGAAGCTGCGCTGGATACGCAATTGGCGAGTTTTGCGCACTATGCCGGACGGGTTTTCTTCGTAGCCGGGGATCACGACTGGTACGAATACGGGGTCGCTGGCCTGCAACGCCAGGCGCGCTACCTGGATAAAGAATCAGACGGCAAGGCCCGCCTCCTACCCCGACCCGGTTGTGGCGATCCGGTAGAAGTGGAGCTGACCGACGACATCACCCTACTCCTCCTCGATTCGCAGTGGTGGCTGGCCAACTGGCGCGGGATTACAGCCATCAATGATGGCTGCGAAGCCAAGAGCCGGGCAGATTTTGCCTTCCTGCTCCAGGAAGCCATGAAGAGCAACCGCCGCCAGGAGTTGGTGGTCGCCATGCACCACCCCGTCTTCAGCAACGGCCCCCACGGCGGGAAGTTTACCCTCTCGGAACACCTCTTCCCCTTGCGCGACATCCACCCCAGCCTGGTCTTACCGTTGCCCCTGGTGGGTTCTGCCGTCCGCTTGCTCCAGGCTTCGTTGGGGCTGCGGCAAGACTTGGCCAATTCAACCTACAACGACCTGCGCAAGCTGCTCACCAGCCAGGCCAACGCCATTGGCGACGTCGTTTTTGCGGCGGCTCATGAACATAGTTTGCAATACTGGGACAAAGACAACCAGCACTACATCGTCAGCGGTTCCGGTGCCCGGGCCAGTGGCAGCCGCACGGGCAATGGCGCCCGCTTTGCCTACGGCGGTGTGGGGTTCTCGCAACTCAACTACTACCCCGATGGCCAGGTGTGGGTGCAATATTTCCAAACGCCGGCAGGCGCCGAAAAGCAACTGGTGTACCAGCAAAAGATCAAGCCCAGCCGTGCCGAACGGAAATTGCCGGCACCGGCTACCCCGGAAGTTCAAACCTATAGCTTTGCGGCGACCAGCCAGCGAACCCTGCCCCTGAGTGCGGTCAACTTTCAGCGAACCGCTACCGGCCAGGCCATTTGGGGCCACCACTACCGCGACGCTTATGGCACCGAAATGCAGGTGCGCGAACTGGACTTGCGCCAGGCCAACCTGGTGCCCGTCAAGCGCGGCGGCGGATTCCAGACCAACTCTCTCCGCCTTGAAAATACCCACAACGGCAAACAATATACCCTGCGCTCCATCGACAAAGACGCCAGCCGTACGGTACCCTACCCCCTCAACACCAACCTGATTCTCGACATTGTACGCGACAACTTCTCGGCTTCTCATCCCCTCGGCGCCCTGGCGGTAGCCCCCCTGGCCGAAGCGGCCGGGGTTTACCACGCCAACCCCCAACTGGTCTATCTGCCCACCCAACCGGCACTCGGCGACTTCAACGCCGATTACGCCGATGCCCTCTACCTGTTCGAAGAACGCCCCGACGATAAGCAGTGGTGCGACGACCCGGCTTTTGGCAACCCCCAGGACATCATCAGTACGTTCGATATGCTGGAAGAAGTCCGGCAAGATCACGACCACCTCGTCGATCAGCGCTGGACTATCCGCTCCCGGCTCTTCGATCTCGTCATCGGCGACTGGGACCGCCACGATGACCAGTGGCGGTGGGCCGCCATCGAACGCGGCAAAAAAGTGTACTACCGCCCCATCCCCCGCGACCGCGACCAGGCCTTCGCCAACTACGACGGCTTCATTTTCGATATCGCCCGCCTGGTGTCGCCCAAAAGCAAGCAGTGGCGCCCCTATACCGACCAGCTCGGGCGCACCCACTGGGCGACCTACAACGCTTTTTTGTTTGACCAGAGTTTTCTCACGGGCCTCAGTTGGGCCAACTGGCAGGAAGCGGCCAGCCACTTGCAAACGACCCTGACGGATGAAGTCATCGAGCAATCCTTTGCCAGCGCCTGGCCCGAGCCCTTCCTCGGCCGCGATGGGCCAGCCATCAAAGCCACCATCAAGGGGCGGCGGGATCAACTGGTCGCCATTGCCCAGGATTACTATACGTTCCTGGCAAAAAACGTCGACGTGCTGGGAACCGATAAAAAAGACCTCTTCCTGGTCGAACGATTAGACGACCAGCATACGCGGGTGCGGGTCTTTGATACCAACAAGGAAGGAGACCAGGAAGCCGTAAAATACGACCGCACCTTCCTGAGCAGCGAAACCCAAAATATTTACTGCTACGGGCTGGGCGACGAAGATATTTTCCAGGTACGGGGCCAGGTCAGATACGGCAGCAAGGTACACCTCATCGGCGGCGAGGGCGACGACCAGTTCGACGACCAATCCAAGAGTACGCGCGCGGGCTGCCTGGTGCAGCTCTACGACTTCAAAAAAGAAGACAACCAGCTCGTCCACACCAGCGACAGCCGCGATCGCCGCAGCCAACGCCCCGAAGACAACCTCTACAATCGGCGCAGCACGGCCTACCTCCACAATTTCAACGCGGTGCTGCCGTTCCTGGGCTTCAACCCCGACGACAAGCTCTTTGCCGGTTTCCAGGGCACCTACACGCGCTACGGCTTCCACAAAGCGCCTTACGCCAGCCAGCATCGCTACGGAGCCTTGGTTTCGCTGGCCAGTGGCGGAGTCAGCGCCTACTACCAGGGCGACTTTGCCCACGTCATCGGCCGCTGGGGCCTGCAGTTGGGCGCCCAGGTGCAAACGCCACTGTACGCCAGCAACTTCTACGGCCTGGGCAACGAGACCATCAATCCGGAAGAAGTGCTGGAGCAAGATTACAACCGCCTGCGCCAGCGCAAAGTCGACCTGGCTACCCTGCTGGCCTACCGCCCCAACCCTAATGTGGAGATCTTGCTGGGGCCCCGCTTCCAGTCGATCCGCATCGACCGGACACCGGGCCGCTACATCGACGAGATTGGCGACAACTTCCCCGCCGAAGTCTTCGATGGGGTAGAGCTACTGAGCCTGGAAGCAGGCCTCCAGTTCAACAACGTCGACGAGCTCAGCTTCCCAACGCGCGGCCTGCGGTTTGCTCTCAAAGGCAGCTGGACCAACCAACTCGACGGCGAAGACTTCAACTTCCCGGCCCTCGAAAGCGAACTCACGCTCTACCAGCAACTCGACCGCCAGGGCAAGCTCGTCGTAGCCACGCAGGTAGGCATTCAGCACATGCTATCCGATAGATTCCCCTTCTTTTTGGGTGCCCAGCTCGGTGGCCTGGGGCCCGAGGGGAACCTCCGGGGCTTCCGACGCGACCGCTTCACCGGACGCACGGCCTTCCACCACAATACCGACCTGCGCTGGAAAATAGGCTACTGGAACAACCGCGCCATACCCATGTCGTTCGGCCTCACCACTTCTTTCGACTACGGCAAGGTGTCGCT
>Ga0208544_10000129_pt1 | contig 60147 bp, 15 predicted proteins | sample DEB08_DNA_9_FD_184526 | JGI IMG/M metagenome (GOLD analysis project Ga0208544, IMG submission 184526) | Aqueous microbial communities from the Delaware River and Bay under freshwater to marine salinity gradient to study organic matter... | ecosystem: Environmental > Aquatic > Marine > Coastal ...
CCGATTTAATAATAAAGAAACCTACTTTGGTTTTTTTGTTTTGTTTCCTCTTGTTTTAATTTAAAATTTAATATCTGGCATAAATTACTATTTATCAATCTTTTATAAAAAGTGTATAGGAGTGAAATCTATTATAAGATTTATATGATGGGATTTGATTGATGAAGAGCCACTGTTTTTGCAGGGGCTCTTTTCTGATTAGGTAACCTCAGAAATAATTTCAAGTAACATTTATAAGTCTGAATGTAATATTCGTAAACTTATATTTCATCTTTAAAATATATTGATTAATTTAACGGAAAATTTACGTAACCTTAATGATTATTCCGTAAACGTGAAATATACATTCCAATCCATTATTTTATGCTTGCTTTGTCTGTTGACCGCTTGCCAATCTTTAACGAATGACCCAATAAGTTATAATCGGGATATTCGACCGATTCTAAATGAAAAATGTTTGGCCTGTCATGGAGGAGTTAAGCAAATGGGTGGATTTTCCCTCCTATTTGAAGAATTTGCCTTTCGACAGACCGAATCAGGAAAACCCGCCATTATTAGAGGCAATCATAAAAAAAGTGAATTGTACAAAAGAATAGTACATCATGACCCAGAAATGCGGATGCCTCAGGAAAAAGACCCTTTGACGACTGCTGAAATAGCATTAGTAGCGCAATGGATTGATGAGGGCGCCAAATGGGAAAAGCATTGGGCTTATGTAGCACCAGATACCAACCTTGTTAACTTACCTGATAAAAACGTTCCTTGGATACAAAATGAGATTGATTATTTCGTCCATCAAAAATTAGTTGCCAATAATCTATCACCAAACCCAAAAGCAGCAAAAAGTACTTTAATTCGTCGAGTCTACTTGGATTTAATTGGTTTGCCACCAACCTTGGAAGAAGCCCAAACCTTTTTTGCCGATACAGATGAAAAGGCGTTGGAAAAATTAGTCGATGAATTATTAATGTCTCCTCATTTTGGCGAACATTGGGCAGCGATGTGGTTAGATTTGGCTCGTTATGGAGACTCACAGGGCTATCAAAAAGATAAAATTCGTTGGCATATTTGGCGCTATCGAGATTGGGTCATCAATGCATTTAATAAAGATTTACCTTTTGACCAGTTTACTATTGACCAGTTAGCAGGGGATTTAGTACCGAATCCAACAGAGGAACAGATTTTAGCTACTGCTTTTCATCGAAACACGAATACGAATACAGAAGGCGGAACAGATGATGAAGAATTTCGGACTTATGCGGTAATGGATAGGCTAAATACTACTTTTGAAATTTGGCAAGGCACGACGATGAGTTGTGTACAATGTCATAGTCATCCTTATGACCCAATTTTGCATGAAGAATTTTATCAAGGTTTAGCATTTTTTAATAATACTGCAGATGCAGATTATGGGAATGATTTTCCTAGAAAAAAATTATTATCTCCTGGGCAAAAAATAGCATTAGCTACTTTAAATAAAGAGGTAAAGGCACAACAAATTAATGGAGATACGCTTTCAGAAGCATATATAGAATTGATTGCAAAGATGGAAATGATTCAACCAGAGAGTGTGCCCATTATGAAAGAATTAACCGATGAGGATAGGCGAAAATCTCATGTTTTTGAAAGAGGTAATTGGATGGTTAAAGGGGCGGAAGTGCAACCGAATATTCCACATATTTTACCGAAAATAACCAATGAAAACGCAGGTAATAGACTAGGTTTAGCCCAATGGTTAGTGCATCCAGATAATCCATTAACTGCAAGAGTAATTGTCAATCGTTTTTGGAAAAATATTTTTGGAATTGGCTTAGTTGAAACGGTGGAAGACTTTGGAACGCAAGGCGATAAGCCTGTTAATCAGGAATTATTAGATTGGTTAGCGATTCGATTTGTACAGTATCATAACTGGAGTGTTAAAGGTTTATTAAAGGATATCGTTTTATCTGCTACTTACCAACAAGCAACGCAAACAAACGAGGACAAAATAGCACAAGATGCTAATAACCAGTTATTTACTAGAGGCGCAAGGTTTAGATTATCTGCGGAACAAATTCGTGACCAAGCCTTAACCAGTAGTGGGTTAATCAATAGGGAGGTCTATGGTGCGAGCGTAATGCCTTATTTACCAGATGGTGTTTATAGCGTTATTCGACATATCCATAAATGGAAAACTAGCCCAAATGGCAACAATCATCGAAGAGGTTTATATACTTTTTGGCGCAAAACGAGTCCTTATCCATCTATGATGAGTTTTGATACGCCCAGTCGAGAATTTTGTGTCTCTCGCAGAGTGCGGACGAATACGCCTTTGCAGGCAATGATTACACTAAATGACCCTGTTTTCATGGAGGCGGCAGTAGCTTTAGCAAAAAAAATGGATAATCCCTCTTTTACTAAAACTGAAGATAAAATTAGCTATGGTTTTGAAAACTTACTATTTAAAAAACCAACAGCGGAACAATTAACAGAATTATCGAATTTCTATAACCGAAGTTTAAAAAATTATGAAACGAATCCTATGGATATTGAATCTTTAATCACTGAGGTGGATGACCAAAAAGCAACTTTTGCAGCAATGATTAATGTAGCAAATGTTCTTTTAAATATGGATGAATTTATTATGAAAGGATAGGGGAAATGATGAACTATAAATGATGAACGATGAATTCGTTACATTTAAAATAGCTATATGAAATTAATAGAAGAACTAAATAGTCGCCATCAAGCCTACTTAAAAAGGCGGGAATTTCTCAAAAAGTGCGGTTTTGGATTAGGCGGAATGGCTTTAGCTAATTTGATTGGTTGCCAATCAGAAATACCGGATATGGCGACCTCAACCAATAGCCTAGTTGATAAAATCGCTCATTTAGCACCCAAAGCGAAACGAGTCATTTTCTTGCACATGGCAGGCGCACCTTCCCAATTAGAATTATTTGATTATAAACCAAAATTATACGATTTAGATGGGCAAACTTGCCCTGATTCCTTATTAGAAGGGAAGCGTTTTGCCTTCATTCGAGGCGTACCAAAAATGTTAGGCCCAAGAGTGGATTTTAAACAACACGGTCAATCAGGCGCTTGGGTGTCTGAATTATTACCGCATTTTTCTAAGGTAGTAGATGATGTCTGTTTTCTAAAATCAGTCAAAACAGATGAGTTTAACCATGCACCCGCCCAATTATTTATGCACACAGGGAACCCTAGAACAGGCCGTCCTGGATTTGGTGCATGGGTAACTTATGGATTGGGGACAGAAAATAAAGATTTACCGGGATTTATCGTTTTGGTTTCTGGTCAATCGGCACCGAGTGCTGGGAAAAGCATCTGGGGAAGTGGTTTCTTGCCTTCGGAATATCAAGGCGTACAATTTCGCTCCAAAGGCGACCCTGTTTTATATGTTTCTGACCCCAAAGGCATTTCTAGAAACTTAAGAAAAGAGGCGATTGAAACCATTAATCGGTTGAATAAATTAGAGCATCAAGCAATAGGCGATCCTGAAATTTTATCGAGAGTTGCGCAGTATGAATTGGCATTTAGAATGCAGATGACGGTGCCAGATGCTACCGACGTAAAAAGTGAACCTGACTATATTCACCAACAATATGGCACAACGCCTGGTGAAACCTCCTTTGCTAATAACTGTTTGTTAGCCAGACGATTAGTAGAAAGAGGCGTGCGGTTTGTACAATTGTTTCATAGAGGTTGGGATTCTCATGGGAGTAATGAATTTGAATCTTTAGAAGGCGGCTTTTTAAAACGTTGTAAGGAAATTGATCAACCGATGACGGCTTTAATTCAAGACCTTAAACAAAGAGGATTATTAGAAGAAACCTTGGTCATTTGGGGCGGAGAATTTGGTCGAACTCCGATGCAAGAAAATAGAGAAGGGATCACTAATCCATTTTTTGGAAGAGACCATCATGGCGATGCTTTTACCATGTGGATGTGTGGTGGTGGTGTTAAACCTGGACTTACTTATGGTGCAACCGATGAATTGGGCTATTCCTCAATTGGTGGGCAAGTGCATGTGCATGATTTGCAAGCGACTATTCTGCATCAACTGGGTTTAAACCATGAAAAATTGACTTACCGATTCCAAGGGCGAGATTTTAGATTGACGGATGTGCATGGGCATGTTGTGAAGGATATTTTAGTATAGTAGGAAATATTGATTTTTGCCAACGGATGAATGAATGCCAACGGATATTTATAGGTGCAACCCAAATGGTCTTGTGAGATTTACTAAATCTTTTCCCTATCAAAATGACAATTTGGAAATAACCTAATTACACCAATTTCTTAGATTAATTTTTTTCTTACCATCATTTAACTAATTTTACGATTGTTGATTAATAATTAATAAAAGAAGTTGATTTATTTAGAGAATTTAGCCTAATAAAATCAACGCTTTCAAAATTACTAAAACGTATGAAACGTACTACTTTTTTGTTTTGCTGTTCTATGATGGCTTATTTTTATTTGAATGCACAAATTACAGACCCCAAAGCAACCGAAGTTTGGGAACCTGAACCAAGAGTCGTAACGCCCGGTGCTACCACTTCAACTGCCCCCTCGGATGCCATTATTCTATTTGATGGCGCTAATTTAGATGAATGGTCGAACAGTAAAGGGGAAGCAGCAGGCTGGAATGTTGCTGATGGCGCTATGACCGTCGTGAAAGGTACAGGCACGGTACAAACCAAGCGAAATTTTGGAAGTGTACAATTACACTTAGAATGGCGTACTCCAGCCGAAGTCGTCAGCGAAGGGCAGGGGAGAGGTAACTCTGGTGTTTTTCTAAATGGTATTTACGAAGTGCAAGTCTTGGATAGTTATGATAATAGAACCTATTCCAATGGACAGGCAGCTTCTATTTATAAACAAAGTATGCCGTTAGTTAATGCTTGTCGTCCTCCAGGAGAATGGCAAATGTATGATATTGTTTACATGCAGCCTGAGTTTAATAAGGATGGTATTAAAGTAAAATCTGGCACTTTGACCGTTATTCAAAATGGTATTTTAGTGCAAAATAATATTGAAATTAGAGGCACAACGCCTTATATTGGCTTACCCAAAAATCCAGCTCATGGAGATGGTCCTTTAATTTTGCAAGATCATGGCAACCCTGTAAGTTATCGGAATATTTGGGTGCGGGAGTTGTGATTTAGATTTGAAAGAAAAAGATTAAATCAATGTCTAAATCCGTTGGGGAGTTTAATCTGTTGGGGCACACCTTTTTAAAACCCAACGGATTAAACTCCCCAACGGATTTCTATTAATTTAATAATTGACGCCATTGGAAAAATACTTCAAAATAATAAAGGAAGGCTACTGGATATACAATGAAAGAGAAGTGCCGATATGTATAATTGTCCAAAATTGGGACTTTTTTCAAGAGGAATGGGATGAAGAACTGCCTTATTTGAATAGTAAAGGTTTTGCCTACTATGTTATTTTTGATAAGTTTGAAGCGTTCAAAAATGCTAATAGGTCAGAAACTTGTTTGTCCGAAGAAGCGGCGATTTCCTTAGCGGAAATGAAAATTTCGTCCAAAATTTATTGGAATAATATCGGTTTATCGAAGAATTAATGCACTAATTATCATCCGAAATAGATTTATCCGTGGTAAAACTCATCCGTGGTAATTCACTAAGCAGAGCATGGCGCTACAGAAAATCAGCTATTCAATCTCCAAAGGAATCTCCGTAGAATACTTCCGAACAGACAAACAAAATCTAGATTCGACCTTACCAATATTATTCACAACCGATAATTTATCCAATACAAATTCGTGATAAGCTTCAACATTTGCTAAAGCCACTTTAAGCACAAAATCCGCATCACCTGCTACATGATAGCATTCCAAAACTTCCTTAAATCCAATCACCTGTTCCACAAATTTTTCCACCTCAGGACGGGCATGTTCTTTTAGTGAAATATGCACAAAAACAAAAAGTGTTTTACCGACTTTAGCAGGATTCACTAAGGCGACATAACGGTCAATCACTCCTTCTTTTTCCAAACGCTTCATACGGTCAAATATAGGCGTAGTCGATAAATTGAGTTGGGCGGCTATTTCTTTAATGGTATAACGCGCATTTTTTTGGAGCAACTGTAGGATTTTTAAGTCAGTAGTATCGAGCATAATTTTTTGTTCTAAGTAGCTTGGGCTGGAAGCCCAAGCTACTGTTAAATTTGATTGCCGAATTATTTTCTTTAAAGGCAGTAAGTATTATTTGTTAGATAATTTAATGCTGTAAAAGTAGATTAAAAATAATAATTTTCTTAAATTTTATTATTATGGATAATAAATAGAACAAAAAGTATCTTTGTAAGGTATTATTTTATTTCGAGTGCGCCTAGCTTATACTTGGTAGAACTTGGAGATATAGGAACACCATTAAATATTTTACAAGATGAATAAATGTTTTTTGCCAGAAAATTCGACCATTAAAAGCTTATCTGCTGAATATGGGAATGAAGTAGCCAAGGTTCAATTTTTTCATAATAAAGTAAGAAAGCATATTGATATTTTATTAGGACAAACTTATGTTTTACCTGAGGTATTAGCTGCTTTTAAAGAGTTTTCTACAGCCTTAGCGTCATTGATTAATCCGACAATTAACTTTGGAGAAGGCCAAGTGAAATCGAAGGATATGACCAATAAATACGATATTTACGACAAGTATTTTGAAGTCAATCGGGTACAAAATATGTCGTACGGACAATTTATTCAACAATATTTAGATACTTCTGCGGAACTAGTTAACGAATTTCAGTATACTTCTATGTCAAGAGGTGAAATTGCTTATATCCTAAAAGGTTGGGAAGCGGCTAATTTGATTTTATTGGCTGGACAAACACCAACTGTGATTGATTTTCCAAAGGTGGAAGTTGTAGAAGTTGCGCCTACAGACAATGACCAAAGAGCATTATATCGCTGGAAATTGGCACATCACGGATTTGCGGTATTTATGATTTTTTCGGGGCATTGTTTTGAAAAAGTAATTGAAGGGTTAGAAAATGGAATGGCAGATGCAGAATTGATGGATTGGTTGGATAAAGGCGCGCACTTATTCCGAGCCACAACTGCTTGTATGGAATTTGGTAATAGCTTTACCTCTACGGTATACAGAGGCGTCATTCGACCAGATATGAGTCGGGCCAATGAAGAAGCGAATTTGCCAAATGGTTTTTCGGGCACACAGAACTATGAATACATACAATGGCGAAAGTTAAAAGTAAAATTACTTAAAACGATTAAAGAAAAAATGGATACTTTATCTCCAGAAGTGATGGAAAAAGTGGAATTATTTAGAACCTATTATCTAGAAGATATGCATATCCATTCCATTATAGCAGGTAGAATGGTGGGGACGGAAAAATCTTTATTGCAAGAAGGATTTGGAGCGAAGAGGGGGAAACCTATGTCCATTACCGCAGGGGATATGTTGCGGATGATGGCAGGCATGCGAGAGAAAGAAGTGGCTTTTATTGTAGGGAAATAGGGGGAGTTGCGATGTTGCCTTGGTTTCGCTAACAACATTGCAACAAGGCAACATCGCAACGATTAGAATATTAAAGATTGAACTAACCAATTTACGTTTAACCAAATTCATCTATGAAACCATCAATTCCATTAAACCCCGTTTTAGCCAAATTACCAAAGCATCTATTTCAATACGTACATCCACAAAATTACGAACGATATACACCGATTGATCAAGCAGTTTGGCGATATGTCATGCGTAGGAACATAGATTATTTGGGCAAAGTAGCGCATCATTCTTACCTAGAAGGATTAGACAAAACAGGAATTTCTGTCGATAATATTCCAAGTATGTATGGAATGAATCGGATTTTAGAAGAAATTGGTTGGGCAGCAGTAGCCGTAGATGGTTTTATTCCACCAGCGGCTTTTATGGAGTTTCAGGCTTATAATGTTTTGGTAATTGCTTCGGATATTCGACAATTAGAAAATATAAAATATACGCCAGCGCCCGATATTATTCACGAATCTGCGGGACACGCACCGATTATTGCCAATCCAGAATATGCAGAGTATTTAAGGCGATTTGGGGAGATTGGTTGTAAAGCGATTTCCTCTGCCAAAGATTTTGAATTATATGAGGCGGTACGTCATTTGTCGATTGTAAAAGAAGCTAGGAATAGTACCCCCAAAGAAATTCAACTAGCCGAACAAAAAATTATTGACCTCCAAGAAAATATGGGCGAGCCGTCGGAAATGGCATTGATTCGCAATTTGCATTGGTGGACGGTAGAATATGGCTTAATTGGAACAATAGAAAACCCTAAAATTTATGGAGCAGGACTATTGTCTTCTATTGGAGAAAGTAAATGGTGTATGTCTGAGGAAGTTAAAAAAATTCCTTACGATATAAAAGCGACTTATCAATCCTTTGATATTACCAAACCTCAACCACAATTATTTGTGATGCCAGATTTTGCTCATTTAAGTCTAGTCTTAGAGGAATTTGCCAATTCGATGGCTTTGCGAAAAGGGGGTTTAAAAGGCGTGCAAAAGTTGATTAATTCCAAACAATTAGGAACAATCGAGTTAAGTACAGGCTTGCAAATATCGGGTGTATTTTCTAGGGTACTAGATAATAAAGACGGAAAGACGGCTTTCATTAAAACAACTGGACCAACTGCTTTAGCATATAGAGAAAAAGAACTAATTGGTCATCATACCGCAGCGCATCCTCATGGTTTTGGTTCACCAATTGGCAGACTGAAAGGTATTAATTTAGCCATTGAAGATATGTCTCCAAGAGATTTAGAAGCCTACAATATTTACGAAGGGCGAACGGTAGAATTGGTTTTTGAAGGAGACATTTATTTAAAGGGGGAAGTCGTAACAGGCACTCGGAATTTACAAGGTAAAATCGTTTTGATTACCTTTAAAAATTGTTTGGTTCGACATCAAGAGGAAGTTTTATTTCAACCAGAATGGGGTATTTTTCATTTAGCGGTTGGGAAGGAAGTTGTTTCCGCTTTTTCTGGTCCTGCGGATACTACTTCTTTTAATTTGATGGAGCATGAATTAAGCGCTTCGAATAAAGTTACTCCAAAAACTGAAAAAGCAATAGCCTTGGAGCTATTGTACGAACTAGTTAGACAAAAGCGGATGGAAAAAGAGACGACTATTGATTTGGTTGGAATAGTAGCTACTATTGAAAAAGTGTATCCAGAAGAGTGGTTGTTGCTATTGGAAATTTATGAATTGACTTACGAAAAGGAAATTAACTTATCTATAAAAATATTGGGCTTATTACAAAAAATACGAACTAATCGCCCTAATTTAGTGGAGTTGATAACGGAAGGCTTGAAATTGATTGTTGTAAGATAATGGTATGACTATCAATAAGATAATTAAGATAATATGGTTTAAGAGATTGAATAAGCATTATTAGAATCAGTTGTCTTTCATCCGTTGCTAGAACTATATGTGATGGCAACGGATGAAAGGCAGTTAATAATATTACCTTTTTTTGCTAAGAGCATATTTAAAAAAAGTAACTCACCTTCCCCCTAAAAAACAAAGGTGACCCAGGCGTAAAATGCAACTCCTCCACAGCATTTGCTTCATCAAACAAACGAGATTCCGTAGCAAATTGCGCCTCATTCCACTCCTGATTAAACAAGTTTTCAACCGCTATTCCAAAAGACACTTTTTTAAACTGATAATTCAAATTCAAATCCGTAATAAAATAACCTGCTGCAACAATGCTATTATCTTCAGTAGCAGGACGGTCTTTGATAAACCGATAAGAAATACCACCGCTAAATCCATTATCCAATTGAACAGATAAACCACCTGTCATCGTTAATTCTGGCGCCAAAGGAATCCGATTTTCGCCTTTGGGATTTTCTATAGAACGGGCAATAGTATAATTAAAATCGGTATTATAAAAAAGATGTTTCTGTAATTGCCAACGAATGCCGACATCTACCCCAAATCGACGGGTTTTACCACTTGGTTCAACAATCCCTTCATCACCGACATAGACAAATTCTTGTTGTAAAAACAAATACCAAAGGGCCGTATTTATCCATAATTTTGGAGTGGGCTTAAAGTTGGTGCCTATATCTAGGCCAAAAGCACCGGGTAAGGTTTTTTTACCATTCTGTGCAACGACTACTCTGGAATCATTGGAATGAAAACCTGTACCAGATTTGAAATAGAGTTGCATATCTTTTTTAGGGGTATAAACCACATTAAATTTTGGACTTAAAAAGAAGTCATTCTCTGAGGAACGTCCATTTTCATTACTAAGATCATTGGCATAGCCAAAATCAAAATAATCCAATCGTAGACCTGTATTAAATAACCAGTTGCCAACAGTATATTCTGCATTAGCAAACGAGAATAAATTAGATTCTTGCACAGCACCTTGTGCCAAAGCGGATAGGGTAGTAGTTCGATTTAAGGTGCGCCATAAGCCAATATTTCCTACATTATCATGCCGCAATCCAGCGCCTATTTTATAATTGAGCGTGCCATTTTTGAGAAAATTAGTTTGATGCCAAACACTCTCAAAACCAAATAGATTTCTGTTTTCTTTTTGTCTAATTTGGTCCCCATTGATTAGATCATTCGCAAAAAAAGTAAAGTTAGAAAATAACTCAAAATTATAACTAGAAAAGTAAAGGTTGTTTTTTATAAAAGATTGATTGTCAAAGTTCTTAGTGTAATTAAGTGCTAGATTAGTTCGACCTGTAAAACCGCCTTCGGTATCGTCAATTGCGCCAAATCTGGTAATTTGTCCACTATCAATCGCACGCTGAGGCACTTGTCCAGAAGCATTCCATTGACTATCAAAATAAGAGCCTAGAAAGGTGAATTTATCATTATTCGGTAGGTTAATGGTATACTTTCCCATTAAATTCAATCTGCGAAAATCTTGTGGAGATTCAAACGGACCATCACTTGTCTGATATTCACCAGCTAAATAAGCATGTTGATTTTTGGTGTTTTTTAAGAGGTCAAATAAACCAACAACTCTTTGTGTATTAAAGCGACCGACTTCTAGACTAATTTTGCTATTGTCTAATTTATCTTTGGTTTGAAAATTGACGTATCCAGCCGTCGTAAAATTACCTTTATCGGCATAATAAGGGCCTTTTCCAAAATCTAATCTTTCTATGGTTTCGGGGATTAAAAAATGCAAATCTGCATAGCCTTGCCCATGTGCATGAGAGACCATATTAACAGGAATGCCATCTACAGAAATGGAAATATCGGTACCATGGTCAATATCAAATCCTCGGAGGAATAGTTGTTCCGCTTTTCCGCCGCCTGCGTGTTGTCCGATAAATAAACCGGGTACTTTGCGTAAAATTTCCTGCGAGGAATTCACAGGATTAGTGATTAAATCAATGGAGGCCAATTGATTGACTGCCTTGACACTATTAGATATATGGACTTGTTCCAAATCAAAAAATTGGTCTTCTAGTACGATGGTCATGGATTGATTAAAGCTCCCTGCTTGCAAGATAATTTGTTTAGATTTAAAACCTAAATAGCTGATAATCAAAGTGTCTCCAATATGTGCTCCTGTACAAGTAAAAATACCTAATTCGTTGGTGCTTGCATGAAAACTACCATCTGCTTTTAAGATATAAGCATCGACAATTGGACTTCCGTGGGTATCCACAATTTTCCCTTTTACGTCAATAGCGAATAATTGAATTGAGCTGAAAATAAAACTAAAAAGTATAATAAATCTTAACATAATAAACTATTTACTTGGAATAAATCAAAAGCCAATATAGCCGTACCTGACTAATGTCATTGACATTAAAGTCAGTTGAATTTATTTCCTTAAACCTATGTTAAATTAGATACGTTTTGAGTGAACGTATTAGATGTTGTTGAATAATTGGGTGTGCTAAAAATGGGGTTTTACACTTCTGGTGGTGGACTATTTAGTGGAAGAAAAGGTAATTGATAGGCTACAAATTGTATAGGATAATTGGTAGTATTGGTTGATAAATAAGTCAAAGACAGAGAAGTAGGTATTTCTACTTGTTGAGTTATTTTCTTTAAATTTTTATCATAAGAATTTTCTGCTGGAAAATCGGTGCTAGAGGAAGTAGACACCAACTCCTCTAAACAATTTAATACTTGATGTTGGTGTTGTGGGTCATGTGATTGGAAAGAATGAAGCGGGCTATCATCGCCTAAATGCAATAATAAGTGTACGCCTTCAAAAAAAGGAATAGACAAATTACCTACTAAGTATGCGCACAAAAGAAGGGTCGTGAATAATTGTTGATATTTTAGTTGTAGGCGGTTCATTTCATTATTAAGAACCTGTCAGTTTATATTTTGTTCAAAAATCGTTATCCTTTTGAATATGGTTCGCAATCATTTCAGATTCTGTTCGGATAATGCCTAAGATACCGCCCAATTTATAATTATCAAAACCAATAAAATACAGCCCTTTATTTTTACCTTCAAAAATCGCCTGTTTAGGCAAATTATCACGATTTAATAAATCATTAGTATCCGCTAAAAAGTCACTTACTTTTGCGGTATAGCCTGTGGCTAAAATAATAGCATCTAAATCCTTGCGTTCTCCATTTTTAAATAGGACGCCGCTTGCATCAAAAGTATCCATTTCAGGCATCACCTTAATCTTACCTGCCTTTATTTGATTAACAGTTCCTATATCCACGACAGGGGTCTTGCCTGTTTCTTTCAATTGTTGAGCGGGTGATAATTTAGGGGCATTCAAGCCATATTTTTTTAAATCACCTAAATAAATTCCTCTAATAAAATTCCCTAACCAGTCGCCAATACCAAAAGGAAGTTTTGCCAATTGAATAGTGGTTAATTGAACTGGTCGTCCGTTCAAATCTCTCGGAACAATACTTACAGGGCCTCTAACGGAAATATACGTTTCGCACTCCTGTTCACTTAAATCGAGTGCTAATTCGGCTCCCGTATTTCCCATACCCACCACTAATACCTTCTTGCCTTTAAAGGGGGCAGCATTTTTATAATTTTTGGCATGAATAATCGTACCTTGAAATTGTTCTTGTCCAGGCCAACTAGGAATATTAGGGACTCGATTTACACCTGTAGCCACAATCACATTTTTTGATTTGAATTTACTGCCATCTTTGGTAATAGTTGTCCATTCTTTACCTACTTTTTTGACAGAATTTACAGATTGCCCAAAGTGAGGTTTTAACTTAAAATGTTGGGCATATTGGTCAAAATAGTCAACTAACTGTTCTCTTGAAACATAAAGTGGATAATCTTCTGGAAAAGGTAAGTGCGGTAAATTCGATAATTGTTTGACCGTATGTAAATGCAATCGGTCATAATGATGATGCCAAGCATTTCCTACATTTTGAGATTGTTCGACCATCTCAAAATCAATCCCTCTTTTCCGTAATTGTCCAGCAATTCCCATACCCGCAGGACCTGCTCCAATGATTAAATTTGGTGTTGTTAGCATATTATTTTTAATAAAATTTGATTGGCAAGGTACGAATGGAAAATTAAAAAAAGAAATGTTTTTTGTAAAGAGTTGTGGGGAAAGGAGGAGTTGTGAAAAATGATATAAATTTCAGTCTCAACTTCAAGTTTCAAAAAGAAGAATAACTTCAGTTCTTAGAGCGAGAGCTTAAATAAAAAACAGGATGCCTTGCGACATCCTGCTAATTATTTAAAATTATCTATTTATTTTGAGACTTTTTATGCAAGTTTGAATCCCCTCCTTATGATTTTATCAATGAAGGAAATAGCTTTATATTATTGCAATAAATCAATTATTAACTAGGTTCGCTAACCAGCAACCAGCATTAAGAACCAGCGGTTATGGGTAGATTTCGACGTTCTACTCTTTTTTTAGCTTCTGATGCTGTCAACGGCTGTGCTTTTTTATTATTATAACAAGGAGTGGCGACATTAAACATATTAGCTGCCCCCATATCCATATACGTACCTGACAATTTACTTTGGTCATTATACTGGAAAGTCCAATCTACGCTACCGTTGATAGAACTTCCATAAGGTGCTTCTAATCCTGCATCATGAAAAAGGGCAACTTGAAAACAATTGGCTTCAGTAAAGAAAATCCAACCATAGGAAGAGCATGAATTAACGGTATAGTTTCCTTCCATTTTTCCTGATTGGTCCATAATGACTAATTCTGTAGAACATAAATTATTAGCACTTGAACCAGCTATAGTCACTCTTACTCTATTTTGAGTAAATATTTCAGGTGTTAATTTTTGTAAGTCTGCTTTGTTTGGATTGAGTATCTGATTGCCACTTTTGTCTACTAAAATTAAGTCTTGCCCAATATTATAGGCTGCACATAATTCTTGACTGAACGCTTCTATGGCGACAAAATTAGCGTTATCAATCGACTTGTTTTTGTCGCTCAAAAATGAAAAATTGACTAAGGCTAAAACGCCAATGAAAAGGATTGTTTTAATAGTGTTCATACTAAAAAAAGAGGGTTAAATTTGTTGTTCGGGAGGTGATAAATAATTGATTTATAATTATTTATATGTTTGAGACTTAATTCCGTACAACTAAGGTTTTGAAAAATAGTGTTATGGCCTATAGAATGTTTCATTCTATAGATTTTTGTTAAATTATAGTTTGAGGAAAGTTTCTTTTAGAACAGTTTAGTCATAATAGTAGCAACTATCATGGTTGTTTAAAATTTGCTGTACCTGCAAGAAAAATAGGTGATGGTACAGACTAGAAGATTTCAAGAATTATGCCAAGTATTAAATAAAAAAATAATATGAATTAAAGCATTTTATTTTTTATTAATTGGTTTTTAATTTCCCAATCAATTTGGAATTACTATTGCTATATAATAAGGATTGATGAAGACTTTTAAGATTATTTATCAAATACCAAAAAATCATATAATAAAAACGGTTGCAGCTATCATGAAAATTAGTATCCATTCTTTATTAAGGTCTAAACTAGGAAAAAATGCTATCATCGGGCATTTAAGGAGTATTAACTTTTTGGGAATGAAATCGGTTAAGCATTTTTCCATTTTGATAATCTTTTTCCTTTTTAGCGGCAATTTGAAAGGGCAACTTTATGATGGGGTAGTAGGGCTTCGATTAGGTGCACCCTTATCCATTTCTTATAAAAAAATCATCAACGAGAATAAAGCGATAGAAGGGTATATTGGGACTCGTGGAAAAAATGGCTATCGATTTATAAATATTAGTGGAGGGTATCAAATAATTGAACCCATTGATTTATGGGGAGTGGAAGAATTGTATTATTATTATGGTGGAGGTGCTTCCATTTATTTCTGGAGTTTCAAAGAAGCAGGAAATAATCAAACAGTTACGCCTGGTCTTCAAGGATATTTAGGTTTAGAGTATACTTTTCCAGATAAGCCAATTAATATTACTTTGGATTGGATACCTACCCTTTTTATAAGTGGCCATATTTCAGGATTGCGAGGAGGGTACTTGTCCTTGGGGGTTAGATATGTTTTGAACAGAAGCAAAGAGGAAGGGAATTTAAGTACCCAATGAGGTTGAAATTAACATTAGCTTTATACAATTTTTAGCTACTTAAACTGCTCGAAATCTACTACTCATAACTATAAAATGAGGTAATTATTTACTTAAATTTTCATTTAATATACTGTTTGTTATGTCACAAAAGTGTATTGAAATGGATATTTTATCCGATATTATTTTTTATAATCATCTAAAATAGATTCTGTGACAAGGTTTAAAAGAATATTTATTTTTTAGATATAATTATAAATAAATGTTTAAAATATTGATAGGTAGAAAAGTAAAGATTTTGTTTAAAGTTAATAAAGGGTTTGTACAATAAATTTATATAGGTTTAATGATAAACGCTTTATTTAGAGTGAATGATTATGTATTTTTGTCTACAAGGCATATACTATGTAGAGAATAAGGGCAAAGGATTCCCCTCTTAAATCATTTCTCCAGAAACTTACTCTATTCAATATAACCTTCATCCCAGTATACATAAAAGACCTTCCCCCCTTTAGCGTTTGGAATATTGGAAAAAACGTAGTCTTAGTGACATGATTTCGACCTTTATATTTCAAAAAAACAATATTCATTTATAATACTTGGCTTATAATTAAGCCTATCCTAGTACCCTTGTAGTTCTAATTTACTAAAAATCGCAACATTAAGAACGAGTAATTATCCATATTAACTGGATGATAGTCGATTTTAATACTATTGGTATTTAGAAAAATAGGTTACTTCAATTCTATTTTACTACAGCTAATTCTAATTAGTTGATTACCAGATTTTTTAAGTAAAAAATTTCCCTCGTATTAAGACTCCCCTTGTAATTACATTTTTCTGATTCAAATCCCCCTCTTTGAATAGGTTTTCAATTGATTCAACAAAAAATAATAACCGAACTACACCTTTACTAATTTCATTATTATGGCTCAACTTTTACTAAAATCTTTAGGTGCTTCTAAAACGTCTAGAAATCTTAAGCCACAAAGTTTCAGAGGACTCTTATTCCTAGCTTTAGGACTCTTATCGTTGTCTTTTAGTTGGAATGGTAATGCTGAAAATACTTATTTTAATCGTTCTTTAGAAAAATTGTCTAATACAATTGTAGATAATGTTGCTTTAGAAAATATTGATAATGAGTATATTAAACTAGTGTCTTCACAAGTGGAATGCGAGCCATTGGTCTTATCCGTTGCCACTAAGTCGGAAACGGATTGTGGATTACATGATGGATTAATCCTAATCAGATACCAAGATAGCAATAGGGAGAAGTCGAGCTATACGGTAAAAGTTAGCCATGAAGTAGACCATGAAATAGTCCTAACAGCACAAACGGGTAATCCAATCATTATACCCAATTTATACCCAGGTAACTATCATGGAATACAATTAATTAGAGAAGTAGATAATTGTGTATCCAAGCCATTAGATAAAGTAGTATCGGTCAAGACGGAATGTGTGCAACGACAAGCAAGTCGAAGAATGGGAGATGAATTAGTATTGAATGATTGTGGTTCAGACCGTTCGTATGATGCTTATATTAGAGGCGTAGATGGGCAGACCAATCCGTTCTTTGATATACCAAATCCAGAAAATGTCACAAAAGTAATTGTAGAATTATGGGTAGAAGGGAATACGCCTCCATCAGGCGTGACTTTTACTGGTAATGGTGGAACTTCTGGAAGTAGCTCCATGAACGTAACAGGAATTCCAATTATCCAATCGCCAGGTTCTTCTGTCGGTGAAACCATATATAGGGAAACTTTTGATGGAAATTATGCTCGAATTAGCACTTCTAATGATGCTGGAACGAGTATGGCTATTTATGTAGAAAGAGCGATTGTAGGTGGGTCTTCTTCTATTTATACTTCGGATGTAGAATTAAATGGATTTAATGGTACTGCTGAGGAATGTTTGACTATCAATGCGACCATTGCAGCAAGTGACTTGGTTAGAGACCTTGATTTTAGAGTTCCGATTCATGAAAAAGGAACAAATACTAGAGAAGTTAGAATTACTATTAACATAAAAAATGCAGGTGGGAATACCATTTTAAGTCAAAGTGAATTGTTTACGAATCAAAACGCCGAAAGCGAGGCTTCTCTATACGCTATTAATTTTTCGGATGTGCCTAATGCTGCTGTTATGGCAGAAATTATTGTTTGTTCGCCAGCACCTAATGGAGAATCTTTTGGTGTAGGTGCGGTTACTACTTCTACGGTTGATTGTATTAATGGGTCTGTTTGTGAAGGGTTATTACAAAATCCATCTTTTGAAGATGGAACGACAAATAATTGGACATCAGGTAGCAATACCAATGCAAGTGTCCAAACTAGATATCAAGCAGACGGGAATTATATCGTCTGGTTTAGAAAAGATAATTTAGCTGGCGGAGATGCTATTTTTTATCAAGAGGCAACTGCGGGACCTTTAAATACTTATCGGTTTAATTTTTATGCAGGAACACATGAACCAACCGAAGATCATGAAGTTGCGATTGAATTTTATAATGGTAGCACCTTATTATCAAGAGTGGCACAGCAAATTGATTTTGATGTGGATTTTGGAAATGTTTTGCAAGAATATGTATTAGAAGGACAAGCACCAGAAAATACGACTAAACTAAGATTTGTGGGTATTGTAAGAGGCGATGATTATCTAAAAATAGATGCGGTTTGTGGAACGGTAATACCAGATGTGCAACCTTGGAATTTTATTTGTGCGGAAGATAAAGAAGTAATGATAATGGGTGAAGGGCTATTAGATACTTGGAGTGGTGCTAAAACGATTTCTTTTCCAGATAATAATGTATATAGAGTCATTGCAGAAGCTAATTTTAGAGATGCCAGTGGAAGTTGTCGACCAGAAAATGTAAAATTTACGGCTTCTAGTGGTGCTTCTAAAACGGTTATTGGTCGTTCAGTTACGGGGCCTTCTAGTCAAAATAGCGCCACTTACAGAGCAGAATTTTTTGGCACTTTAGATGGAATTACTTTAAGCGATGTAGAAAATAATTGTACACCAATTTCCTATGTATTATATGTATTCAAAGAAAATACAGGAAATGGCAAAGGCACAAATGGGCAATTTATTAATCAATTTTTCTTTAGAAATCAACAAACTTATAATTATCCTTTAAGTGGCATTACTGAACCTGCCGATATTAATATCAGAGTCCCCATCACTGATTTAGCTTGTGGGCCAACTGCAAAGATTACGGTTAGCGCAGGCGGGGTTACGGATACCAGAACTTTTACAAATTGTACCACCGCCGACCCAGGTAATACTTATGAAGGTGCAGATTTAGTCTTTGCTGATTTTAAGCTTTCTGGCGTTCCTGCCAATACCAATAATTTAACTTTAACTATAGAATCTCCAACTTCGGGTGGCGGTTCTTTCTTCGTTTCTTCTGCTGTTGGTTTAGAGGTAATGTGTGGTACTTGTACCAAACCAACTGCGGTAGCTGATAATGGAACAGGCTTTGAAACTTGCCCCAATAAATCTTTTAATGGAGATGTAAGTGCAAATGATAGCGACCTAAGTAGTCCTATCTACACAATAGTAAGTGATGTCTTAAATGGCAGTCTAACCTTAAATACGGATGGTACTTTTACTTATATACCAACAGCTAATTTCTGTGGAAACGATGAATTTACTTATAAGGTGTGTAACGATGGAGGGGATACGGAGGCTTGTTGCGATGAGGCAATCGTAACGATTGGTGTAGTGGATGATGTAGATCCAAACTTTGATAATTTTCCTGCGGACGAAACGGTTGAATGTGACGCTGTTCCAGATGTAGTGACAGGTATTACTGCTTCTGATAATTGTGATGACGATGTTTTGGTAGAATTTGTTGGAGAGAAAATAGACCCAATTACAGGCCCTAATGCTTGTCCTCAAACTTATACTATTACTAGAACTTGGACAGCAACGGACCAATGTGGGTTAACGGCAACTTGTGTTCAAACGATTACCATAGAAAATGAAGCACCTCAATTAACTTGCATCAACTTAGATAGAACCATTAGCTGTTCTTTACCAAGAGGAGAAGATGATTTACCAAAGCCAACCGTTATTGACGACTGTTCTACGGGTGACGACTTAACTTTAACTTTTGTTGATGACGAATCTGGTTTAGATGCATGTGGTGATTCAGGGGTGATTTTAAGAACTTGGACAGCAACAGATGCTTGTGGATTAACTAGCACTTGTGTCCAAACCATTACGATTACGAATAACCCGCCAGTTTTAGATTGTACAGCTTTAAATACTACAATTTCTTGTAATGACCCAAGAGGGGAAAATGATTTACCAAGACCAACAGTAACGGATGATTGTTCAGATGCTGGCGATATTACTTTGACGTTTGTTGACGATGAAACTGGTTTAGAAGATTGTGGTGGTGCTGGTACTTTCACTAGAACGTGGACAGCAACTGACGCATGTGGTTTAACGGCAACTTGTGTTCAAACCATTACGATAGAAAATCAAGCACCAGTTCTTAATTGTGATAATTTAGACCAAACAATTGCTTGTACAGATGCAAGAGGCGAAAATGATTTACCTCGACCAACGGTAACAGATGATTGTTCAACGGGTGATGATTTAACCTTAACTTTTGTTGATGACGAAAGTGGTTTAGAAGATTGTGGAGATGCAGGAACTTTCACTAGAACCTGGACAGCGACTGATGCTTGTGGATTAACTGCGACTTGTGTACAAACCATAACCATTGAAAATCAAGCACCAGTTCTAAACTGTGATAATCTAGATATAACACTTACTTGTGCAGACCCAAGAGGCGAGAATGATTTACCAAGACCAACGGTGAGTGATGATTGTTCGGATGCGAATGAAATCACCTTAACGTTTGTTGATGATGAGTCTGGTTTGGAGGCTTGTGGAGATGCTGGTGTTATCCAAAGAACATGGACAGCGACGGATGCATGTGGTTTAACGGCTACTTGTATACAAATGATTACGATTAATAATCAAGCACCCGTTTTAGACTGTGGTGATTTAGATAGAACAATTTCCTGTGCAGACCCAAGAGGCGAGAACGACTTACCAAAACCAACGGTAACAGATGATTGTACGGAGGTAGGAAACATCACTTTAACCTTTGTTGACGATGAAACTGGCTTGGAAGATTGTGGAGATGCTGGAACATTTACCAGAACATGGACCGCAACGGATGAATGTGGGTTAACTTCAACTTGTGTTCAAACGATTACCATCACTAATAATCCACCAGTTCTAGTTTGTGATAATTTAGATGTAACCGTTAGTTGTAACGAATCAACGGATACTGGCTTATTACCAAGTCCAACGGTAACGGATGATTGTACACCAACCAATAATATTACCTTAACATCAACCGATGATAATACCAACTTATCAGATTGTGGAGGCGAAGGCTTTATTTTAAGAACATGGACGGCAACTGATGCTTGTGGTTTAACCGCAACTTGTGTTCAAACGATTACTATTGAAAATGAAGCACCAACATTAGTTTGTGATAACTTAGACATCACCATCGAATGTGATGCAGACATCAATCCAGATAATAATGCTGGTTTACCAACTCCAACGGTTACGGATGATTGTTCAACAGGAGATGATTTGACTTTAACTTATGTGGATGCAGACCAAGGCACACCAGAGTGTAACGGCAATAGAAGAACGATTATAAGAACTTGGACAGCGACTGATGCTTGTGGTTTAACTGCCACTTGTGTACAGACTATCCAAATTGATGATAGAACAAATCCAGAAATTACTTGTCCAGCGGATATAGCGATTGAATGTGATGATGTCTTAGACCCAGCGATTAATTTAGGTTTAGGTCGAGCAACTGCAACAGATAATTGTTCAGATGTAGCAGGCATCACAATTACTTACGAAGATAATACAGATGGCTTAACACTTTGTGGAGGCAATGCAGGTCAAATCCAAAGAACTTGGACAGCGACGGATGAATGTGGTAATTTCAGTACTTGCGTACAAATTATTACTATCGAAGATAATACGCCACCAACTTTAGATTGTAGCAGTTTAGGCAATCCAACGGTAGATTGTACTGCAGATTTAGACCCTGCAAATAATCCAACTTTAGGCACACCGACTTTTACAGATAACTGTTCTGATAATGCAAATGTTACTTTAGTTTATAATGATGACGAATCAGGCTTAACAGAATGTGGCGGAATCGCAGGAACAATTATTAGAACATGGACAGCAACCGATGAATGTAATAACTCATCGACTTGTACGCAAACGATAACTATTGCTGATACCGAAGCACCTGTTATTACTTGTCCAGCAGCATTAGAAGTAAGTTGTACAGAAGCAACTGACCCAACAGCGGTAGGTATGCCAACGGCAACTGATAATTGTGACCCGAATCCAGCCTTAACGTTCGTAGATAGCGGCGCACCAACAGGTGACGGTTGTGATGGCATTTCTGGTGCAATTACTAGAACATGGACAGCGACTGATGCTTGTGGCAATACGGCAACTTGTACGCAAACGATTACGATTGTAGATAATGAAGCACCAGTTATTACTTGTCCAACCAATGCAGTAACAGTAGAATGTGACGAAGATTTAGACCCAGCGAATAATCCTAATTTGGGACAACCAACCGCAACGGATGATTGTACCCCATCTACGGAAATTGCTTTAACTTTCGTGGATGATAATTCAGGCTTAACAGAATGTAATGGTATAGCAGGAACAATTATCAGAACATGGACGGCAACTGACCTTTGTGGAAATACTGCAACTTGTCAGCAAACCATCAATGTAGAAGATAATACTGCACCAACTATAGACGGCATTCCAGCGGATGTAACGGTTGAATGTGATGCGATTCCTGCTGCACCAGCAGACAGCGAAATTACGGTAGCAGATAACTGTGATACCAATGTTCAATTAGATTTCGACGAAGAAAGAATCAACGGTTCTTGTGCGGATTCTTACACTTTAGTAAGAACTTGGACAGCAATTGATGCTTGTGGCAATCAAACGCCAGGGGTACAAACGATTGTTGTTATTGACAATACTGCACCAGTAATTGAAGGTGCGCCTAGCGGAACAATTACCGTAAACTGTGACGATTCTGTTTTAGACCCACCAGCAGATTTAACGGCAACAGATAATTGTGATGCAGATGTGCCAGTTGTCTTTGAAGAAACTAGAGAAGATGGAGATTGTATTGGCGATTATACTTTAATTAGAACATGGACAGCAACCGATGATTGTGGTAATTCTACGCAAGCGGTTCAAACCATCAATGTAGAAGATAATACTGCACCAATTACGACTTGTGACCCAACTAACGAAGAACACCAATGTAATGGTCAGGCAGGCAACGAATTTGCTGCTTTATCTTGGAATAATGCCAATATCGTATTCTTACAAAATTGTTCACAAGATGATTGTAGTGGAGTAGTGGTAACGAGTGATTTTGACCAAGTAACACCAACGGATTTATGTGGTGAAACTGGCGTTTATACAGTTACTTTCACGATTGCAGATGCTTGTGGCAACTCAACTACTAAAACAAGTACATTTACGATAATTGATACAGAAGACCCAATTTCTAATATTGACTTACCAAACTTAGAATTGGATTGTGCAGATAATTTGACGACACAAATTGATACTTGGAATCAAACAAATATCACCGATTTAACCAATACTGCCTTTGATAATTGTGGAGGCGTAAGCGTTATTTCCGACCTTAATTTAGATAACTTAGCAAACGGTTGTTCTCCAGGGACGGGAACAGTTACTGTAACTTATACGATTGCAGATGCTTGTGATAATTCAATTACTAAAACAGCAATTTTAACGATTACAGATGATACGCCACCAGTTTTAGCTTGTGATGGTATCAGTACAACAATTGGTTGTGAAGATGATTTAAGCAATGTCCCAGCACCAACCGTTACAGATGCTTGTACACCTGATGACCAAATCATTTTAACTTTTGCAGATGATATTACGAATTTAGATGATTGTGGCGAACAAGGATTTATCATTAGAACATATACAGCAACTGACCTTTGTGGCAATACTTCAACTTGTGAGCAAACAATTACGATTACAAACGAAGCACCAGTCTTAGATTGTTCAGCAATTGCAGATGTGACGATTACTTGTAGCGAAGACCCAGCGAATGCACCAAGACCAACGGTAACAGATGACTGTACGGATGCGGGAGATATTCAATTGGATTTTGTTGATAATACCAATGGCTTAGATGATTGTGGCGAACAAGGCACAATTATCAGAACTTGGACAGCAACGGATGCTTGTGGTAAGACTGCGACTTGTATTCAAACAATTGTGATTACCAATGAAGACCCAATTTTTGATTGTGCAGCAGTTGCAAATATTGAAGTGACTTGTGCAGATGATTTAAATAATATCCCAGCACCAACCGCAACGGATGATTGTACACCAACGAATGAAATAAATATTACTTCAAGTGATGATACTAGTGGTTTAGACGATTGTGGCGAACAAGGCACAATTATCAGGACTTATACAGCAACCGATGCTTGTGGAAACATGGCAGTTTGTACACAAACCATTACAATTACGAATGAAGCGCCAGTCTTAGATTGTAGCGCAGTTGCAGATGTAACTATTTCTTGTGCAGAAGACTTCAATGCTCAAGGAACACCAACGGCAACGGATGATTGCACACCAACCAACGAAATTGATATTCAAATAAGTGTGGATGAGAGTGGTTTATCAAATTGTGGAGATGATGGCATAATAGTAAGGACTTTTACAGCAACTGATGCATGTGGAAATACGAGTACTTGTCAGCAAATCATTACGATTATCAACGAAGCACCAATTTTCGATTGTGGTCCAGTCGCTACGATTAGCTTAACTTGTGCAGATAATTTAGACAATATTCCTGCACCAACGGCAAGTGATGATTGTACACCAGCTGACCAATTAACAATCACGTTTAATGATGATAGAAGTGGCTTAGACGATTGTGGCGAACAAGGTATGATTATTAGAACTTATACTGTAACAGATGCTTGTGGATTATCGACCATTTGCGACCAAATCATTACGATTACGAACGAAGCGCCAGTTTTAGACTGTAGCAACGTAGCTGATATAACCTTAGCTTGTTCAGATGAATTAAATACTTTAGGACAACCAACCGCAACGGATGATTGTACACCAGCGAATGAAATCAATATTACTTCAACAGATGATGATAGTGGATTTGATGGTTGTAGAGGCGTAATTATTAGAACCTTTACGGCAACGGATGATTGTGGAAACGCAAGTACTTGTACTCAACGAATCACGATTGAAGATAATGAACTGCCAGTTATTGAAAATGTACCAGCAAATGAAACGGTACAATGTGATGCAATACCAGCAGAACCAACAAATATTACAGCAACGGATAATTGCGATGATAATGTAGAAATAAATTATGAAGAAGTTAGAACGAATGGTGATTGTGCAGATAGTTATACGTTAACTAGAACTTGGACAGCGACTGATAATTGTGATAATGTGGCAACAGCTACGCAAACGATTACCGTAATTGATGATGTTGCACCAGTCTTAGCAAATGTACCAACAGATGTTACAGCAGAATGTGATGATATTCCAGCAGAACCAACGAATGTAACTGCAACGGATAATTGTGATGAGAACGTAACTGTTGATTTTAATGAAGACAGAGCAGATGGTTCTTGTGCAGATGAATACACTTTAACTAGAACTTGGACAGCAACTGATGCTTGTGGTAATTCTACCCAAGGCATCCAAGTCATTACGATTCAAGATGCAACTAACCCCGTCTTAGCAAATGTTCCTGCGGATGCAACAATTGCATGTGATGAAGTACCTGCAGAACCAACGAATGTTACGGCAACAGATAATTGTGATGAAGATGTAACCATTGAATTTACAGAAGATAGAGCAGATGGCGATTGCCCAGATAATTATGTTTTAACTAGAACTTGGGTAGCAACAGATAATTGTGGCAATAGCACAAGTGCTAGTCAAGTTATCAATGTTTCAGATAACGAAGCGCCCGTTACGACTTGTGAAGCAACCAACGAAGAACATCAATGTAATGGCGAAGAAGGTAATTCATTTGCAGCCTTAGCATGGAATCAATTTAACATTGATGAGCTTAGAAATTGCTCAACGGATGATTGTAATGAAGTAACGGTGACAAGTGATTATGACTTTGCCAACTTCTCGGATGATTGCGCCTTAACAGGGTCAATTACCGTAACCTTTACCATTTCTGATGAATGTGGTAATGCAACAACCAAGCAAGGAACATTCACTATTATTGATACGGAATTACCATTATCTAATTTTGACCCAACTAATCAAGAGTTGGCTTGTGAAGATGATGTAACGACAGCAGCAAATGCATGGAATCAAAGCAATATTGATAATTTAACCAATACTGCTTTTGATAACTGTGGTGAAGTAACCGTTTCAAGTGACTTTAACTTAGCAGACTTTGACGGTTGTTCTGGAACAGGTTCAGTAACGGTAACTTATACCATTGCGGATGAATGTGGTAATGACTTAATTAAAACAGCGACTTTATCAATTGTAGATAATACGGCACCAGAATTAACCAATATTCCTACGGATGTCACAGCGGAATGTGATGAAGTGCCAGCAGAACCAACCAATATTACCGCAACAGATGCTTGTGATGATAATGTAACGGTTGATTTTGACGAAGTAAGAGCAAATGGAAGTTGTGAAGATGAATATACTTTAACTAGAACTTGGACAGCAACAGACGAATGTGGCAATAGCACACAAGCAGTTCAAACCATTACAGTTATAGATTCAACGGACCCCGTCTTAGCAAATATTCCTGCGGATGTTACAGCAGAATGTGATGACATTCCAGCAGAACCAACCAATATTACAGCAACGGATAATTGTGATGATAATGTAACTATTGAATTTGCAGAAGATAGAGCAGATGGAAGTTGTGTAGATGAATATACTTTAACTAGAACATGGACAGCAACGGATAATTGTGGTAATTCAACTCAAGGCATCCAAGTAATTACTATCCAAGATTCAACGGACCCAATCTTAGCAAATATTCCTGCGGACGCAACAGTTGAATGTGATGCGATACCAGCAGAACCAGCAAATATCACGGCAGCGGATAATTGTGATGACGATGTAACCGTTGAGTTCAACGAAGATAGAGCAAATGGCGATTGCCCAGATGCTTATACTTTAACCAGAACATGGACAGCGACCGATAATTGTGGTAATTCTACCCAAGGTATTCAAGTGATTACCGTACAAGATGCAACCGACCCAATCTTAGCGAATGTACCAGCGGATGCAACGGTTGAATGTGATGAAGTGCCAGCAGAACCAACAGATGTCACGGCAACGGATAATTGTAATGAGGATGTAACGGTTGAATTTACAGAAGATAGAGCAGACGGAAGTTGTGCCGATGAATATACATTAACCAGAACATGGACGGCAACAGATAATTGTGGTAATTCTACCCAAGGCATCCAAGTAATTACTATCCAAGATACAACTGACCCTATCTTAGCAAATGTACCAGCGGATGCAACGGTTGAATGTGATGCGATACCAGCAGAACCAACGGATGTATCGGCGACTGACAATTGTGATGAAAATGTAGACATTGAATTCAACGAAGAAAGAACAAATGGTTCTTGTGCAGATGAATACACTTTGACTAGAACCTGGACGGCAACGGATAACTGTGGTAATTCTACCCAAGGAATCCAAATCATTACTATCCAAGATACTACTGACCCAGTCTTAGCAAATATCCCAACGGATGTTACCGCAGAATGTGATGCGATACCAGCAGAACCAACAAATATAACAGCAACGGATAATTGTGATGACGATGTAGAAATTGAATTTACGGAAGATAGAGCAGATGGAAGTTGTGTAGATGAATACATTTTAACCAGAACATGGACAGCGACCGATAATTGTGGTAATTCTACCCAAGGAATTCAGGTTATTACGATTCAAGACTCAACAGACCCAGTCTTAGCAAACGTACCAGCGGATGTCACAGCAGAATGTGATGATATTCCAGCAGAACCAACAAACATCACGGCAACAGATAATTGCGATGATAATGTAAATGTTGAGTTTACAGAAGACAGAGCGGAAGGAAGTTGTGCAGATGAATATACTTTAACTAGAACTTGGACAGCGACGGATAATTGTGGTAATTCTACCCAAGGCATTCAGGTAATTACTATTCAAGATTCAACAGACCCAGTATTAGCAAATATTCCTGCGGATGCAACGGTTGAATGTGATGCAATTCCAGCAGAACCAGCAAATATCACGGCAACGGATAATTGTGATGACGATGTAACGGTTGAGTTCAACGAAGATAGAGCAAATGGCGATTGCCCAGATGCATATACTTTAACCAGAACTTGGACAGCGACGGATAATTGTGGTAATTCTACCCAAGGAATTCAAGTGATTACGGTACAAGATGCGACCGACCCAGTCTTAGCAAACGTACCAGCGGATGCAACCGTTGAATGTGATGCAATACCAGCAGAACCAACAGATGTAACAGCGACAGATAATTGTGACGACGATGTAGAAATTGAATTTACAGAAGATAGAGCAGACGGAAGTTGTGCAGATGAATATACTTTAACACGAACATGGACAGCGACTGATAATTGTGGTAATTCTAGCCAAGGTATTCAAGTTATAACTATCCAAGATTCAACCGACCCAGTCTTAGCAAATATCCCAGCGGATGTTACCGCAGAATGTGATGCTATCCCAGCTGAACCAACAAATATTACGGCAACGGATAATTGTGATGACGATGTAACTGTTGAGTTTAATGAGGATAGAGCAGACGGAAGTTGTGCCGATGAATACACTTTAACCAGAACATGGACGGCGACAGATAATTGTGGTAATTCTACCCAAGGCATCCAAGTAATTACCATCCAAGATACGACAGACCCAGTATTAGCAAACGTACCTGCGGATATTACCGCAGAATGTGATGCTGTTCCTGCGGAACCAACAGATGTATCTGCAACGGATAATTGTGATGACGATGTAACGGTTGAATTTGATGAGCAAAGAACGGACGGCGATTGTGCAGATAGTTATACTTTAACTAGAACCTATACGGCAACGGATAACTGTGGTAATTCAACGCAAGCAGTTCAAACGATTACGGTTATTGATTCAACCGACCCAGTCTTAGCAAATATTCCTTCGGATGTCACCGCAGAATGTGATGCGATACCAGCAGAACCAACGGATGTATCTGCAACAGATAATTGTGATGATAACGTTGATATTGAATTTACAGAAGATAGAGCAGACGGAAGTTGTGTTGACGAATATACGTTAACAAGAACATGGACGGCGACAGATAATTGTGGTAACTCTACCCAAAGTATCCAAGTCATTACTATCCAAGATACAACTGACCCAGTCTTAGCAAATGTACCAGCGGATGCAACAGTAGAATGTGATGCAATACCAGCAGAACCAGCAAATATTACGGCAACGGATAATTGTGATGACGATGTAACCATTGAGTTTAACGAAGATAGAGCAAATGGCGATTGTCCAGATGCTTATACTTTAACGAGAACATGGACGGCGACTGATAACTGTGGTAATTCTACCCAAGGCATCCAAGTCATTACTATCCAAGATACAACGGACCCAGTCTTAGCAAACGTACCAGCAGATGCAACAGTTGAATGTGATGCAATACCAGCAGAACCAACAGATGTAACAGCAACGGATAATTGTGATGATGATGTAACGGTTGAGTTTACAGAGGATAGAGCAGATGGAAGTTGTGCCGATGAATACACTTTAACCAGAACATGGACCGCAACTGATAATTGCGGTAATTCTACCCAAGGTATCCAAGTAATTACGATTCAAGATTCAACGGACCCAGTCTTAGCAAATATCCCAGCGGATGTTACCGCAGAATGTGATGCGATACCAGCAGAACCAACAAATATTACGGCAACGGATAATTGTGATGATAATGTAGATGTTGAATTTACAGAAGATAGAGCAGACGGAAGTTGTGCAGATGAATATACTTTAACAAGAACATGGACGGCAACGGATAATTGTGGTAATTCTACCCAAGGCATCCAAGTGATTACTATCCAAGATACTACAGACCCAGTATTAGCAAACGTACCAGCGGATGTTACCGCAGAGTGTGATGCCATCCCAGCAGAACCAACAAATGTAACAGCAATGGATAATTGTGATGATAATGTAGAAATTGAGTTTACAGAAGATAGAGCAGACGGAAGTTGTGCAGATGAATATACCTTAACAAGAACTTGGACAGCGACTGATAATTGTGGTAATTCTACCCAAGGTATCCAAGTGATTACGATTCAAGATACAACAGACCCAGTATTAGCAAACGTTCCAGCAGATATTACCGCTGAATGTGATGCCATACCTGCGGAACCCACAGATGTTTCTGCCACGGATAATTGTGATGATGACGTAACCGTTGAGTTTGACGAGCAAAGAACGGATGGTGATTGTGCGGATAGTTACACATTAACTAGAACTTATACAGCGACCGATAATTGTGGTAACTCAACGCAAGCAGTTCAAACGATTACAGTTATTGATTCAACCGACCCAGTATTAGCAAATATCCCTGCGGACATCACAGCAGAATGTGATGACATTCCAGCAGAGCCAACAAACATCACGGCAACGGATAATTGTGATGATAACGTAGAGGTTGAGTTTACAGAAGATAGAGCAGACGGAAGTTGTGCCGATGAATATACTTTAACTAGAACATGGACAGCGATAGATAACTGTGGTAATTCAACTCAAGGAATTCAAGTTATCACTATCCAAGATTCAACAGACCCAATCTTAGCAAACGTACCAGCGGATGCAACGGTTGCCTGTGATGAAGTACCTGCTGAACCGACGAATGTATCAGCAACGGATAATTGTGATGATAATGTAGAAATTGAATTTACAGAAGATAGAGTAGATGGAGATTGTCCAGATGATTATATTTTAACCAGAACATGGACAGCGACGGATAATTGTGGCAATAGTACAAGTGCTAGTCAAGTAATCAATGTTTCGGATACGGAAGCGCCAGTTACCACTTGTGAAGCGACGAATGAAACACATCAATGTAATGGTGAAGATGGCAATTCATTTGCTGCCTTAGCTTGGAATCAAGCTAATATCCAGCAATTGATAGATTGTTCAACGGATGATTGTAGCGAAATAAGCGTAACAAGTGATTATGATTTTGCGAATTTCTCTGATGATTGTGGTTTAACGGGGTCAATTACGGTGACCTTCACTATCTCAGATGAATGTGGCAATGCTACAACTCAAACGGGTACCTTCACTATTGAAGATACGGAATTACCATTAGCTAATTTCAATCCAGATAATTTAGCATTGGATTGTGACGATAATACAGAAAGTGCAGCAAATGCTTGGAATCAAAGTAACCTTGACAATTTAAATAATACTGCCTTTGATAATTGTGGAACTGTTACAATTACAAGTGATTTCACTTTGGCTAATTTAGCTGGTTGTGGAGAAACGGGCGAAGTATTGGTTACTTATACCATCGCTGATGAATGTGAGAATTCATTTACTAAAACAGCGACTTTAACTATCGTTGATGATACTGCACCAGAATTAGCAAACATTCCTGCGGATGTAACCGCAGAATGTGACCAAATTCCTGCTGAACCAACAGACATTACCGCAACAGATGTTTGTGATAATAATGTAACGGTTGATTTCGATGAAGCAAGAACAGACGGAATTTGCCAAGATGCTTATACTTTAGTAAGAACTTGGACAGCAACTGATGAGTGTGGAAATAGCACGCAAGCGCAGCAAGTCATTACGATTCAAGATTCGACAGACCCAGTCTTAGCAAATGTCCCTGCGGATATTACCGCAGAATGTGATAACGTTCCAGCAGAAGCAACGAATGTTAGCGCAACGGATAATTGCGATGATAATGTGGATATTGAATTTACAGAAAATAGAACGGATAGCGAATGTGTTGATAGTTATATTTTAGTAAGAACTTATACAGCAACAGATAATTGTGGAAACACAACGCAAGCAGTTCAAACTATTACAGTTATTGATTCAACTGACCCAGTCTTAGCGAATGTACCTGCGGATGAAACAGTTGAATGTACAGACATTCCAGCGGAAGCAACGAATGTTACGGCAACAGATAATTGTGATGATAATGTGGATATTGAATTCACAGAAGAAAGAACAGACGGAGATTGCCAAGATGCTTATACTTTAACTAGAACATGGGTAGCAACCGATAATTGTGGCAACACGGCAACAGGGCAACAAGTTATCATTGTTCAAGATAACACCGACCCAATCTTAGCAAATGTTCCTGCGGATATAACAGCCGAATGTGATGATATACCAGCAGAAGCAACAAATGTAACGGCAACGGATAATTGTGATGATAATGTGGAAGTTGAATTTACAGAAGATAGAGCAGACGGTTCTTGTGCAGATGAATATACATTAACTAGAACTTGGACAGCGACGGATAATTGTGGTAATTCTACCCAAGGAATCCAAGTTATTACGATTCAAGATGCAACGGTTCCAGTATTTGATAACATCCCTGTGGATATGCAAGTAGCCTGTGATGCAGTTATGCCAGATGTGCCAACAGTAACGGCAACGGATAATTGTGATGCAGCTGTGGAGGTAAGATTTGCAGAAGAAATTCAGCAAGGAGATTGTAGACAGAATTTTGATTTAATCAGAACATGGACAGCGACGGATAATTGTGGCAATAGTACCCAAACGACGCAAATCATTTCTGTAGGAGATGCGAATCCACCAAGTTTGGATGGTATTCCAGCGGATGTAACGGTTGAATGTAGTGAAATTCCAGCAGTTGCGGAAGTAAGTACGTCTGATGAATGTGATAATGATATTGAAGTAGATTTTACAGAAGATAGAACAGATGGTGACTGTCCAGATAGCTATACATTAGTAAGAACTTGGGTAGCAAAAGACAATTGTGGAAATACCGCTTCGTCTCAACAAACCATTACGGTCATTGATGCGACTGACCCTGAATTCACGAATGTACCAGCTGATGAAACAGTTGAATGTGACGCGATACCAGCAGAACCAACGGATGTCGCAGCAACGGATAATTGTGATGATAATGTAGACATTGAATTTGCGGAAGTTAGAAATGATGGAGAATGTGAAGACGCTTATACTTTAGTAAGAACTTGGACAGCGACGGATAATTGTGGAAATGAAGCAACGACTCAACAAGTAATTACGATTCAAGATTCTACCGACCCAGTTTTAGCGAACCTTCCTGCGGATGTCACTTTAGGTTGTAATGACCCACTTCCAATAGGAACAGCGGGTGTAACTGCAACAGATAATTGTGATAGCGATGTAGAAATTACAGTAGAAAATATAGATAATTCAGACGGTGGAGATTGTGCAGCAAACGGTTCTATTTTAAGAACTTTCACCGCTACTGATAATTGTGGAAATACGACCACAGGCGTTCAAGTCATCACTATTTTAGATGATACCGACCCAGTATTAAGTGAAATTCCAGCAGATGTAACGGTTGAATGTGACCAAGTACCTGCGGAAGGAAATGTAACGGCAACAGATATTTGTGATGCAGATGTAGCCGTAACAGTAGAAGATTTAAGAGTAGATGGAAGTTGTGAAGATGACTATGTGATTACGAGAACTTGGACGGCTACAGATGACTGTGGTAATTCAACTCAAGGAACACAAGTAATTGTGGTACAAGATACGCAAGCACCAGTCTTATCAAATGTACCTGCTGATTTAACGGCAGGTTGTGATGAAACAGTACCAGTAGGTTTTGCAGACCAAGTAACCGCAGTTGATAATTGTGATACAAATGTAGAGATTACTTTTGAAGAAACATCTGACGCAGGAACGGAAGGTTGTGCTGGAACAGTAACCATTACTAGAACTTGGACAGCGACTGATAATTGTGGCAATAGTACGAGTGCTTCTCAAACGTTACAAATTACAGATGATACGGCACCGGTTATTACAAATGTACCAGCAGATGCAACGGTAGAATGTGACCAAGTAGTCGATGCAGCAACGCCAACAGTTAGCGATGATTGTGACCCGAATGCAACGATTACTTTAGAGGAAGTAAGAACGGATGGCGAATGTGAAGATAGTTATGTATTAGTAAGAACTTGGACGGCAACTGATGCTTGTGGCAATTCAGCGACAACGCAACAAGTGGTCACTATCCAAGATACGACTGACCCAGTATTAAGTCAACTTCCAGCAGATGTTACCTTAAGTTGTACCGAAACAATTCCAACAGGAGACGGTGCAGTTACGGCAACGGATAATTGTGATAGTGATGTCGAAGTAACTTTTGAAGATGTCAATACAACAGGAGATGGTTGTTCTGGAACAGGAACAATTGTTAGAACTTATACAGCAACCGATAATTGTGGAAATAGCACAACAGGTGTTCAAACCATTGTCATCTTAGATGATGCAGCACCTGAATTATCCGCTATTCCAGCAGATGAAACGGTAGAATGTGATAATGTACCAGAAGCTGGAAATGTAACGGCAACGGATATTTGTGATGATAATGTGGAGGTCATCGTTGAAGATGTTCGAGTAGATGGGAGCTGTGAAGATAGCTATGTAATTACTAGAACATGGACGGCAACGGATGATTGTGGAAATAGTACGCAAGGAACACAAGTCATTGTAGTAGAAGATACAACCCCACCAGTATTAACAGGTGTGCCAGCTGACCAAGATGCAGGTTGTAATGAAGAATTACCAACACCAGATGCAGCAAATGTAACCGCAGTTGATAATTGTGATAGTGATGTAGAAATTACTTTTGAAGAAATTACCGAAGCAGGAACAGGAGATTGTGCAGGCGAACAAGTAATTATTAGAACTTGGACAGCGACCGATAATTGTGGCAATACCACACAAGCGACGCAAATAATTTCTTTAAGTGATAATGATGCACCAATCATTGCAGGTGTACCAGCAGATGAAACAGTTGAATGTGATGCGGTTCCAGCTATAGCAGAACCAACTGCAACGGATGAATGTGATGAAGATGTAACGATAACATTAGAAGAAACTAGAGCAGATGGAAGTTGTGAAGATAGTTATGTATTAGTTAGAACTTGGACAGCAACCGATGATTGTGGTAATACGGCAACGGGCGTTCAAGTAGTAACGGTAGATGATACAACACCACCAGTATTAAGTGGTGTGCCAGCCGATATTAATGGTAACTGTGCAGATGGCGCAGGTGACCCAAGTACAGGCATTACGGCAACAGATAATTGTGATAGTGATGTAGAAATTACTTTTGCAGAAACTTCCGATAGTGGAGCAGATGGTTGTAATGGAACTGGAACAATTACTAGAACTTGGACGGCAACGGATAATTGTGGCAACACAACTTCAGCAGTACAAATCATTACCATTAGTGATGATCTTGCACCAGTAATTGCGAATGTACCAGCAGATGAAACAGTCGAATGTGACCAAGTGCCAGAAGCAGGAACACCAACCGTAACGGATGATTGTGATGCAACTCCAGCATTAGCACTAGAAGAAGTAAGAACAGATGGAGCTTGTGAAGATAGTTATGTATTAGTAAGAACTTGGACAGCAACAGATGCTTGTGGAAATACTGCAACCGCACAACAAGTGATTACAGTTGATGATACAACAGACCCAGTCTTAGCGGATATTCCTGCGGATGTTATTTTAAGTTGTACAGAAACAATTCCGACAGGAGCAGGAAATGCAACAGCAACAGATAATTGTGATAGCGATGTTGAAATCACGGTAGCAGATGTAGAAACAACTGACCCAGATTGCGCATTCAATAGAACAATAGTTAGAACTTATACCGCAACAGATAATTGTGGAAATACGGCTACAGCGCAACAAACAATTTCAATTGGCGACAATGCGGCTCCTGAATTAGCAGGTTTACCAGCAGATGTAACGGTTGAATGTGATAATGTGCCAGCCGAGCCAACAAACATTACGGCAACGGATGATTGTGATGATAACCCAACAGTAACAGTTGAAGATGCAAGAGCAGATGGAGATTGTGAAGACAGTTATGTAATCACTAGAACATTCACCGCAACGGATGCCTGTGGAAACAGTTCGCAAGGAACACAAGTAATTGTGATTAATGATACAACGGACCCTGTCTTATCGAATGTACCAAGTGACGTTACCATTAATTGTGACGAAGACTTACCTTCATCTGAAGGAGCTACGGCAACAGATAATTGTGATAGCGATGTAGAAATTACCATTGAAGATGTAGAAAGTGCAGATGGAGATTGTGAAGGTTTAGGTTCAATAGTAAGAACATTCACGGCAACGGATAATTGTGGAAATATCGCAACAGCACAACAAGTAATTGTGATTCAAGATGCGATTGACCCAGAATTAGCGAATGTACCATCGGATGAAACCGTAGAATGTGATAATGTACCAACTGAACCAACAAATATTACGGCAACGGATAATTGTGATGACAATCCAATAATTGTTTTTGAAGAAACAAGAGCAGATGGAAACTGTGAAGATAGTTATGTATTAGTAAGAACTTGGACGGCGACTGATGCTTGTGGAAATGCAACGTCTCAGCAGCAAGTGATTACGATTGATGATACCACACCACCAGTATTAAGCGGCATTCCTGCGGATATTGATGGAGATTGTGCAGATGGCGCAGGTGACCCAAGTACAGGAATTACGGCAACGGATAATTGTGATAGCGATGTAGAAATCACCTTCTCAGAAGTAAATGAAGATGGAGGTGCATCAGAAGGTTGTACCGCAAATACAGTAATTATTCGAACTTGGATAGCAACTGATAATTGTGGTAATACAGCGATGGGAACTCAAAGAGTTTCTATTACGGATGATGAAGCACCAGTATTAGCAGGTATTCCTTCTGATGAAACAGTTGAATGTGATGCAATACCAGAAGTGGCAGAACCAACAGTTACAGATAATTGTGATGCTTCGCCAATCATTGCCTTAGACGAAGTTAGAGTGGATGGAGATTGTGAAGACAGTTATGTATTAACTAGAACTTGGACAGCGACTGACGCTTGTGGAAATACAACACAAGGCACACAAGTAATTGTAGTGAATGATACAACGGACCCAGTATTAGGAGAAATTCCTGCGGATGTTACTTTAGGATGTAACGAAAATCTGCCAACTGTGGGTGGAGTATCAGCAACGGATAATTGTGATAGTGATGTCGAAGTAACTTCAGCAGATGTAGAAACGACAGACCCAGATTGTCCATTAAATAGAACAATCGTTAGAACTTATACTGCAACTGATAATTGTGGCAATATTGCAACAGGTACACAAACCATTACAATTGGTGATAATGAAGGACCAGTCTTAGCAAATGTACCAGCGGATGTAACAGTTGAATGTGATAACGTACCAGCAGAATCTACTGCGGTAACTGCAACAGATGATTGTGATGACAATCCAACGGTAACAGTTGAAGATATAAGAACGAATGGAGATTGTGAAGATAGTTATGTAATTACAAGAACTTATACGGCAACGGATGCTTGTGGAAATTCTGAACAGGGTACACAAGTAATTGTGGTCAATGATACAACAGACCCAGTCTTAGCGAATGTACCAGCAGATGTAACCATTAACTGTGGGGAAGATTTACCATCAGCTGACGGTGCAACTGCAACAGACAATTGTGATAACGATGTAGAAATTACTATTACAGAGGTGGATGCTGCGGATGGCGATTGCGAAGGCTTAGGTTCAATAGTGAGAACATTCACGGCAACGGATAATTGTGGAAATATTGCAGAAGCAACACAAGTGATTGTGATTCAAGATGCGATTGACCCAGTCTTAGCGGGTGTTCCATCTGATGTAACGGTCGAATGTGATAATGTTCCTGCCATAGCAGAACCAACGGCAACAGATAATTGTGATACTGCACCAGCAATAGAATTTGAAGAAACGAGAGCAGACGGAAATTGTGAAGATAGTTATGTATTAGTAAGAACTTGGACAGCAACTGATGCTTGTGGAAATGCCACCTCTCAGCAACAAGTAATTACAATTGATGATACTACACCACCAGTATTAAGTGGCATTCCTGCGGATATTGAAGGTGATTGTGCGGATGGCGCAGGTGACCCAAGTACAGGTATAACTGCAACGGATAATTGTGATAGTGATGTAGAAATTACCTTCACGGAAGTAAACGAAGATGGAAGTGCATCAGAAGGATGTGCAGCGGATGTAGTGATTATTAGAACATGGATAGCAACAGATAATTGTGGAAATACAGCAATGGGTACACAAAGAGTATCTATCGTTGATAATGAAGCACCAGTCTTAGCAGGTATTCCTTCGGATGAAACTGTTGAATGTGATGCTTTACCAGAAGCGGCTCAACCAACAGTTACGGATAATTGTGATGCGTCACCAATCATTACGTTAGACGAAGCTAGAGTGGATGGTGATTGTGAAGACAGTTATGTATTAACTAGAACTTGGACCGCAACGGATGCTTGTGGAAATACAACACAAGGCACACAAGTAATTGTCGTGAATGATACGACTGACCCAATTTTAGGAGAAATTCCTGCGGATGTAACTTTAGATTGTAACGAAAATCTACCAACTGCGGGTGGGGTATCAGCAACGGATAATTGTGATAGTGATGTCGAAGTAACGACAGAAGATATAGAAACGATAGACCCAGATTGTTCATTAAATAGAACAATTGTTAGAACTTATACCGCAACAGATAATTGTGGAAATATTGCAACGGGTACACAAACTATTACCATTGGTGATAATGAAGCACCAATCTTAGCGAATTTACCATCGGATGTAACGGTTGAATGTGATAATGTACCGGCAGAATCTACTGCGGTAACCGCAACAGATGATTGTGATACGAATCCAACAGTAACAGTTGAAGATGTAAGAACGAATGGAGATTGTGAAGATAGTTATGTAATTACTAGAACGTATACCGCAACTGATGCTTGCGGAAATTCTACACAGGGTACACAAGTAATTGTGGTCAATGATACAACGGACCCAGTCTTAGCGAATGTTCCAAGTGACATTACCATTAATTGTGGGGAAGATTTACCATCTTCTGACGGCGCAACGGCAACGGATAATTGTGATAATGAGGTAGAAATTACCATTACAGAGGTTGAAACTGCGGATGGTGATTGCGAAGGATTAGGGTCAATAGTTAGAACATTCACCGCAACTGATAATTGTGGAAATATTGCAGAAGCAACACAAGTTATTGTAATTCAAGATGCGATTGACCCAGTATTGGCAGGTGTTCCAACTGATGTAACAGTAGAATGTGATGCTGTACCAACTGTACCAACCGATATTTCGGCAACAGATAATTGTGATACTGCACCAGCTATTAGTTTTGAAGAAACTAGAGCAGATGGCAGTTGTGAAGATAGTTATGTATTAGTAAGAACTTGGACGGCAACTGATGCTTGTGGAAATGCAACTTCTGCTCAACAAGTAGTAACAGTAGATGATACAACGCCACCAGTATTAAGTGGAATTCCTGGAGATATTGAAGGTAATTGTGCCGATGGCGCAGGAAATCCAACAACAGGAATTACGGCAACAGATAATTGTGATGCAGATGTTGAAATTACTTTTACGGAAGTAAACGAAGACGAAAGTGCATCAGAAGGATGTGCTGGAGATGTAGTCATTATCCGAACTTGGATAGCAACAGATAATTGTGGTAACACCGCGATGGGTACACAAAGAGTATCCATCGTTGATAATGAAGCACCAGTCTTAGCAGGTATTCCTTCGGATGAAACGGTAGAATGCGATGCTTTACCAGAAGCGGCTGAACCAACAGTTACAGATAATTGTGATGCCTCACCAATCATTACTTTAGAAGAGAATAGAGTGGATGGTGATTGTGCAGATAGTTATGTGTTAACTAGAACTTGGACGGCAACTGATGCTTGTGGAAATACAGACCAAGGTACACAGGTGATTGTAATCAATGATACAACTGACCCAATTTTAAGTCAAGTACCATCAGATATTACCATTAATTGTGGCGAAGATTTACCATCATCTGATGGAGCAACGGCAACAGATAATTGTGATAGCGATGTAGAAATTACCATTACAGATGTAGAATCTGCCAATGGAGATTGCGAAGGCTTAGGTTCAATCGTTAGAACATTCACGGCAACGGATAATTGTGGAAATATTGCAGAAGCAACACAAGTAATTGTGATTCAAGATGCAATTGACCCAGTCTTAGCGGGTGTTCCATCTGATGTAACGGTCGAATGTGATAATGTTCCTGCCATAGCAGAACCAACGGCAACAGATAATTGTGATACTGCACCAGCAATAGAATTTGAAGAAACGAGAGCAGACGGAAATTGTGAAGATAGTTATGTATTAGTAAGAACTTGGACAGCGACTGATGCTTGTGGAAATGCCACTTCTCAGCAACAAGTAATTACAATTGATGATACAACGCCACCAGTATTAAGTGGTATTCCTGCGGACTTAGAAGGGAATTGTGCAGATGGCGCAGGAAATCCAACGGCAGGTATTACGGCAACGGATAATTGTGATAGTGATGTTGAAATTACTTTCACAGAAGTAAATGAAGACGGAAGTGCATCAGAAGGATGTTCTGGAGATGTAGTCATTATTAGAACTTGGATTGCAACCGATAATTGTGGTAACACCGCAATGGGTACACAAAGAGTATCTATAGTTGATAATGAAGCACCAGTCTTAGCGGGTATTCCTTCGGATGAAACAGTTGAATGCGACCAAGTTCCAGATGCAGCACAACCAACCGTTACCGATAATTGTGATGCTTCACCAATCATTACTTTGGATGAAGCTAGAGTGGATGGCGATTGTGCAGACAGTTATGTATTAACTAGAACTTGGACAGCAACAGATGCTTGTGGAAATACAACGCAAGGAACGCAAGTCATTGTAGTGAATGATACAACTGATCCAGTTTTATCAGCAACACCAGCAGATGTCACGGTTAATTGTAATGAAGACTTACCAACTGCGGATGCAATAACAGCAACGGATAATTGTGATACAGATGTGGAAGTAACTACAGAAGATGTAAGAACAGAAGCAGATTGTGGTTTTGTCATTACGAGAACTTATACGGCAACAGATAATTGTGGTAACAGCACATCCGTACAACAAGTAATTAATGTCAGCGATATTAGCGAACCAGTCTTAGCAAATATTCCTGCCGATGAAACGGTAGAATGTGATGCGATTCCTGCACCAGCAACACCAACGGTGACAGATGATTGTGATACAGATGTAGAAATTGCCTTTGATGAAATTCAAGAAGCAGGCAGATGTGAAGATTCTTATGTGATTATCAGAAGTTGGACAGCAACAGATGATTGTGGCAATAGCACACAAGCTACGCAAGTCATTAATGTAGATGATACTACTGACCCGATTTTAACGGGCGTTCCAGCAGATATTACAGTTGATGCTTCGGCAGGAGAAACAACGCCTGACCCAGCAACACCAACGGCAACGGACAATTGTGATAGCGATGTAGAGATTGTATTAACAGAAACGTCTAGTACAACAGAGGGATGTGGAACGGCATTAGTTAGAACTTGGACTGCGACTGATAATTGTGGAAATAGCACAGTAGCTAATCAAACCATCATTATTATTGACGGGTTTGAGCCTTCTATTAATCCAACAAACAGTACTATCTGTTTAGGCACAACAACTGAATTTAATGTAAGTCCAGCAGGTGACCAATATACTTATGTATGGACAACCACAGGAGGTATCTTAAGTAGCACAACCATTGCAAATCCAGTATTCACAGGAGATGCAATTGGCACATTCGATGTTTCTGTGACGGTAACAGATACCGATGCAAATTGTGTAGGCGAAGCAACAACTCAAATCACAGTAACCGATTCACCAGATATTGAAGCTAATAATAATGGGCCATTATGTGCAGGTCAATCTTTAAGATTAACGAGTACAACGGGCGGTACAACTTACGCTTGGACAGGACCAAACAATTTCACTTCAACGGAACAAAATCCAGTTATTGATAATGTAACAGCGGATAACGCTGGCGACTATACTGTAACGATTACTTTCGGTGAATGCACAGGAACAGCAACAACTTCAGTAGAAATAGGTGACCAATTAAGTGCCGAAATCACAGGAGATGTAAATGCCTGTTTAGGCGCACCATTTAGTTTATCTGTAGATAACGGAACAACTTTCGCATGGACAGGACCAAATGGCTTCACGTCTAGCGAACAAACAATTAATATAGCAGAAGCATCTCAAGCAGATGCAGGAATTTATGAAGTATTGGTTTCAAATGCAGATGGATGTTCTGTTACTTTATCAGTAGAAGTGAGTGTACTTCGGTCACCAGCACCATTTGTATCTAGCAATAGCCCAGCGTGTGCAGGAGGAACCTTAGAATTATTCTCTTCTGGTGGGGTAGCTTACAGTTGGACAGGGCCAAACGGATTTACGTCTGAAGAACAAAATCCAATTGTGTCTAATGTTATGAACTTAGACCCTGGTACTTATACGTTTACCGTAGAAGTTAGAACAGAAGCGGGATGTACTGCAACAGAAAGTGTGGAAGTCACCATCTTAGATGCAGTAGCAGTTGACGCTGGAGCAGACCAAGTGGTTTGTCGAGGCGATAATATCCAATTAACGGCAATTGGAGGAGATGATTATTTATGGACTGGCCCAAGTGGTTATTTCAGTACAGAACAAAATCCGTTAATAGAAAATGCAACGACGGCAAGAAGTGGCTTATATATCTTACAAGCGACAATAGGCGATGTTTGTCAAGCTACAGATACCGTAATGATTACGGTAAATGATGTGAATATTGAAATCGTTTCCACAGAAGCAGATAATTGTGAATCAGGCAATGGAATCGCTACTTTAGCACCTGCCGATTTAACGTATGCTTGGAGCGATGGAGGAACAGGCGCTAGTAGAACAGAATTAACGGCAGGAACTTATACGGTAACTGCAACAGATGATAATAATTGTACAAGCGAAGTTACCGTAATCATCGGAGCGATTTGTGAATGTCAACCAGCAGAAATTGCTAGTTTAGATGTCACAGAAGCATCTTGTGGTGAATCAAATGGGGAAGCCATTATTAATTTAGTTGGTAGACCAACTGATTATCTCTACACTTGGACACCGAATTTAGGAACTCCTAATGCAGCAGGTAATGGTAGAACGGATATTCCAGCAGGAACTTATACCGTAATAATTTCTTTCCCTGATGCGGATGATTGTTCTATAGAAACAACCATTGCAGTTGGTTCTTCTGAAGGGCCAGAAGTGGACGATATTATTGTAGAACCAGCAACTTGTACAGGTGGCAATGGTTCAGCAACGATTACACCAACGAATTATACATACATCTGGTCTTTCGATAATTTCACAGGAAATAACCGAACAGACTTAGATGCAGGAAATTATCAAGTAGTGGTCTTAGATCCAACAAATGCAGACTGTCCAACAGTTGTCAATGTAGAGATTACCATAGAAAATACTTTAGAAATTGAAGCTATTGTCAATAACACACCAGCTTGTGGAGAAGCAAACGGTAGCGTTTCTATCTCTGTAAATGGAGGAACAGGCAATTATACCTATACTTGGGTGGATGATGAAACCATCACGACTCCACAAAGAAGTGGTTTAGTAGCAGGAACTTACCAAGTAATGGTACTCGATACGGATTCGGAAGGTTGTGAAACTATGTTCACTTTCACCTTAAACGAAGATGTTTCAGGTGCTACGGTTGAAGTTGACCCAATAGTGATGGTCACTTGTAATGGTGATACAGATGGAACAGTAGAATTCACTATTAACTTAAGTGATGGATTTGTAGAACCTGCAACGACAATTATTCAAAATGCTGCTAGTGAAACAGTTGAGAATGGAAGCTTAGCTCCAGGGAATTACTGCATCGTGATAACAGATGCGAACGGTTGTTTAGCAGGTAGTGCTTGTTTTGAAGTACAAGAACCTACGCAAATGGAAGTTGCTGCATCTGCTACGGATAAGACTTGTGAGACAGGCGGTAGAATCGGTGTCTTAGTAGCAGGAGGAAACGGTCAATATATTTTTGATTGGGACGATATTCCAGGCACAAATAATCCACAGAATAGAATCAACTTAGAAGGTGGTACTTATAACTTAACAATTACTGACCAAATGGGTTGTCAAACAATTGTTGACCCAATTGTAATTAATGATAATTGTGATTGTGAAATACCAACGATTTCAAATGTAGTGGTAATTGATGCAGAATGTGGAGAAGCAACTGGTTCAGCAAGTATTAATGTCAATGGTTCAAACGAGGCATTCAATTATACTTGGTTACCAAACGTCAGTCAAACATTTACGGCAAGTGATTTAGAAGCAGGTGCTTATTCTGTAACGATTAGCGTACCGGGCAGAACAGATTGTCAGACCGCAGAAACTTTTGTTATCGGTAATTCTGATGGTCCAGTAGCAGAAGTAGTAGCAACAACTCCAGCCAACTGTTTAGCTTTTGATGGAACAGCTACTTTAGCACCATCTGATTACTCTTATACTTGGAGTGATGGCAATAATGGCTCGGTTAGAACCAATCTAGGAGCTGCAACTTATACGGTAACTGTAACGGATCCAGCAACAGGCTGCCAAGACTTCTTACAAGTAATCATTGACCAAGTAAGTCCATTAATGGGCGATGTATCGGTTGATAACCAACCAACTTGTGGTGAATCAAACGGTACTGCAACGATTGTCTTAACAGGAGGAAGTGGTAATTACAGTTACTCTTGGGGCAATAGTGCCACACAAAGTAATTTGCCATCAGGTACTTATAATGTGGATGTAGTAGATAATACAACTGGTTGTGAAACCATGGTGACCTTTACTTTATTAGATAATGTTTCTGGTGCAACGATTACGGTTGACCCAATCATTACGCTAAGTTGTGTAGGAGCTACTGATGGAAATGTAAGCATTACCACTAATTTAGAAGCTGGATTTGCGACACCTGCTACCGAAGAAATTATGGACGGTAATGGAACCACAGTAGCAAATGGCACTTTAGGGGTAGGCAATTACTGCGTCATCTTGAGAGATGCCAACGGATGTGTAGCTGCCGAAGCTTGTTTTGAAGTAGTGGAACCAAGTCCAGTTGTTATCGAAGTAACCAAAACAGACATCACTTGTGATGCAGCAGGTACTATCGACCTTACGGCAACAGGAGGAACAGGAAACTATACCTATGATTGGGCAGATATTGCAGGAACAGCTAATGAAGCAGATAGAACGATTCAATTAGCTAGTACTTATAGTATAACGATAACGGATGAAAATGGATGTACCGCAATTGCAGAAAATATAACGATTACAGACGAATGTGAAGATGCGTGTACAGCTCAACCAGTAGTAGCCAATACAACGGTACTCGATGCGACTTGCGGTTTACAAAATGGGACGATTACTATAGAAGTAGTCGGAAATGCTGCCGATTATACTTATTTCTTTATGCCAAATATTGGGGTAGCGAATGAAGTTGGTAATACAAGAACAGCATTACCAGCAGGAAGCTATACCGTTACCATTGCAGAAGCAGGAAATGAAGACTGCTTTACGACGGTGACTTTAGCCGTAAATAATATCGACGGACCCCAACCGATTGTACCAACCATAACGCCAGCTACTTGTTTAGCAGCGGATGGTTCAGTAAACTTTGGTACGACGCCAGCAAATATCACTTTCTTATGGTCTGACCAAATGGTGACCAATAGTAGAAATGATTTAGTTGGAGGTACTTATGCGGTAGAAATTATAGACAGCAATACGCCTGATTGTTCCGCCTTTGTCACGGTAGAAGTACCAAGTCAAGATGGCTTTACAGCAGAAGCACAAATTAATAGCCAACCAACTTGTGGAGAGGCAAATGGTTCAGTAACCATTATTCCAACAGGAGGAGTCGGCCCTTATGCTTTCGATTGGGGAGCAACGGATACGGAAACAGATTTAGCAGCAGGTACTTTTGAAGTCAATGTAGTAGATAATGGAACAGGTTGTTTAACCACCGTTACCTTCACTTTAACGGATAATGTATCAAGTGCGATTGTCACCGTAGTACCAAGAGTATTTACTTCTTGTATCGGTGCAGATGATGGCGCAGTAAGTGTAGAGTTTGATTTTGAGGATGGATTTGCACAACCATTTACCACCCAAATTCAAGATGCAGACAATAATGAGTTTGCAGATGGAAGTTTAGCACCGGGCAGTTACTGTTTAGTTGTTAAAGATGCGAATGGTTGTATTGCGGGAGAAGGTTGTTTCACGGTAGTTGCCCCAAGTCCAATCAATGTAGAAGCACAAATTGAAATGGCTTCTTGTGACCCAGATGGTACGATTATTATTATCGCAACTGGTGGAACTGGCGAGTATAGCTACGATTGGGCAGACTTAGAAGGCACAGATAATATTAAAGATAGAGAAGACTTGCCAGCAGGTACTTACAGTATAACTGTTTCTGACCAAAATAACTGCTTGGTAGTAATTGATGAGTTAATCATCAATTCTACCTGCGGTTGTGAGGCAGATGCAGGTTCATTAACTATTGTGTCACCCGTGTGTATCGAAGGAACAGAAGCTGTTCTGACCGCTACTCCTACGGGTGATATGGTCCTTCCTGATGGATATGAAATTAGGTATGTATTAACAGAAGGAGAAGCATTGACGATTCAACAAGTTGAAACGAGTCCAGCATTTACCGTAACCGAAGCAGGAAGCTATACCATTCATACCTTAGTTTATGACCCAACTACTTTAGATTTAAGTATCGTTGTACCAGGAACAACTACAGGTTCTGATGTGGTCGCTTTATTAATCCAAGGTGGTGGACAGATTTGCGCCGCTTTAGATGTAGCAGGCGCACCAGTTACCGCTGGAAAAATAACAGCAGAGTTTATTGAAGTAGAACCAGAAACTTGTGATGACGAAGATGGTGCTGCGGTACTATCTCCAAGTTCTTATCAATATAACTGGTCGAATGGTGGAACAGGAACTACTCAAACTGGATTAGCAAATGGTATGTACACCGTAACGGCAACCGACACGGAAAGTGGTTGCACGCAAATATTGACGATAGAAATTGATGAGATTTGTGATTCTATGATGGTGACGCAATGTGTTATTCCAGCAGTAACCAACACCATTATTACGGATGCCAACTGTGATATAACGAATGGTGCTGCCATGGTAATGGTCAACGGTAATGTATCAGACTTTACGTTCACTTGGACACCAAATGTAGGGACTCGAAATGCGCCTAATTTCCGAACAGGCTTAGCTGCTGGAAGTTATGAAGTAGAAATTTCTAGAAATGCTATATCCAATTGTACGTTTACCCAAACAATAGTAGTTGGTAACGTAGATGCACCGTCAATTCCAGACCCAATCATTACACCAGCAACTTGTTTATCACCAACAGGTGGTGCAGACTTTAGTGCAGCAACAGGTGATTTAACCTTTGCTTGGAGTGATGGTAGTACGGATGCAGTTAGAACAGATTTATTAGCGATTACTTATGCCGTAACGATTACGGATGCTAATACCTCTAACTGTCCAGCAGTTATTGGGATAGAAATACCAGTCAATAACCCTTTAGTAGTGACACCAGAAGTTATTACTCAACCATCTTGTGGAGAGAATAACGGAAGTGTCAGGTTGAATGTAAGTGGCGGAACTGGCCCATACAGTTATTCTTGGGGTAATAGCGATACACAAGATAATTTATCAGCAGGCTTAAGTGAAGTAACCGTTATTGATAATGGAACAGGTTGTCAAACAACCGTAACCTTTACTTTAACAGACAATGTTTCGCAAGCAACCTTGACTTTAGAACCAAGAATCTTTACTTCTTGCTTTGGAGCAAATGATGGAAATATTTCTTTCGAAATTGAATTAGCAGATGGATTTGCTGCACCAGCATCCACTACCATTCAAGATGGAAATGGAGATGAAGTAACCAACGGAAGCTTAATTCCAGGAGGATACTGTATTGTAGTTGTAGATGCGAACGGTTGTGTTGCAGGAGAAGGATGTTTTGCAGTTGCTGACCCAAGTCCAATCAACGTGGAAGTGGAAGCGGTTAATAAAACTTGTGATGACTTAGGCGGTATTATCTTAAACGTTTCAGGCGGAACAGGTGCATATACCTTTAACTGGTCTGACCTTGACGGTAATGATAATGTAAGAGATAGAGATGAAATTGAAGCAGGATTGTATACCGTAGGAATTACAGATGAGAATGGCTGTGCTGTTTCAATAGCAGATATAAATGTATTGGACGAATGTGCAACTTGTAACCCACCAGTTGTCACGAATACAATTGTTACAGATGCGAATTGTGCTGATAATAATGGCGCAATTACGATTGCAGTTGATGGAAACATGTCAGATTATACCTTCACTTGGGTACCAAACTTAGGTACCCCAACTGCACCAAATGTCAGAACCGATTTATTAGGAGGTGCTTATGAAGTGATTATTAGTTTAACAGGCGTTCCAAATTGTAGTGTAACCCAAACAGTTGTTGTAGGCAATGCAGATGGCCCAACAGTTGGTGACCCAGTTATTACGCCAGCAACTTGTGTAGCATCTGACGGTGGAGTTGATTTTAGCGGTGTGAATAGCGCGTATACTTATGTATGGAATGATGGAGTGACAGCAACCACTAGAACGGATATTGCACCAGGTGTTTATGCGGTAACAGTAACAGACCCGAATGAACCGAATTGTCCAATGATTGTATCGGTAGAAGTACCAAATATTAATCCATTAGTGGTCACACCAGAAATATTAAACCAACCAACGTGTGGAGAAAATAATGGGGCGGTTCGTTTAAATGTTACAGGTGGTACAGGGCCATACAGTTATTCTTGGGGAGATAGTGATACACAAACGGTATTACCATCAGGAACAAATACCGTAACCGTTGTGGATAATGCAACAGGTTGTGAAGCAGCAGTAACCTTTACGTTAACGGATGCAGTAACAGCAGCAGAGGTGATTTTAACATCTCCTGTAATGACAAGTTGTGTAGGCGAAAATGATGGAGACGTAACCTTTACGCTGAATTTAGCAGATGGATTTGCTGAACCAGCAAGCACAACGATTGAAGATGGAGAAGGCAACACTTTTGATAATGGAGGGCTAGCACCAGGCGATTACTGTGTTGTTGTAACGGATGCCAACGGTTGTGTTGCTGGGCAAGCTTGCTTTGTAGTACTTGCACCATCACCAATCGATGTATCGGTAGAAAAATTAGATGTAACTGCAACCTTAAATGGTTCTATCTTATTAACCGTAACAGGAGGAACAGGAAATTATACCTATAACTGGGCAGATTTAGACGGAACAAATAATCCAGCGAATAGAACAGATTTAGAAGCGGGTACTTATACCGTTATTGTGACCGATGAAAATGGTTGTACTGTTACTATAGAAAATATAATTATTACAGGAGGTGACGAAGAATGTATAGAGGCAGTTGTCACGAATATGGTTGTCTCAGATGCAAGTTGTGGTTTAGAAAATGGAGCAGCAACGATTAATCTTGCAGGTAACTTAAGCGATTATACCATCATTTGGATACCAAATACAGGAACTAGCAATGGAGTAAATAGCAGAACTGAATTAGGTGCTGGAACTTATCAAGTACAAATTTCCACCAATGGAGCAATGAATTGCTCAATTACAGAAACGATTGTCATCGGAAATACAGATGCACCTACAATTGGTGACCCAGTTATTACTGCAGCGAATTGTTTAGCACCAACAGGAGGCGCAGACTTTAGCGCAGTAGCCAATGGATTTACTTTCGCTTGGAGCGATGGCGAAACGGGCGCTATTAGAAATGATTTATTAGCGATTACCTACGGAATAACAGTTACTGACCCGAATAATGCAGATTGCCCAGCAGTCATTAGTGTAGACATTCCAAGTCAGAATACTTTAGTCTTAACACCAGAAGTATTAAATCAACCAAACTGTGGCGAAAGTAACGGTGTGGTAAGAATTAATGCAACGGGTGGAGTTGGACCATTTAGTTACTCTTGGGGAGACAGCGATACACAAACGAATTTACCAGCAGGTTTAAATCAAGTAACCGTAACAGATAATGCCGCAGGTTGTACGGCAACCGTAACGTTCACTTTAACAAATGATGTTTCCGCAGCAACCGTCACCTTAGTACCAAGAATTTTAACTTCTTGTATCGGTGCGAATGATGGGCAGATTGATTTTGAGGTGACCTTTGAAGATGGTTTTGCTAACCCTGCGGATGTACAAATTCAAGATGGTAGTGGTACTGTTTTTGAGAATGGTTCATTAGCACCAGGTAGTTATTGTGTGGTGGTCATAGATGCCAATGGTTGTTTTGCAGGAGAAGGTTGCTTCACGGTAGTTGACCCAAGTCCAATCAACATCGAGGTACAACCAGAAAATGTGACTTGTAACCAATTGGGTACAATCATCTTAGAAGTTACTGGTGGAACAGGTGCTTATACTTATAATTGGGCAGACCTTGGGGGTAATGATAATGTCAGAGATAGAGAAGGTTTAGCAGTAGGAAATTATAATGTGGAAATTAGAGATGAAAATGATTGTGTAGTCAATATCGAAAACATCGAAATTATTACGGAATGTGAGGATTTTGACCCACCAGTCATTGAAAATACGATTGTCATAGATGCGACTTGTGGTAATCCAAGTGGTAGCATTACGGTGATGGTTGAAGGCAATGAGTCGGACTATACTTACGAATGGACACCTGCAACAGTAGCGATGAATGAAATAGGGAATAGTATTTCTAGCTTATTTGCAGGTGCTTACACGGTAAAAATTACCGATAAGGTGAATAGTAATAGTGTTTTAGAAACGACCATCATAGTTAATAATATTGATGGGCCAACCGTTATCGACCCGATTATTACGGCAACTGCTTGTTCAGGAGCTACGGGTAGCATTGACTTTAGTGCTGCACCAGCAGGAGTGGTTTTCTTTTGGAATGATATTGAATCAGCAACAAATAGTCGGACTGATTTAGCGGCAGGGGCTTATGTAGTGATCGTCACCAATGAAGCTGCTCCTAATTGTCCAACGGTATTAACTTTTGAAGTACCAACAGAAAGCGGATTTGCAGCAGAAGCAGCGATTAATAGAAAGGCGACTTGTATGGAAAATGATGGGTCTGCTACGATTATTGTGAATGGAGGAACAGGACCATTCACTTATTCTTGGGGCGATAGTGATACTAGAAATGATTTAGCGGCAGGGATGTATAGTGTAACGGTAGTTGATAATGGAACAGGTTGTACAGAGGTAGTTTCCTTTACCATCAACAATGACATTGTATCAGAAGCAGCGGTTATTTTAAATAATGAACCTGTTGTTTCTTGTATTGGTAATAATGATGGTGAAATTTTATATACGGTAGAAATTGACCCAGCATTTAATGAACCAGTAATAGAAACGATTATTGATGCAGATGGAAATGAGTATGAAAATGGTACTTTATCTGCTGGAGAGTATAGCGTAAGAGTGACAGATGCAGAAGGTTGTATTATTGTCTCTCAACCTGTAGCAGTCAATAATCCTGCACCAATCCAAGTTGGGGTAAAAGTGACCAATGTGACTTGTGATGCAGATGGAATGATTGAAGTAACGGCTACTGGAGGAACTGGTACATTAAGCATCGTTTGGAATGATGCCGTATTAGAATCGAGTTTAACGAGAACAGGTTTACCAGCAGGAACGTATGGCTTTGGTATTGTAGATGCCAATGGTTGTGAAGTAAACGTAGCATCTGTGACAGTAGCAGATGAATGTGGTTGTGAAGCAGCTGCTGGAACAATCGCTTTAGTGGGGAACTCTCCAGTTTGTTACGAAATGCAAGCAATTACCGTAGCAGCCACACCAGACGGAAATGCAGTTGTACCAGAAGGTTATTCCTTAAATTATGTATTAACTAGAGGAACTCAATTATTAATAGTACAAGCTTCAGAAACCCCAAGTTTTGAAGTGAATATGTTTGGAACATACACAATTCATACTTTAGTATATAACCCAGCAACTTTCAATTTCTCAGACATTACCATTGGTCAAACCAATGCGTTTGATGTGAATGCGATGTTGATTCAAGGTGGAGGCGCAACTTGTGGAAGTTTAGATATAGTTGGTGCAGCGATTCAAATTGATGATTGCACTAGTACCATGTGTGATAATCCAGTTGTCACGAATGTAACGGTTATTGAAGCAACTTGTGGTAATGAGAACGGTTCGGCAACCGTGAACGTCCAAGGAGATATGGCAGATTATATCTTCTCTTGGTCTACGGATGATGACATCATTCTTGAAGCCAATAATGTAAGAACTGGATTACCAGCAGGTGCTTATACGGTTACCATTACTTTAGCGGATAATCTAGATTGTGAAACAGTTCAACAAATTGCCATTGGTAATGTAGATGGACCAGTCTTACCAACACCTGTTATTACTGCTGCGACTTGTTTAGCAGGAAACGGGGCAATAGACTTCTCTGGCGCACCTGCGAATTTGACCTTTACTTGGGCAGATGATTTCACGACTAGAAATGTGAGAGAAAATCTTCCTGCTAGAACTTATATCGTAACGGTCAATGACAGCAATATTCCAGATTGCCCACAAGTGATGAGTATTGAAGTACCAAGTATTAATACTTTGGTCGGTTCAGCAACCATTAACCAGCAACCAACTTGTGGCGAAGCGGATGGTTCAGTTACCATTACAGTTGCCAACGGTGAAGGACCATTTAACTTTAGTTGGAATGCAGACCGAAGTGCGACTAGAATAGACTTAACTTCTGGAACATATGAAGTAACGGTGGTAGACGAAGGAACAGGTTGTATGACCGAAGTGACTTTCACTTTAACCGACCGAGTTTCTGAAGCAACTGTCTTTATTGAAGGAGTCACAAATATTTCTTGTCCAGGCGAAGCAGATGGTGGAGTTATCTTCATTGTCAATGAAACAGAAGGATTTGCCAGCCCAGCAACAACTAAAATTACAGACGGTAACGGCAATGTATTTAATTCCGGTAGTTTACCTGCTGGCGAATACTGTGTGGTGGCTACGGATGCAAATGGCTGTGTAGCAGGTCAAGCTTGTTTTGTGATAGAAGAGCCAACTGGCATTAATGTGGATGTGGCATTAACCAATAAAACAGCGGATAGTGAAGGCAGCATCGACTTAACCGTAAGCGGTGGAACGCCAAACTATACCTTCGACTGGTCAGACCTTAGCGGTACGACTCAACCAGAAGATCGGACAGATTTAGCACAAGGCACTTATAATGTAACTGTAACGGATGCGAATGGCTGTAGTGTAGTGGTAGCGAACTTATTTATCGCTGATTTTGAAGCTTGTGAAGCAGTTGCAGGAACAGCAGTTGCGACCAATAATGCAACTATCTGCTTAGACAACGGCGAAGCGGACTTAACCGTAGACGTAGAAGGTGCAACAGTACCAGCAGGATTTGAACAAGCTTATATCTTGACTAATGGAGCAGAAAGCTCAATTATCAGGATTAGTACTTCTCGAAGTATTAAGATGATTGAAACGGGCGAATTTTCGATTCATAGCTTAGTTTATAACCCTGCAACGATTAACTTAAATGACTTTAATAATAGCAATTCAACGATTGCCGATATTAATGTTTTAATCCTACAAGGTGGTGGAATAATTTGTGGTTCACTTCAAGTAGTTGGCACGGTTGTCATCTTAGAAGATTGCCCATTTGACCCAGTAGCGAATACGAGATACCAAGATGTGGCAGTAACTGATACCGATACTTTCTGTATTGATTTAGCAGGCTTTGATGAAACTGGATTAATGGTGACTTTAGCAGATGGCAGCAATGCTGGAACTTCGGATTATGGAACTTATAGCTTAGTTGGAAACTGTATTATTTACACAGCAGGTGATGTTCCAGGTACCTTCCTAGATTCAATTACGGTAATTGCGACGAATAGTAATAATGATACCTTGACGACTACTTTCATCATTTCTATTTACAAGGAGGATTGTGAAAACACGATGGAATCAATGACGATAAATGTAGGGAATTGTGCGGATGCAGCACCAATTTGTTTACCAATTCCAATAGAGGAGTACCAATCTTATAGCATCTTCTCGAATGGACAACCTTATGATGGAAGTCCAGTACCTTGTAATTTTGATACGGTAATTGCTTACACTTACTTCACTTTATTGGGAATGGGAGACGCAGGACCTTATCAATTAGACTCATGGCCAGTCAATGGTACTTCTTTTGCAGGAGACTTTGCGAATGTGAATGATTTAGTGGATTCTATGAATACTTGGGATCCAACGGGAGATTGGATGATTTTACCAAATCAATTATTGATAGTTGGTGGAAATCCTGGGAATGATTACGGCATCATGAATGTGACGCAGTTAGCGTTCTTAAACTCAACGGCTGAAATTGGCTTCAATATCGGATTAGTTGCCTTAGGAAGTGAAATTGCCTTACCAGTTGGCGACTACCAAATCAAGTTAGTCAACGATTCGACTACTTGTATTCATACGGTAAATTTGACGATTGAGTGTAATATGGATTCAATTCCAGCACCTGAAAATGATACTTTAAGCTTACTAGTTCAAGTAAATCAAACCGAACAAGTTTGTTTAGAACTAGAAACAGGATTTGATAGATTAACAACTGACTTTGTTTTATACAATGGAAATACAACAGATGCTTCTGCCTTCGGAAACTGGACAATTACCAATAATGGCTGTTTAGCATATACGGCAGGTGCAACGGAAGGCATCAACGTAGATACGATTTGTGCAGTAGCGATTAGTGTTGAAGGAATTAGAGATACCACTTGTATCATCGTCAGTATTACCCCACAAGAAGCAACAACCGAAACGATTCCATTTTTTGTGGAAACGTTGGATTCTGTAACGGTTTGCGGTAATATTCCTGTCGATTTTGGAACTGATTTATCTATCATGCTTCAAAATGGTGGAACAGGAAATGCGAGTACTTTTGGTAACTACACGGTTGATACAGACAATGGCTGTATTAATTATTTCGCGAATGGAATAGTGGGTGAAAATGTAGATACCATTATGGTCGTGATTTGTGATAATCAATTGAACCTTTGTCATACGGTTAATTATATTGCAAGCATCACAATGGGAGACGAAGTAGTAGAAACATCTACAGATACATTAATCCTAACAGTAGTAGCGAATAACAGCGAGTCCATCAATATTCCATTAGAAGATGGATTTGATGCAGGAACAACGACCATTTCGCTTGAAAATGGAGGAAGTGTGAGTGGTTCTAGTTTCGGAGCATGGGAAATTGACGAAAATGGTGACCTAGTATATAATGCAGGAAACACAGCAGGGATTGGCGTAGATACTATTTTAGTGATTGCGACGAATGCAGCGGGCGTTCAAGATACGACGGTTGTCATTGTGAATATTACTGCTATACCAACTGTTCAAGATACTATCTTCTTCGATATTAGAGCAGAGGAAATGGGTGTCTTCTGTCCAGTCTTACCAGATACATTTGGAATGAATTTATCATCGAACTTAATGTTTGGTGGAAATAGTGCTTCCTCTGAGTATGCAGATTATACAGTCGAAGATTCTACAGGTTGTATTACTTATATAGCCAAAGAATTAACGGGTGCATTTGTAGATACGGTAGAAGTAGTGACTTGTGATATAGATGCAAACATTTGTATTAGAACCTTCTTTATTGCCACCATCAATCCATCATTGGATACGATTCAGGTGAATACGACTGAAGGAAAACCAGTTGAAATCTGTATTCCAACAGACCAGTTATTTACACCGTTCGATTCACTCGAATTATGTAATGAACCACAGTTTGGCACAATAGAAGTCAATGCAACGGATACTTGTTTGACTTATACCCCAAACCAAGGTTTGATGATTGGCGGAATGGATACGCTTTGTATTGTCACTAAAGATAGCTCTGGTATCACCGATTCAACTTACGTGATTATCGAGGTAGTGCCACCATGTACGGAGTTATTTGAAGATGAGGTACAAGATGTAATAAGCACAGAGTGTGAAGTTGGTTTTAAGTATTGCGTAGAAGTACCATTGAATGCAATCAATAACTACGATTTCTTCTTAAATGGAGCACCGTATGAGGGCGTTTTTGAGGCTTGTAATATAGATTCTGCCTTCGCTTATACTTACTTCACCGTTCCAGATAGAGGGGCAGTTGGACCTTATACTTTAAACAATTGGAGTATTAATGGAACAGACTTTAGTACAGTTTTCCAAGACATCAGCGAGTTAGTAGATTCAATGAATGTTTGGGATAAGGTTGCAGTTTGGACATTAAACGAAGACTTGTTGATTATTGAAGGTGGAATGTCAGGCATCAATTACGGTATGTTAGATATTACCCAAGATGCGACGAGTGCAATGGCAACCTTATTAATCAATGATAATATTACACCGAAAGGAACGATATTAAGTCTACCAATTGGTACGAACCAACTAGTTGTCACAGAAAGAAATCTAGGATGTACAGATACTATTACAGTTAATGTAAGTTGTAGAGAATGTGAGGAAGTTTATACAGGGCCAACCGCATTATTCTTAGATAATTGCGATACAACTGCTATGGTTTGTTTAGACATTGATATAGCCAATGCAGGTGACTTTACCATTACAGATAATGGACAAATTGCCGAGGTGACCACTTGTGAAGGAGATAGCTTAACGGCTTATAATATCCAGTTAATTCCAGATAATGGCGAAGTTGGACCTTACGAGTTAAATGGTTGGGATGTCAATGATTCAATCTTTATTGGAACAGCTTTCAATACTATAGCGGAGTTAGTACAACAATTGAATGATTTCGACCCAACAGGTAACTGGTTCATTGATACCGAAGCAGGATTGATTAAAGGAGGTAACCGAAATATGCGCTACGATAATATGCGTATCACGCAAACGGACACCGAGAATAGAGCAGTATTACAAGTACAATTTGTAGGCGGTATGGACAATCTTGGTTTAAATCTGACAACAGGCATTCACAGCATCTTTGTGACTAACTTAGTAGATGGTTGTGAATACAGTTATGAAATTACTATTGATTGTAAGATTGACGTACCAGAGAACGGAACGGTGATTGATACCACGATTTTCAAAGACGATACCCAAACGATTTGTATTAATACAGATAGTTTGCCTGGAGCGCCAGTCAGCATCACAAATGTATGCGAATCAGCAGCAACAGGCATGATAGAATATACAATAGATACAGAAAATTTCTGTGTAACGTATACTGGAATATCAGAAGGTTCAGACGCCTTATGTATCGAAGTATGTGATGCAGATGGAAATTGTGACACCACGAATATTATCATTCAAGTATTGCCATTATCTGCAAAAGATACCATAGAAGTAACGGTAGTAAGTGGCAAGACAGAAACCTTCTGTTTAGAAACGACCATCCTACCAGGAGAACTAGATACGATTTTCAACTTCTGCGAAGAGAATGCTGGAACATTTGCGGATGTATCTGTCCTAGAAGGTACACCATGTATCGAGTATACGGGTAACGCTTTAGGGCAAGATGAAGCATGTATAGTGATTTGTGATGTGGATGGAAATTGTGATACAACGATTTTCTTAATCAACGTAACAATTCCACCAACAGACACGGTTGATAGAGAAATCATTTTAACTTCTGATACCTTATCAGTTTACTGTTTTGATTTAGGAGACTTAAGTGGCAATATTGTCAGCTTCGATAATTACTGTAGCTCAGATTCTTCTGGCAACGTTCAGTTTACACTAGATACAACGACTTTCTGTGTGGACATCAATCCATTGGCCATCGGACAAGATACCGCATGTTTAGTAGCTTGTGATGAATTCGGTGTATGTGATACAACAATTCTAGCGGTTACCGTACTGCCAGGAGCAGATGATTTGCTACCAATTGCGATTGATGATGATACCTTAACGCGATTAAACACGCCAGTTATCATTGATTTAATAGCTAATGACACTTTCAATGGAGATACAGTAGAGATTGGTATCATTGATTTACCAGAAAATGGAACGACCTTCGTCAATCCTGACAACAGCGTCACTTACGCACCAGATAACGATTTCTGTGCTATCGAAAGAGATTCTTTCACGTATTTCATCAGTAATGGAGTAGGGCGAGATACTGCAACGGTTAGTATACAGGTATTATGTGATGATGTCACCGTATATAATGGCTTCTCTCCAAACGGAGATGGCGTGAATGATGTATTTACGATTTTAGGTATCGAAACTTTCCCAGATAACGAAGTGACTATCTTCAATAGATGGGGTAATGAAGTCTTCAATAGAAAAGGCTATACGAATGTTGAAGGTTGGGACGGTACATGGCAAGGAAACTTAGTGCCAGATGGTACTTACTTCTACGTAATCGATAAAGGAGATGGCAGCGACCCAATTAGTGGGTATGTCTTTTTACAACGATAATTGACTAACATAAAAAAGGCGATGCTTTTGCATCGCCTACTTTTACGGTTTCTTATAGGAATTAAGGTTTTAGTAAACAAATTAGGAGTGGGTGACAGAAGTTGCTTGCTCTTTTTTATTAATAGCCTATTAGTAAGATTCCTTTTAAAGGAAGTTGTAATCTACTACTAATATACAAAGTCTCCAAAAAGGTATAAATTTTTGTAAAATCATCAGATTTCCGATAGTCATTCCTAACAGCAATGACTAAATATTCTACATTAAACATCATGCAGGCTTGAAAAATATCTTTTAAAAATTGATTATTAGCGACGGCTCGACCAGCTTCTATTTCAATAACTATTTTGCCATCATTACTTAAAGCATCCGCATTAAAACTTTTATCAATTTTATTATCAAAACCAAAGAGAACGGGTACTGGAATTTTATCATTTTTCTTTTTCCCTGTTTCAACCAAATAATCTATTTCTTCTAAATGAGGCCTTATTGCTTCAAGAACATCATTGCTGCTAAGTTTGAAATTTACTGAAGATATTTTTGAATCCACTTTTTCAAAACAGGTTATTACCTGCTTTATTTCTGGCGTAATTCCTTGAGATCTTGGAAAGAACTGAAATCGTATCATGGTTTTAAAGCTGTAATTTCTGAGAAAAGAACCTATTGAAGAAAAATTCTATCAAATTCAAGTTGCGGAGAACTTGAATTATCTAATGCAAAGCAGCCCGAATCTCCAAGCCCTCAATCACCTCCACTTCCCGATCAATCCACCAATGCAGCCGATCATAAACATCCTTCCGATTAAAATAATTCATCGCCATTTTAACAAAAATATGCCCATGCTTAGCTTCCGAAGTCCACAGCATTTTATAAAAGCGTTTTAATTCGGGATCTTCCAAAGCATCAGCGACCATTTTAAAGCGTTCTGCCCCACGAGTTTCCAAGACAGAAGCAATTAACAACCGATCCATAAACCGACGTTCTGGGTCAGAATAGGCCTGTTTGAGTAAACGGGCGACATAAAAATCTTTGGTCATTTTAGCGGGTAATTCCACGCCTCGTTTTTCCATCAAAGCATAGACTTGCTGAAAATGTTCCAACTCTTCCACCGCTGTTTCTATCAATTCTGGAATAATTTCCGTTCGATTAGGATATTTTGCCACAAAACTCATCGCCATAGAAGAGGCTTTGCGCTCACAATCCGCATGGTCTTGCAGAAAAGTATTAAAATCTGCCATCACCGCATCAATCCATTCTTGTTTGCTAGGGACGCCTATTTCTAAATTTAATTGCATTTTTTTATTTTTGGTAGGAATAAGGAAGGGCAAATTTACAAGATTCTCTGGGATATTTGTAAGTTTTCAATAGAATGACGAATTCATTCGACCTGTACGGGTAAATTACCAGGTTAAGAAATTTTACTATTGAATGACCTCTCTGAGGTCAAAATAGCACAATAGTTCAGAGACTAATGGTTTGATTTATAAATGATTGACAACTAATATTTAAGGTTGCGATGTTACCATGTTGCCATGTTTTATCGACAACAAGGCAACATGGTAACATCGCAACAATATAGGTTAATCTGTCAAAGACTTATAAATTGTCCCACTAACTAGTGGTTTACGCATGAAGTTCTAAATAGTATTTATTGTAACTTTGCGGTTTTTCAAAAAAAGCAGAAATTATGAGTAGAGGACGTCCAACACCAGCTATAAATATGACTAATCGTCAGCGGGAAAT